>Ga0209208_10010326_pt1 | contig 12133 bp, 8 predicted proteins | sample S1TSphfallax_3_FD_187694 | JGI IMG/M metagenome (GOLD analysis project Ga0209208, IMG submission 187694) | Host-associated microbial communities from peat moss isolated from Minnesota, USA - S1T2_Fd - Sphagnum fallax MG (SPAdes) (version 2) | ecosystem: Host-associated > Plants > Peat moss >...
ATATCTACATGTATATAGGGTAAGTAAAAGCTTCGAGTGGCTTCCTGGATTCTTGGGCCAACTTCCAGGAATATCTCCAGCAATGGCCAGAGGGAATCCAGGAAGAGCTTCAAAGCTGGTCCTTACCCTATGTAAAGAACTTTTCAATTTTGAAAGGGGCCTTGAAAGGAGTCTAAGATACTCTCGTACATGGGGGATCTCTTCCACTTTTGTAAGGTCTTTCAAATTTAAAATGAAATTCTGCTAGGGGAGGTGCTTTCAAATACAAACCAAATTTGAAAAGTTCTTTCCACGTATGTGTGTGCCTGTAGGGAATATGCTGTATGGACTGCGAAGAGCTCTCACATGGAGAATGGGTTCCTTGGACTTCTACGTCTAGCTTTTGTACACAAGTTGTATCCTACTCTTTGTTTATGGCTTTCATCATTCTGATGTCTTCAATTACTTGTACATCACATAAAACATCCCACAAAACATGGTCGTCAATTTTGTATACATCATTTGTGGCGTTTTCTTTTGTAACTTATGTTATGTACAGGGTGCTCATAGTCGATTTATTGCATCCTGCAGATTGCAAGTTGGCAACATGGAAGAGTTAGGGTAAATGCTTCCATGTTTTACTTTCTACTACCTACTACCACCAATATGGAATGACTATTTGGGTTACAAATGAAAGCCCATATGAACCTACTTTGGAAAGGGAAATCCCCATGGCTATGTCCCCATTTCACTTGGCAAAAGGAGGTAATAAAAGAGAGGGTGAGGGGAGGGTGAGGGTTTAGGGTTTAGGTGAGTTTAGCCAAAAGCCCTGGTTTAAGCTTATGAACTCATCCAAATGCTTTTTGGATCTAGATGAAATCCCAAGAAGTTTAGTTCCAAAACGAAAGTCAAGAATTCAATTCAATTTCATTGTCCCCATTTCACTTGATAAAGGTAATAATATGTACATGCGAAGATAGGTTTAGGGTTTAGCACTTGTCTAGCCGAAAGTGGAAAGAAAACTTGGGCTTTTTGCCATTGTTGTACTTACATTCTTTGAAACTATTTGTGCCATCTGCACTAATATATTGCAATAGCAAGTATCAATGATAGTAAATTGAGCTATGAGATTTGTTATAATTTATCCTCTTCTGGACACATCTCCCATTCTCACCAGGGTTTTTTTTTACTAGCAAAATTTTGCCAAAAAACGAAAATTAAAAAGTTGAGAAAAGTGATTTGGGAGGTTTTAGGGCACTGAAAGTGAGAAAAGAAAAGTAAAAATTGCCAGATTTGTATACCTGGTTTTCATTATGTAGCCAAAATATAAAAGGATGATAAAAAAATCAGTACTTTATTTTAGGCCTAGTGATGATTGCCATGGCTACAAAGAAAAATTATTTTAAAAAACTCATTTAATTTCCTACAGCTCACTTGTGATAAGTAATGGGTAGTTGGGTTAGGTCCTCCATTATCAATCCATAGTCTTTGACATCTTGAAAATTCTACTTGGAATAAGGTCCTCTCCAGGTTGGAACCTTTTATTAATGAAGTTTGGCAGGTTTACAGCAATAATAGAAGTGAGCTTGCTATGTTTATGTGTAACTTGTGTATGGGTTTTTTCTTGGGTCTGATTTTTGGAGTTCAAAAACTATGCATGTGACCATGTGATCCAAGCTTGCTATGCATAATTGAAAAAGAACTTACAGTGTTTGTAAGTTTGTTGGGTGCGGGCACATGTTTAATATGTAAGTACATGAGGGTATTTGTTTTTGTGATAGTAGTTTAGGAGCTGACAATGCATTCCCCGTGCACAAAGTTGATCAAAACTAACATAAAAATTGATTCTTGTGTCATCTTCATATATACTTGTGTGGCCTTTGCTGCTGGCCTAAGTTGAACTTGTCACAAGTTTTTGCCTATCGACCACCAGGCTTCCATCGATCTTTGTATTTTGTGGATTGTATTATTGAAAGTAGAATCTGCGACAAACAAATGAAGGAAAAATGTACTATGGAATGGTGGAGCCTTGCCCCTTGTTTTGGGTAAGGTGCCAGGTGAGCCCATTAGCCCGTTAGGGCAAGCAACCAAGCTAGGTGATGCACCCAGCTGAATCACTACAGCAATTAAGGTTTTGGCTGATAGATTTTAAACAAGTCTTTGGAGAAAATTTGAATATTCAGGAGACACATTTAGGTCACGATAACAAGGGCATGATCATAATTAAAAGATTATTATGTCATATAATGCAGTCATCAACAACCTGACATAATTTGCCACCCTAGACCTTAATGTAAGTTTTCATGATACGACAAATGGTCATTACAAACTCCTTCAATTACACCACAAATCTTCAATCCGAAATAACATAAGTATTATTTATGCATGGTTGTTGACCACCCACATTGCAATTAAAAGTTTTGTTGGATTATGGATTTTTTTGAGAGGATCATTGGATTTTTATCTTTTTGCCTTTGTTTGATAGAGATCATCCAGTGTGATTCTGAATTTTTTTATTTTTAAAAAAAAATACTTGTAAAGTCGATTGTTTTGCAAATTTCTCTCGAATTTTGGAGCCCATTGGGTTTAAGACTAGGTCCAAGTTCATCCACCTTTTAATACACACAACTAAACTACAACATTTGTCAAATATTGTTCGTGTCCAATACATGCACAAATCCCTAGATGAATAAAAAAACAAACTTTCTCTCACATTCTTTGGGAGTGCAATTTTGTTCTATAAAGCTCACCATTTTTAATGTTAAAAAAGTGTTCTTCTTTTCATTGTTTACAACCAACCAAAATTTTAACTTCACCTGAAACGTATGGCTTAACTCCTCTTGTCTTTTCAAAAGGGGGTAAGCTAAATATGTGACTCGAGATGAATAAAATAAATAAAATAGTTAAAATAAGAATTAATCAGGGAATGTTGTTAGTTTGAATTTTGAATTCTTGTTGCTTTGGATCATAATGACATGACTTGGGATGGTAGTAAAGGGGGAATTATGGAGAATAAAAAAAAAAGGGAGACTAGGAAGTTAGAGTTCTTTTTGAAGTTAGTTTTTTCTTTTTGAAAAGAAAAATAGGAAGAGTTGGAGGTACTTGGGGTAAAAAACCACAAACTTTGTTTTGATATAGCACAAATTTTAAGTGTTGTTTAGGATTTTTTTTCAACAAAACATGGGATTACATTATAATTTGGATTGATGTTTTTAATAATACAAAAAAACATAAACTTCTATAGTGGATTTTAGGTTCATCTTTTGTTTGAATTTTTTTCTAGTGTTAGATTATGTTGAAATGAATTGTAATCTTATTTATGGGGTTTTGTACAATTGTCATGCCCGTATGCATGGCCTCATACATGACGGCCAATTACAAGCATCCCAATCATGCCTTTTAGGGTTAATGTACGCTTTTAAGGTTAATGTACATTCTTAGGTTACTGTATGTTATTAGGTGTTTAAGCTTTCAGCTTGTTGGTGGATGTATAAAAGGCCAAACTCTTCCCTTCTCTTATTAATTTTCTAAAATTCCTTTGTCATGGAGAATTTCCTCCACAATTAGAGAATTTCTTTCATAGTCTGACTTGATTTCTAAATGTTCACAACAATTATTACACGGCCACCATTTACATACACTATGTTTTTTTTATTTCTTTGTAATTTAATTATAGGAAAACTCATTTTTGTCACTTAATGTTGATAGCAATATATTTTTCTTGATTTTTTTGAATTTCTTGGGTTTCTTTTACCCATGGTGTTGTTGTTATTATTGTTACTTCTCCTTTCTTGTGTTCTTGTTGTGGTTGCAATACAAACATAGAAAAAGAACAAGAACTAACAAAAACATAAGTGTCGTCTTCTCTTCCACAACAAGAGCAAATCCAATAGTAACCCTAGTTGCTCCTCCTACCATAGTTCTGATAGGGGCAAAGGAAGTGGTTATGACGCCAAGCTCCTCTTGCAACCTATTCGTCACATGTGTAGTAAACTCCTAGGTACCATCACCCAAAATCCTCACCTGAGCGTGTGTGCGTGTTATAGCACAAGAGGAGAGAGACAACTTTCTCTCTTTCACGCAGAGACACATGAAGAGGTGGAGGAAGCTTTGAAGACTCTGAAAGACCACAAAGCCAAGTGCAACATCAAGTAATAAAAAGACAATAAATAAATAAAAATCTTTTGCACGCCATCATTATAGAGCTTTTAAGTAATCTCCAATGTGGTGTTCGTTGCATCACCGCTCGCCATTGTTGCAGAGCTCTTAGGTGATCTGCAGTGTCGTGAGTTATAGTGCCACGTCTGTTGCATCATCATTCGCCATTGTTGTAGAACTCATGGGTGATCTCCTACGCCACGTCCATAGTAACACGTCTATCACGTAGCTGATCACCATAGTCGTCAACGACCGCAGTCACTAGTCGTCACGTCGTAGTCAATTGTAGTCTAAACCCGTTTCGTTACATTCCGCCATTCCATGGTTCTGTGGTTTTGTTGTTCCACATTTCCGCGCTTGTGCAGTTTTGCCGTTCCACGATTCTACTATTGCCGTTCTGCCATTCTGTTGTTTTTTGTTTAATTTTCATTCAACTTCCATCCGACATTTTTCCATTTTCCGTCCAACATCCATCCAACTTTCGTTTGATGTTCGTCCATTTTCCATTTGACATCTATTTAACTTTTATCCCACATCCATCCAATTTTCGTCCAACCTCTATCCGACCTTCATCTAACTTTCATCAAACGTCCATTCGTTGCCATTCATCCTTGTTGACGCACCATATTTTTCGAACCGAACATTGTGTTAAAACCTTGTAGCTAGTGCTTATATTGCTACAAAATTTTAGGGCATGGGACAACACCATGTCTTCGGATGATGAAAGCACTACCACTTAGTTTAAGCCAAGGTATCAATTACGAAGTAACACACAATCATTTGAGCCGATTTCTTTGAGCTCAGGATCTTCACAATGGTACCATTAAACATCTACAACGCTACCGTCATTGTCGCAACCCCACTTTTGGAAGAGTGTGAGGATGTCACTCACACTGCCGAAATGGGGACTTGGGAGTCCTTCGGGACTCCCAAAAGTTCATAGCTCGATTGCAGGGGTCAAAACACCTTGCCTTGAATCGTTCCTTATATCATTGGAAAGCTATCGAAGTGTAGATGTCGAAAATGGCCTAGGATGAGCCATTTTGACATATGCAGCACAAGTTATGGCAAAAATAAGGGCCAAGAGTCAAACTAGCAGTTTGACTCCCGACCATTAAAAGTCGGGAATCAACCCGACCCCGGTGTGTGCAGGTGGAGTGCAACACACTATTGGAAAGCTCTCAAGGAGAGCTACAATTTTGCTTCAGGACTCATCCCGATTAGAGGTCTGAACAAAGAGTTATGAACTCACAAAGTCCCGGGAGTCCAAACCAGGACAATTTCGAGACTCTTCCTTGGGAGTCCCGAGACAAAAAGCCGTTCGGATGTAGGTGCCGCGAAGTAACATAGAGAATACTATATGGGGGAAGGTGGTGGCTTCCCCTTAGTCCGGGCCATGATGAATCTTATGAGTCCAGAATTGCCCTTGGTTTGTCCTAGCACTGAAGGTGCTCCAGAATGTAAACTAACCAACTTGTTGGTTGGCTTGATGTAGGTTCGAATAACTAACTAAAGCTTGTCCCTCTTCCTAATCCCACCCCAGAGCTTCAGCACGCCCTTCTACCCCTTTTCATGTTGAGAGCTAAGAGTGTGCCTTCAAGTCCCCACAATTCTGTTGTTTTAAAATCTAAGGCCCATCTTGGGCCTAACTTGGGACTTGGGAGTGCATCAGTCATTCAATACAATTCCTACCAAGAATTCAAGTTCATGTTACATTATATGAACGATACATCAAATGATGCGCTCCTAAATCCCTTGTTGAACCCATTTAAGGGTTCAACTATGTAGAGTTGCGGAAAGTTGGGACTTGGAGGGCGCTCCCGACTTCCAACACTATAGAGGGGTAGAGGGGTGTGCTAGAAGTCCCGGGATTAGACTAAGAAGAGGGACTAGAAGATCAAGCTTGAATCTGCATCCAAAAACCAACCACACGGGGGTTAGTTCACATTCGGGACACCCTTGGGTGTTGGGACAAGCCACGGGCACTTTGACACACAAGACTCACCATGGCCTGGACTCGGGGAAGCCACCACCTTCCCCCACATAGTATTCTCTGCAGCTCCCCGCGGGAGTTGCATCCGAATGGCACATTTTCTCGAGACTCCCAAGTTGGAGTCCCGAAATTGTCTCGGTTGGAGTCCCGGGACTTCGGGAGCTCATAACTCTCGACTGCAGAGTTGGATTGCGACGATGTTTAAACCAAAGTTGTAGCTCTCTTTGAGAGCTTTCCAACGCCATGTCGCACTCCCGATTCGGATGTCAGGAAGAGGTCGATTTCCGACTTTTAGTGGTCAGGAGTCAAATTGCCAGTTTGACTCCCGGCCTTTCTTTTGCCCATAACTTGGGCTGCAAATGTCCAAATGATCAATGCGAGGGCATTTTGGACATCTACACTTCAAGACCTTTCCAATGACACTAAGAACATCCCAATGCGAGGTGTTTTGGCCTCTGCTGTCGAACTCTAAACATTCGGGAGTCTCGGAGGACTCCAAATCCCCAACTTTGGGAGTGGGAGTCTCATCCTCCCACTTCACACAAAGTGGGGTTGCGACATCAAAGTCCATGTGGAAGGGTTAATTAGTGGGGTACACTTATTCCCACATGAACTTTCACACCATCATCGTATATTTCGTTACAAGTCATGACCTCTACACCCATAGACACCATGGAGGTTAGTAGTTCTTCTCGGAGAATTGAGAAGTTGAGCGGAAGGCCAGGTACCATTTCTTTGAAGGAATTCAAGGAAACTTTCTCAACTATGGTTTGTGAATTGGAGTTCAAGTATGGCGTTAATTACACCGAGGCGTTCACATTTAAATAATTGGCTCGTTATGTGCATTATGAAGCATTGGATGTCTATGAGTAACATTCTTCGAGGATTTTGGGCATCACTCAAATCCCCAATCCAGCTTATGCCATAGACATTGTCATGTCCTCACAAGTTGCACTACAAGTTGCCATTGCGCATCATGGGATTGTGCCCAATAATCCAGATCGAAAATCTATTTCAATAAACTTTTCTCCTCAACAACTCATTAGTACTACCATAAACATTCCTCCCACCATTGATGCACCATCTTTTAATGATCCAGTGGGGGAATTCAATCACGCATTAAAGGCCCATTAAAATATTAACTTTGGTTTTCAAAATTTGAAATTCTTCCTAAATGAAATCTCTAGTGCATAAAATGTTTTGGAAATGAATTTACTTGACTTTCCAACCAAAAAATGTGTTGCATGTTCTTCATAGTGTTTTGTACTAAAATGTTTGGGCACAACAATGTTTTTGTTGGGGCTCATCCTTGTTTCACTTTTCCACCATAAGGGAATAGAAACTTTGGTTTCTTCTAATAGTCCATCAAACCTTTTCTTTCGACAAGAAATGGCCCATCGAAAAGCCCCCAAAGTTTGGAGAAAATGACCTCACTCTATGTGTCGCAACCTCACTTTTCGAAGAGTGTGAGGATGACACTCACACTCTCGAAATGGGGACTTGAGAGTCCTTGAGGACTCCCAAAACTTCAGAGTTCGATTGCAGGGGTCAAAACACCTCGCCTTGAGGCGTTCTTCATGACATTGGAAAATTATTAAAGTGTAGATGTTGAAAATGGCCTCGCATGAACCATTTGGACATCTATAGCACAAGTTATGGCAAAAATAAAGGCCGGGAGTCAAACTGGCAATTTGACTCCCGACCACTAAAAGTCAGGAATCGACCCGACCATAGTGTGTGCAGGTGGAGTGCGACACACCGTTGGAAAGCTCTCAATGAGAGCTAAAAGTTTGCTTTAGACCTCATCCCAATCGGAGGTCTGAACAAGGAATTATGAATTCACAAAATCACGGGAATCCAAATCAAGATAGTTTCGAGTCTCCTCCTTAGGAGTCCCGAAACAAAAAGTCATTCGAATGTAGGTACCGCGGAGTAACTTAGAGAATACTATATGGGGGAAGGTGGTGGCTTCCCCCAAGTCTGGGCCGTGATGAGTCTTGTGAATCCAGAGTTGCATGTGGCTTGTCCTAACACTAAGGGTGTTCGAAAATGCGAACTAACCAACTTGTCGGTTAGCTTGATGTAGGTTCAAATAAGTAATTAAAACTTGTCCCTCTTCCTAATCCCATCTCGGAAATTCAGCACACCCCTCTACCCCTTTTAGTGCTGAAAGCTAAGAGCGTGCCCTCAAGTCCCCATAATTCCATTGTTTTTGAAACCAAGGCCCATCTTGGGCCTATCTTGGGACTTGGGAACGCGTCACTATGGCACGTTCGAGGTTGCACCTCTTAATACCCAAAAGTTTTGAAATTTTTACTACATTAAAAGTAATATGTATGCTTACAAGTGCATCCAATAAAATGTTTTTGTGAGCCAACACATTATTTGAGTATGACTTTTTGACTTGACTCAATTCTTCCTTAAACCATTTGCAAGTTATAATGGATGTGTCGCAACCCCACTTTGGGTGAAGTGGGAGGATGAAACTCCCACTCCCAAAGTTGGGGATTTGGAGTCCTCCGGGACTCCCGAATGTTTAGAGTTCGATAGCAGAGGCCAAAACACCTCGCATTGGGGTTTTCTTAGTGTCATTGGAACGGTCTTGAAGTGTAGATGTCCAAAATGCCCTCGCATTGGGGTTTTCTTAGTGTCATTGGAACGGTCTTGAAGTGTAGATGTCCAAAATGCCCTCGCATTGGTCATTTGGACATCTGAAGCCCAAGTTATGGGCAAAAGAAGGGCCGGGAGTCAAACTGGCAATTTGACTCCCGACCACTAAAAGTCGGGAATCGACCTCTTCCCGACGTCCGAATCGGAAGTGCAACATAGCATTGGAAAGCCCTCGAAGAGAGCTACAACTTTGGTTGAGACATCGTCGCGATCTAACTCTGCAATCAAGAGTTATGAGCTCCCAAAGTCCCGGGACTCCAACCGAGACAATTTCGAGACTCCAACTTGGGAGTCCCGAGAAAAAGAGCCATTTGGATGTAGCCTCCGCGGAGTGGTGCAGAGAATACTATATGGGGGAAGGTGGTGGCCTCCCCCGAGTCCGGGTCGTGGTGAGTCTTGTGTGTCAAAGTGCCCGTGGCTTGTCCCAACACCCCAAGGGTGTCCCGAATGTGAACTAACCCCCGTGTGATTGGTTTTTGGATGCAGGTTCAAGCTTGATCTTCTAGTCCCTCTTCTTAGTCTAATCCCGGGACTTCTAGCACACCCCTCTACCCCTCTATAGTGCTGGAAGTCGGGAGCGGCCCCAAGTCCCAACTTTCCGCAACTCTACATAGTTGGACCCTCAAGTGGGTTCAACCCCGGACTTGGGAGCACGTCACTGGATCACTTTTGGCGTCACAAGTCCATTTTCTTAAGACTCATATGGATTATAATTTGTCCCACGTCAAATTGTTATTAAATTTTATGGAAAAGGATTCATATACATTATTGTTATATAGTCAGGTGTGATAGAATTTGGAAATTATTTGAAGTCAAATTTTCTACACTAAAATGGAGGACTTTTTATCAAAGACTAGTTGTAGTATTATAGTACATAAACAATGTGTAAATGGACTCACCATATGTTGAGTTTAGAATGAAAAAAATTCATTTATTGTCCAAAACTCAAAAATGTGGTTCGTGTTTTTAAATGGGTGTTTGCAAATCATTTGAATGTCACATAAAAGTTTTATGAATTTTTACATAGGCCAAAAATTGACGAAAATGGTAAAGTACCTCATCATTACATTTTTATGAATAACATTATTTTTTTCACCAACATTATAGCCTATGTGGTATACATGGTCATGTGTTTTGTTTTTTTTTAAATGAACATTTTTTAAAAGTTTAAACTTTACAATTTTTAGTTTCTAAAAAATACACTATGAAATGTACCTTTAAGGACTCAAAAAATTGGTCAAAAGTGATCCACTCTAGCTTGCAACACACCCCCTAAAGTTTTGAAAGTTGTGTTTTCACCTCATGAGGTTTGGGATAATACTATGGTAGGATTGTTATAATTGTATCATGTTGTAAAACATTCACTAGTATATCTTGCCTATTGTCATGACCCGCAATTTGTCCAAACTCTATTGCCAATATATAGATAATCTTGAGAGAAATCTTATTAACATCCCTAGGGGTCAACAATTTAGATGGGTCTAACTCAAGCGTATTATGGAAAACCTTTCATTGATTTGCCTTAATCTTGTTCTCTGCTTTTGTCGGTGAACCCTAGCCTTTTCTTTAGCATTGGCTCCATTTGTAGGTTTTGTTTTTACCAACTTTACAACTCTTGCAACTACTATTTCTACTTGCCAAGCCTTTATAATTGGCCCGGATCTATGGTTTCTTCACTTGTTCTTAGAATTAATTACCCATTTTGGCTAGTAATTTAACCTGCCAACATCATAACAAAGGTCAAAATGTGATGACCTTAAAACTTAACATGTTAATCATTAACCTACACAACCCATCCAACATGCCTTAGTCTTTAACAACTTGTTTTCCAGTTCTAATGTCCATGAAATTGCAAATGCAAAACTAGTAGAAAGTTTAATTGTTGCATTGCATGAAAATTGAACATAAATTAATTTGCATCTCTAAATCTTAAATATACAAAAAATAAAACTACCAAAATCTTAACAAATTGCCAACAATCAAGAAATGTTGTGGTTAATCTTCATATACCACTAATCTTGAACAAATTGATATTTGTGCCTCATTCTTAAAATTACACATATTCAAGCAATCAAAAATAAATATTGAGGTGACATGGGTACATATTCTTCTAAAACATTAGTATATACACACATTTCGAAACTAAAGAGAATATTTTATAATACATGGGACCATGTATGTAAAGTATATTAAAATGTACATAGACATGCATAGAGTGTACAAGGTCAAATATCATGTGTATTTCAAGTGTACAAATGTATATAATCATATTTAACAAAAAACATGTACACCCACAATACATGGACATACACACAATGCCCATTGCCAAATACATCACAGACGTCTCAAATGTATGGATGGAGATGACATAATATGCTCTCAAGTACATATGTGTATATTTATAATATGTGGACATACATAAACAATACATGGTCATATACACTATGGACTCCAATGTATTCGCTATATATTGTAGATGACATATTACATTCCCAAGTACATACATGTACATTTGTAGTACATGGACATACACAAAATGTACAAGGTCACACACATGATGTACTTCAAATGCAGATATTATGTTATGGAGATGATAAAGTCATACTTCTCAAGTATACATACACATATTTACACCACATAAACACATACATTATGCACAAGGTCATACATATGAATGGATATACATGATATGGAAAGTGAATATATGTAGGATTATATTGAGAGGTTACAATATTTTGACAATATATAACAAGGAAATCACAATCACATCTTGTACAAGTTGTGGAGTGATTATCCCCATCATGTTGATAACATGATACATGATGTCATACAAAACATCATAATGACTATTCAAAAGTACATCATGTCATTTGATTTGAAGATTGAATATGATGATTTTTTTAATCACCATATCAAGATACTCAAAATAACTACAACTAGCCAAAAAATGACAAATCATACAAACATGGTATTGAGGTGAAAGTGTTACCACATATTGCATTTGACAATGTCATGTTTGATTAGTTCCCAATATATCACAACAAGTCACCTATGCACACCACAAACAAAAACCAGAATCTTTATGTATCACAAAATCAAAACCTAAACATCACAACATCACAAAATGGTAGTCATTGAAACTCATCAATTTGGCAATGCAACTTTACTTCATTAATACCTTGAGCTTCCCACCACTATCGGATATTATTGTGGTAAATGAAAATTCACATGAAGGACACATACCACACACTTTGCCATTGAAACCCTTCAACTAAAACCTATGAATTCTAAAATTTGAAGACCTTTATATTCCATTTGATCTAGCCCCATAAA
>Ga0209208_10010327_pt1 | contig 12132 bp, 12 predicted proteins | sample S1TSphfallax_3_FD_187694 | JGI IMG/M metagenome (GOLD analysis project Ga0209208, IMG submission 187694) | Host-associated microbial communities from peat moss isolated from Minnesota, USA - S1T2_Fd - Sphagnum fallax MG (SPAdes) (version 2) | ecosystem: Host-associated > Plants > Peat moss >...
CCTCCACAATCCGCCGCCGCTCCTCGGCACTGCGACGACGACGACCAGACCGAGCCAAACCACCCACACCTTCAACGTCAACCATCAGCTCATCATCATCGCCCACAAGCAAGATGTACACGCGGCCCACACAGGACGCTTACGCTTCAAGTTCTCTTCTGGCGCGAGCGGCGGCACAGCGCAAGGCGCGCCGATTAAGGGGCACTGACCACGCTGAAACCCGGAGCGGAAGACGACGGCGGTGTTGCTGATTTGCGTTGTTTTGGCAGCCACGCCTGTTAAAGAGACTATCCAGGCATTAGGTATGAGGACTTTATGATCATTGAAACGCTTTGCGAAGAATCAGCGCCGGCTACACCTGGGACCGAGAAGGAACTCAAGACTGTGCAGTGGAAAGACTTCATCTACAAAGGCACAGTGTACGAATTGGGTCATCTCGCCCCTTTCACACTCCAATGGGAGCGGCCCGCTAAAGACAAGAGGCCAGCGACGGTCTTTACCGTCGACGTCACATTCAGCTTTCACTGCTTTACATCCGATCCTGACGAACCCTATGACCCCAAGCTTCGGTATTCGGACGCCCGCGAAACTCGGATGTTCGATTTCGACCGGTACGAGCTGTCCAAAAGGCTTCCCGAAATCGTGCGTTCCATGAGTACCCGGCAATGCCTTCACGCAGGCAGAGGAAATTTCGTAACGATTGATATCGTTGCGGAAGATGGGCAAACGAAGCGATACCACGTCTTTTTCGAGCCCTCGAAATCCTCGATAAAAGGCAGGGTAAACCTCTATATACAGAGCGGTTACGTCCCAACACGCCCCGTAAAACATACGAAAATGCCGATGAACTTTCTATACATCCTGCACAACACATTGAACGGTATTCCATTCAGGTCTTAACTCAAAAGAGACCTCACAAGGAGGTCTCTTTTGACGAAGCTAATCGGGTGCCTCTTTTAATCCCTACCCAGGTGGGGACCGATGTTCTGGCGGGGTCAACGCACGGCATTTGCCGTCCCATTCGGACATTGACAATCATTATGATGCAACAGTCAGCACAACGATGCAACAAGCAAGTTTGACCAGCAAGTTGTATCGAAGCATTCAAGCAAACAGTTCACAAGGATCAACCGCAAGCATTTCGACAGATCATCTTGCAGTCGTTCCTTCGAGTTTATCGACACGAGTTGACTACGGGATCAGCCACAAACGCCGTGTTCAACCAAGAGCTTGCTTTAGCCCCGCCAACCGGAGTTGTCGTGGGCTATCGCAATGCTGACGATCGTTAGAAACTTACCAATGTTTGGTGGCAGTAACGGTTCAGCGGTTCCAGAACGAGACGGTCAGATTCTGCACTTCGTTGTGCTCTCCAGCGCGTCTCTTAAAGCCGTTCTGAATTCTACCGGGCCGTCGATCCAAGAGCTGTGGCCAGCATCCTTGATCACAACAATGTGAACGCCTCGGATGGCGCTCGTTGCTAGCGCAAAGCTCTTTCCGGAAGGATCTGCGTAGTCATGGTCGCCGTCGATTATCCACGTAGAACATGCACGCGCAGCAAGGGCTGGAGTAAAGTCCCACTCTTGAGGCATGGTTTTGCCTGCAGCCTGACCAGCATTGTTATTAAAGTATGCTTTACCACCGCGGACCTGGTTTTTCCGATCCAAATGAAAAATGTTGGCTCCGGCGTAATGGAGGCGCCATGCTGCTGTCGTTTGCTGTGGGGTGAGCGTCGCTGGATCTGCGGCCAATCCTTCTCGAGAAAGCTCCTCATCGATCTCCGGACGTTTAATGAACTGCGCGGAGAAGCTCTGTTGCTGCTCAAGAAGGCGCTTTTCCTCCTCTGACCTAGGCGTACTCGGCGTAAATGCTCCTAGTAGCACTAGCCCTTTCACATGAGTGGGGTGCTCCTGTTGATAGTTCATTGCAAGATACGTCCCCATCGAATGCGCAACGAGGTTCAATTGATCCAGTTTGAGAGCCTGACGAAGTCGTTCTAGGTCATCGACATGCTTCTGAACTGAAATTTTCTCCACAGGGCAAGGAGACAGTAATGATCCCCTCTGATCGTAAAAAACAAGGTGATAGTTGTTCTCCAGCCCCCTCAGGGGATCGAACAGGTAGCTGTGCTCGGCTCCCCACCCACCATGAAGAACGACAATCGTTTCCGGACCGGTCCCAAATTCCTGAACAAAGAGAGAACAACCGTCACCAGTAGGCAGGTACCACTCAGGCTGGGCATGTTCGAGCTGAGCTATGGCTGAAAGTTGAAACCCGAGCGAGGTGGCGACGAAGAGCATGGTTTTGGCAACGCACGAAATCGGGCAGTGTAAGAGTTTTTGCAGAAGAGAGGTTGAGATCGGCAGCGTGCTGTACCTCATCGGCGAGTCTAGCTTATGCACTTTCTGAAATCACCCCTTGGCTATTTTTGCCCAACGCCTCGAAAAGGTAAAATTGGCGGCCGCTGACGGCCTTCTCGCAAACGCAGGTTTGTGAGAGCACCTGGAATCGAGAAAGCAGTGGCACGAAGCCCTCAACTTGGGTTCTCGAAATCGGTTCTCGTTTGCTGCTTTGCGAAAATTCAGCCAGATCATGGGTTCTGAGAAGGGCACAACGGTGATCGTCTGACCTGAGCAGTCGAACGCTGACGTGCTCGATGGTTCGTTTTCTGCCGGAATCGCAATTTGACCTTTTCGAGGCGTTGGGCATAAATGACCAGAAATCTTCCGGCTTCTGTGGAAGATCCGTCGCCCGCCGATGGACAGTTCTCGCTTGTACTCTCTGAAACCTCCCTTTCAGACGAGTACACGCGTGCACCCGGCCAGTCCGGAGGTCTCGTTCTTGCCGAAGACACCGACTTTGCGGGGATACGCTCGATTTATAGTGTTCGCAGGAGATTGCACATGCACACGACCGCCATCGCCGTTGCCATTCTCACAGGGACGTTCTTGAGCATTTTTCTAAGCATTCTCCCGCTATTTCTTTCGGGAGAAAGAGGGAACGCAGCGCAGGAGAAGGCCCGCGTGCGCCGTATGGCCGAGCACCGGATGAATGCAAGACTCCTGAGGCTCAACCTCTGACGCGTTTCTAGAGCCTCTCCTGTCCTTTCGCGGAAAGCCTCCTTTGGGAGGTTGCGGCGAAGCTTCCGACAATCCGATTTTCGAGTCGGAACGGGAAGTGGCGGCTTATCAGTGCTTATCTTTCAACACTTTGCGGCTGCTTTATACCCGGAACTTCGAACATCGGGGGCGTTCTGCGTGAAAAGCTGAAAAGCGCGCGTATCGGCCCGTCCATAACCTTGTAGCGGCGCGCGGGAAAGCGCCAGAACTACTTTATTTGCTTATGTTTAGGATTACAATTCACAGTGATGTCTACTAGACTCGCTGCGCGATCCAATCCACATCCCCAAACGAGCCAAATCCCTCTTTCGAGGTCTTGACTAGATGTATTCATACCCGTTACTTCGATAGTTAGGAGGTGTTTTGTTTCAAGCCCATGTACGGGGTCAAGCGCTTGCCGTCGAGGTTTGGCCTCGGTCGGCTAAACACGACGGCCCGGTCGGCTGAAATACGTCAGCGCTCCCCACCCACTGAACGTTCACCCACTGAACGTAGTTTCATGTATTGAACCACTCTAAGACACTTATTTTCAATGCGATAAAGCATTTCAGTACATGAAACCACGTTCGTCCGAAGTTGCACTTTTCATGAGACACCTGATCGGGCCGTATCCCGGGGCCGACCATCGACAATGTATGCGTAGCCATGTCTTTGTTTTCTTGAGTTTACGTATTTTTGTACCCATTACTGCAACGCACGGAGCGGCCGTCACCTGCTGTTGTTTTCATGAGCCCGGGCACCGCAGATCCTCAGCTTCAATACACAAAACCACGTACCGAGGCGGCCATTCCGTACCCGGAACTGCAACGGCCCGGTCGGCTGAAATACGTCAGCGATACCGTCTGCATCTCGAACCACGTTGGCGATGCTTGGCTTTAGCTGTAGCGGCTTGGCCAAAGGCAGAGCGGCCTGCAGCAAGAAAGAACAAAAGCCATGCTCCGAATCCTCCCACCTGTTGCACATGGGAAAAGCGCCTGAACTGAAAACCTCGCGACCGAAATGTCACCTTGAGTTCACGAAGAGCTTGTCAGATCCCGATCCGTTCAACTTCATCGAGGGAAACCTCATCGCTCCTGCGGTCGTAAAGACCGGTCGTCCTCGCCGATTCATGCGCGGCCATCTGCTGCGCGATCTCCAGCCGGCCGCCGTTCTTGAGGTACGCCGTTATGCCGGTTGCCCGGAAGGTGTGGCAGCCGATCTCGGTCTTGATCCCGGCCGCTAGAGCTCGCCGGCGAATCATCCTCCAGACATCGGACTGGAGCAGGGAATTGCCGGTCAGCTCGCCCGATCGGCCGCGTGTCGTACGGAAGAGCGGCCCCTTACGGTCTTCGGCGATGCCCGCGGCCGCGATGTACTCCTCCAGATAACGGTCGAGATTGTGGTGCGTCGGCATCTCGTGCTCCTTGCCGCCCTTCTCATGCAGGCGCACCCACCCTCGGCGGCCCTGTACGTAGAAATCCTCAACCCGCATTGAGACGGCCGCGCCGACACGGGCGAAGGTGTAGACCATCAAGCCGATCAAGGCACGATCGCGCAAGCCGGGCAGGGAGCTGGTGTCGATCGCGTCGATCAGGGTTCGGGCTTCTTCAGCTTGCAGCACTGGGGTCTTGCCCCGTCGTTGCGTGTGCTTGGGCCCACGCACCGCGTGGGCGGGATTGAGGGGGAGGACCTGACCGACCACCATCCAGTCGAACAGCATCCGCAGGGCGGCCAGTCGCACCTTTACCGTGGGCTTGGATTGAGTCTTCAACTGCAGTTCGACGAAGGCTGCGACATGGACCGGCTCCACCTGGGCGAGATCCACAATGTCGATCTCGGCACAGAACGCGGAGAACTGCCGCACAGCCTCTGTATAGGCTCGGCGGGTGTTGGGATTGCGGATATGGGAGCTGAAGAAGTCGCGCATCCGCGTCCGGGCTTCTGGGCGCGCGGTGAAGATAGCAAGTTCTGAAGGACCTTGTGCAATGACGGTGGTCACTTCAGCTGCTCCGGCAACGCGATGAATTGAAGGAAGTCTTTACCAAGAGGTGAAAGCGTCCACCCCCCGAGGGTGAGGCTCTCCGTGGACTCACGGTTCCGAGAAATAAAGGGGCGCGGGTCAACCAGCAGACCGCGATCTTTAAGATCGATGACCATTGGATCAGTCAATACTCTCCTTGTCCTTATTTCCTCCCTCCGCAAGGCCGGGAACGTGCCTGGGCTGAGAAAGAGCCGGAGAATTTCCAGGTGTGTCGCCGAAAAGACCTCGATCAGGTTGAGAAAGATAATTTGCTTCTCTTCATCTGCAGTTTTGCTCAGGGCAACATTGAGGACGGCGTTTCGGAGAGCTTCCAGCTTTTCGGCCTGGTGAGTACTAATGGCCGCTCGGATTGCTTGAATGGTTGCAGACACGAAGGCTTCATGCTCTGCAAGATGTGCAACTTTGAACCCCTCTACCTTTCGTTCTAATTCATCAAGCGCATCAGAAAGCGCCTTCAGCCATGTGTCCCGCCTGCGTGAGACAGCTGGTGTGAGGACGAGAGACAAAAGCTCCGTTATTGATCCGCCCACAAACGGGATGGCGGCGAGTGCCGCTCGTCCGGCTCCGAGTGCCACGTCGGCGTCGGTCGGTTCCGGATATTGCTCGGCGCGGGTGCTAAACAGCTTGATAGGACCTTCGGACATGTTCTCTCTCTCTCCTCTTTCATTACGCATGATAAAGGACATTATCATGCACGGTAATACGTTGCACATCTTAGTTCGAATGTGGAAGAAGCGGGTGTAGTATTTCTGCGGGTCCCGCTCAACATTTTGATGTGAGGTGTGCAATGGCACAGGGAGATTGGCTGTTTACCGTTGTAGCGAACAAGTTAGCGTGGCAATATGCCTCGAACGTGCAAATCGGTGAGGGAGAAATCGCAATTCTGAAGGCCTCCGGCTCTTGGGGTGTTATCGACCCCGCACACCGGGGTAATTGCGGTCCGCAGGGCAATGGTGTGACAGGAACCAATGAGATCATCGCACCAGGTAAGCCTGAGGGCTGTTTGCTTTGCAAGACTGCGAACGGCGAGGTGTTTGCGTTCCCGGAAAGCTGCATGCTCACAACATCTATTCCAGGGTACTTGTATTTCATTGCTAATGACTACGTTGACACAGGGAATGGATCTGGTTTCGGTGACAACACTGGCACTTTGCTCGTCGAAATTGTGATTCAACAAGCGCACGTTGGTCTCAAGGCGTCTGAGATAAATGTTGTAAAAGGAGAACCTGTTGAGATCACGCACGTTTTACAGGTTAGGTAGAACGCGCTTTTTAGCAACGAACTATTGAGGCTGGCAAGCAAAGCGTGCGACGGGCGGCGAGGAGCCGATCGGGTGCCGTGCCTCATCCACGGGAACGTAGTTGATTGGGCAGACGTAGATAACGATTCCGCCTGCTGAATCAACTTCACTTTGCGAGTGCCCTGTGTTCGAAACCTGTCCGACCGTGATATCGGAGGCTCCGAAGACCGCCGAAGGATATTGTCGGGACTGGTATGTCAGGTGCACGGGCTCTGAGCAGTCGTTCCGCATCGAGAGCCAGTTGTAAAACTTCGGATCGTAGAATCGCGCGATGCAGGTGTTGTCGCGCGGAGGTACGAGGGCTTCGGCTGGAGTGGCCGTGGTAGAGGACACAGCTGATGGCGGAATGCTAGCTGTTGTTGACGATATGGACATTGGAGGGGCATTTGGAGCGGGTACGGAACGGGGAGCTTGGAGAGCCGGAGCGCCTCCATGATTTTGGGCTGCATTCGTTGAGCTGGCTGTTGCTGTACTGGCTGGGACTGGGTAGGTGACCGTAGGTGGATAACTAGCATTTGCTGATTGCTGGTTCACTGCTTGAGTAAACGTATCGCCGAAGCTGGTCGTACGGCGCTGGTGCGCTGTAACATCTTCTCCCTGAAGGCGCTGGATCTCTTCACGATCACGGTCGGCCTCATTACGTGCCTTGTTTGCATCTTTCCGCTGTTTGGCGGCACCAGCGTTGCCGATCATTTGGCACATCGCCGCACCTGGGCCGGGACTGCAATTGGCGTTGCGAGCCAACTCATTTGCTGACTCCTCCAAGCTGTTTGCCTCTTGTTCATTCGATTCGATCTGCAGTCGTAATTGAGCGATGCGCTCGCTGTTGTTCGTATCGACTGTTTGTTGTAATAAATCAGCCATCGCTACCTGCTGCGGGGCTGCCTGATCACTCGCAGCTCGCTGATCTAACACTTGCAAGTTCGCGTTGATTGACTTGCGAAGATCATCGGTATTGCAGAACTTTAGGGCTTGATTGTAGAAATTTCGAGCCCGCTGGTAGTCTTTCTGAACACCATTGCCGCTTTGATACATATTGCCCAAAACAGTAAATGCAAAGGGATCGTTCTGAGCAGCCGCCCTCTCGAACAAAGAACGGGACATATTAAGATCTACAGGAACTCCCGCGCCCATCCCATATGCCGCACCTAATTCAACTAGACCAGTCGGATCTCCTTTCGCGGCTGTCACACCATACAATTCAGCGGCATGGCTCAAATCTTTGGGAACGTTTTGTCCGGAACTATACATCGCAGCCAATCGATCCAAAGCTGGAACCGCGCCGTACTCCCCTTGCTCTAAGGCCTTTTTATAGAAATCTTCGGCCTTCCCTATGTTTTGTTTAAGCTCTGGTCCGTTCTCATACATGGAACCAAGACGGAGTGACGATGAGCCATCGCCACCATCCCTGGAAGCTTCGAGTAGCAGTGCCGCCCCAAGCGCGACTTGCCCTTGCTTTAGCAAGTCCGAGGCCTCTGCAACATATGCTGCGTTTATGACCGCGCGAGCTCGACCCGGGTGCGCGGCGAGTAAGCTCCGCGCTTTCTGCGAATCAGGACTGCCGGCCAATTTGTCCAATGCTATGAGTTGGACCAATTCTGCCGCCGCTCTCAAAGAGGAGGGCGCATCTGGACATTCAAGAGAGAATATCCCCGAATGCTCAACCGCAAAGGTGGAATAGAAGTTGATTGGGGGAGTAGGATTGCTGGCAGGCACGACAAACACTACATTTCCACCGCCTGACATCTGAAGGTAGCGTGGTTCCAGAAACTGTATAGATGCCTCCAGTGCATTGCAAACGAGCGGAATTCCGTCCATGCACTGAACTATGGTCAGAAGACCATCGGAGAGATCGAGGAACTTCAACCTACTCTTCGAGTGCCCTAGGGCACCGCTCGCTAGCTGCAGCTTTAGATCGGTTATCAGTTGTGCCCGCGACATGTGGGCGGCGGCTTCTGTGTCTTGCTTCTGTTGAATGGATATGCTATATCCCGAGGCGCTATCCTGCCCGAACAAAGAGCCACACGCGAGAACCACTAACAGAGCACAGCATAGAAGGACATCGCGCAACGACATGAGTTTCCTCCGATAGATTCAATGGGCCCATGTACGCAAAAATAGTGTAATCCCAGGCCGCTCTCAGAGCTGATGCCTTTCATCGCAGGCTTTGTCTACAGGCCCAATCCAAACCCATGATGCTCGATGCTCCGCTCTGGCAGGTCCCTGGAATGGGAGTGCACCTGGCCCTCGGGCATGGCGTAATCAAGCCCCTCCTTGGCGGTGATTGGTTCGCGGTGCCGGTCGTGGAATTGACCGTCCTGACCGTCAATGTAGAGGTGCCGGCCTGTTTGCATGTGCTGGTAAATCTGCATGGTGCCACTCTCCTGTTTCCAGGCGAACTGCTTGGCCTCGTGGGCGGGCAATGCCTCCTTGAGCGGCGTCCAATGGCGCAGATACTGGTCCATAAGCTCGCGGCCACTCAACCGTTCACGCTGCGGCTCCGGCTCCTGCTGGACCTCCGGCACATGAGCGCTCTGGTGCGAGACATCGCGGCTGAGTGCTTCGGGCAGCTTCTCGCGGTCGCTGGTGAAGATTTGAGCATCATGAGCTCCGCGTGAAACGGAGACATACGCCATGCGGTTGTTGATGAGGTCTTTTGCTCCCAGCTCCGTATCGATGTTGATGAGCACCCGGTCGGCAGTTTGGCCCTGGCTGGAATGGCTGGTGACGGCATAGCCATGGTCCAGGTGAAACAGCCGTGAACAAAGATGACTTTCTTGCGGCTTGCAAAGACGAGATCGGGTTTTCCAGGCATGAGCCGACCGTGCAATCTGTAGCGGTAACCAAGTCCATGAATCAGCTTCCGGACCGTGATCTCCGGCCTGGTATTTTTCGCACGGATTAGCGCCATCCTTTCGCTCCGCTTTTCCCGCGTGAGGGTGTCAGCCATGTTCCTGAGATGCCGCGACGAGCGCAAATCAAATATTTTCTATTTCTATTGACGTTTATCTATTTTATATGTAATCTATATAAATAATTGAGCAGAGCAAAAGCTCATAGGAGAAAACAGCATGAATCATTTAGAGGCAGTACGCAGCATCCTTCAAGTGGCGGCTTCAAGCGTCACCGCAGCAACCATTCTCAACCACGTCGCAAGCCGTAAGAACCTCCGCAAAGCGGAGACCGTCCGTCGCCTGGTGCAGGTTTGTGGGAATGGGACCAAGCGTGCAGCGGTCGTCGCCGTCCTTCGTCAGCTTGAGGCCAGTGGTTTCGGCAAGGTCATCGTCGGTCGCCGCGGACATGAGTCGCGTTTCGAATGGACGGTGGTGTAATGGCTAAAACGGCGCTGCCTCCCGAGCTGACAAGGCTACGGGAGGCATACTCCTCCGGGGGGGTTGCGGCAAAGGCGATGCTTGATGATTTTGCCAGCCGGACCAACAATCAACGCATCACGAAGGTCGATCAAATTCTGAATCGCCTCCGCAGCGCGAACGTCCAGCGTTGGGAAGTGATCGCCCTCTTTCGCAAGCTCGAAGAGCTTGAACATGGCAAGTTCATTGAAGGCCGCAAGGGACACCCCTCAAGGTTTGTGTGGTCTTCGAGTCCTATTGACGTAGGAAAAGCGGCGCAAGGCGATGTAACTCCAATAAACCTGGTTTCCATTGATGCCTCAGCAGACGACAGCCTGGAGGAGTTAAGGGATTATGTTTTCCCTCTCAGGAGTGGCACCGACGCGACATTTGAATTGCCAGCGGATCTCACGCAAAAAGAAGCAGAGCGGCTAAGCGCCTTCATTAAGACGCTCGCCGTTCCTGAATGATGTTCTGGGAAATACCCCAGGGACGCATTGGGGGATTGCATTACAAACAGTTTGGGCAGGGTAGTATTTCACGGCAAACGCGGTGAACTGCGTCACGAGCGTCGGTCCCTGGATTGAGTGCTTGGCCGATGCCCTCATCCCATGCAGGGGCTGGCGGAGCTGCTGGTGACGCTGGTGCTGATGTTCGGGGCGCGCGGCCCAAATTTAGCGGCCTAAATCCCTGTCTTTCTGTTTTGGGTCTCTGCCGGGCTTTTGTTCCTGCATCGACTGCTCGAGCTTCAGAAGGCGCTTTCGCTCGCGGGCGAGGAGGATGGCGGAATCCCTCTTCAACTGAATCGCCGCGGCTTCACGGAGCTGGGAGACGAACTCGGCGACTTTCCCGTTGGCAGCAATCATCATGTACTCGAAACCCGTATCCTTGCGTCTCGCAAAGAGGCTGATTATGCCTTTCAAGGACTGTCCGACCGTCTCTCCGGCTTGCCCTCTCTCAAGGATTGAGAGCATGCCGCAGCCACTGCCGGTCTCGCCATGCAAGCGCCCTGGTATCGGGCCGCCGAGCATGGCATCGCAGACGAGAGCCACTTGGTGCCGCACCAGTCCGACGGGAGCGGTGCCTTTCTGCTCGACCTGCCTCGCAATGTCGAGCAGAAGGTTGTTGTCGATCTTAGCTCGCCGGATCACCGCAGCTTCAGCGGGCTTCGGAGCTGCCGGCAACTCCACCTTTTTGGCGACGGTTTGCCTGGTGGGGCTGGGCGGCTGAGCCGGAGGTGCGGTCACGGGCGGGGGCATGGCAGCCTCAGCCGCTTTGGGGGCCTCTTCGAGGTCGCGCTTCAGGCCGTCGTTCCTCTGTTTCACGGCCGAAAGTTTGGTGTGCGCCGCCGGCACTGGAATCTCCGCCTGAGCAGCCTCGGGTTTGCAAGGCGGCATTGAATCTGCCGGGTTTGTAGCGCCCGTGTCTGGACCGGGTGCTCCTTTGAACGCCGCTTCCGCTGCAACAGGCGGCTCTTTGGCTCCGAACAAGGGCTCGATCCGCTTCGTGATATTGCCCGCAATTTCGGCTCCCCACTCCCTGACCCCGGCGACTGCCCCGCGCGCCGTTTCGCGCATCGCCTCCAGCATTCTTTCGAGGATGCCGTTCTGCTCCTCGCACTCCTTTTCCAGCCTCGCGATCTCTTCTTCAAGCTCCTTGTTCAGCTGCTCGATGATGGGTTCAATGTCGACGAGAGGTTTGCGCGGATGATCCCGGTGCTCGATGAAGGGAGCGGGCAGCTTCTGCCGCCGGGTTCGCAGCTCCGCCACTTCCTCTTGTCTCTTCCTGGCATCCTCCCCATCGCCACCGAGCAACTTCGGCTCGATTAGAGCGGCGAGGTCATCCCTGCCCTGATCGGCCCAGGAACGTGCATCGAGCTGCTGGCCGGCTTCCGCCGCGGCCATCGCGCGATTCATCATCTCCACCCATTTTTGCCGCACTTCATCCGGCTTGTTCCGGTCGTTCCAGGCCGTATCTTTTTTCGCGCCGTTGCGTTTAAAGAAGCGCTCCTCGGGAAGGGCGCGCGTGACCTCATCGATGGCTCGCTCGGAGAACATGAGGTGCAGGTGGGGCTGGGCGATGTTGTCCTTCGCCACGGGCACATGCAGGGCCAGCGTGTAGGCGAAGCGATCGCCCAGGAGCTCGCGCGTCACGTCGAGAGCCAGCGATTTTCGCTGGCTCTCGTCCAGCTCACGCGGCAGAGCGAGCTGGATCTCGGTATAGGTGCGGCCATTGCTGCGCTCATGCGCATCGGCCGCAACCCAGAAGGAGCGAGGGTCGGTCTGGGCGAACTCCGGCATGTTGCCGGATTCGACCAGTTCGACGGGACCGCGACGCTTGTACTGG
>Ga0209208_10010328_pt1 | contig 12132 bp, 12 predicted proteins | sample S1TSphfallax_3_FD_187694 | JGI IMG/M metagenome (GOLD analysis project Ga0209208, IMG submission 187694) | Host-associated microbial communities from peat moss isolated from Minnesota, USA - S1T2_Fd - Sphagnum fallax MG (SPAdes) (version 2) | ecosystem: Host-associated > Plants > Peat moss >...
AATTGAAAAAAAAAAAAAAAACGGGAAATTTGGAGCCATCTTGGAACTTGAAAGAAAGTTCCTAAATCACTTTAAAGTTTGGTAAGGAAAAAGAAAAGAAAAGAAAAGAAAAGAAAAAAGAAAAAGAGAAAAAAGAAAAATAGAAAGTCCGAAATTTTTTCCATTAAAACTAAATTCCGTACACTTCCAGAGCACTAAATCCGACAAAACTTCATCCGAAAGTTCACAAGAAGAGAAACAAAATAATAAATAAATAAATACATAAATAATAATAATTTATATAAAAAAAGGTATTCCCAACGACCAGAGTCATAATAATGGTGTCTAATCTTTGTGGCTACTGAATCATTCATCCATGAAGTCCAGGTATTAGTGGCTGTAATGTACAGAGAATATATAAATCCTCTGGTTTGCGTACATCGTTGTAGATGAACTTTTATTTCACTGGATTATTCATCTACTACCATACGTTGATGTGTCTCGATCCATGATGACACTTTCTACATCGATCTGTCTCATCCACGATGCCAGTTTTGTTGAAGTTGGTGTTTCTCTCATCCACGCTGCCGGTTTTGAAGTTGGTGTTTGTCTCATCCACGATGCCAGTTTTGACGTCGGTATCTCTCTCATCCATGATGCCAGGTTCTACGTCCATGTCTCATCGACGATGCCAATTTTTGAAGTCGATGTCTGTCTCATCCACTATGCCCGTGTTATGGTCGATGTCTCATCCACGCGGCACATTTTTACGTCGATGTCTCATCCACGAGGCCAGTTTTTTGAACTGTAATGTGACGCGATGGCGCGCAAACATTCGGTGCTCGCAATTTGGCGTTGAGGACGGAGAGAGAGAGAGAGAGAGAGTGTGAAAGGAGACGAAGTCGAGGGTTTGTGACGAAGTCGCGAGGGTTTGTTAGAACGCCATCGCCATCGTATGCTCTCGCAACAAAGAATTGCTCTTGTCCTTCCGTCCCCAAGAGTCACGGCGGCAGGGTCGCCGGGTTGTTCTAGAGATAGGGGGATCTTCCTCGAGAGGAGGTTTGGAGGAAACGGCAGAGGAGAAGAAGAACAAGGAGGAGGAGAAAGAAGAAGCTATGATAATAGCTTTATAGGGTTGATGGGAGAGTGAAAGAAGGAAAGAAAGGAAGGTGGGGGAGCGTATGTCGAGGTGCGTGGTGTTGTTGTTGTGGGACGGAAGGGGATATTAGATCGCATAGTGGTTGAACTGAGTTTGTTGTCTCTTTTCTCACCCACACTTCTGGAGAGCTGCGGAGAACAGAAGAAGAAGAAACCGGGTTTTTGGTCGTCTTAGGAAATAAGGGATTTTCTTTGTTTGTGTATGTGCGTGAAGGGAGGCTGCCATAGTTCAGGCTTAGGAGGGGAGGTGTGTGTGGGAGGCGGGGGGGGGGTCGGGCCATTGTTGTACAGTAGTTGATTTGCATCTAGTAATAGTTTTGTAAAATTTTGCGGTTGTGAGGAGAAGGGGGAATCCGTGGACTCTTCTTCATTGAGGTCGGCACACACGACTTCGATTGCAACGGATTGCCTGTGAACAAAGAGTTCGGTCAAAAGTGTGTGGTGGTTGCGCTAAGGGTTTGATGGAGCCACGCGTCGGCAATAAGTACAGGCTCGGGCGCAAAATCGGAAGCGGCTCATTCGGTGAGATCTATCTAGGTGAGTTTTCATTCCTGAAGATATATATATTAGGTCTGAATGTATTTCCTTTCTGTCTGGTCATTCGGGGTTAGATATCTTGATCCTGTTGTGGGCCCAGGAGGCTCCGTTGATTACAACAATGCTTTGTGATTTCTATGAAGGTTTGTCATGCAGGAATGATGAAGGATATAATTTCTTCTTCTTTGGGTTTTTCTTTTCAAGTTGTTGTACAGCATTGAGAACATGTGGATTTGAATTTTCTTTTTCCCACAGGGGCTAATGTACAGACCAATGAAGAAGTAGCCATTAAGCTGGTAAGCTGCACACACACACACTCTCTCTGTGTCTCTCTGTGTCTCTCCTCACACAGTCATTGAAAACTGTCTTGGATTTCAGGTTTGTCAGCACATGTGCAACAGACCACTGCAGCTGTTAAATCTCCAGAATCACATGGTTTTATGAGGTGTAGAATTTGTTAATTTCTTTGTAGTCAGCTGAGGTTACTTGTTTGATATGATGTTTGGAGTGTTAGCCCTGCAATTCGAAATGAGGTTTTGGTGAGATCTTTTTCATGGTCTTCGGGTCAGTTATTTGTCTGTTTTTTGTCAACGATCTGGTACTTGTAAGGTTTTTTCATGTGTGTAATCCCAGTCATGGAGCAGGTGGGATTTGGGTTTCTTGGGTTTCTTGTACACTAGCTCTTTTGCTTGTGGAGGATTTGGATTGTTAGAGACATACAAGCTTCTGCAAGTTGAGATTTGTACATTCAAAAAAAGTCTGACATTGAGAGATCCTGGTTGAGTGATTATATTGCACTTTTTTCCTGCAACAGTTGGAAGCTTGTAGCAGGTAGGTTCTATGGTTTCCTAGATGTGTGTGAGTTCCTAAACACATGCCATACAATTGGTATCAAAGGTTGAATTTCAAATCTTTTGGTGCTTTTGATATGAATGTGTATTAGGTTTCTGGCTGTTTAGTACATCCAGGTGGTAAAGTGAGGCAGAATGTTCAGGTGTCAAGGCATATGTAACACTTAGGGTATGCCTGCCTTGCTCTTTTGCTGGCTCACAGGATTCTGCTCTCCAAGTGTTGAGTTTCCTCACCCACCCTCATGCTTGTTTTCCAGGAGAGCATCAAGACAAAGCACCCGCAGTTGCTCTACGAGTCCAAACTGTACAGGATCCTTCAGGGAGGAAGTGAGCATCTTGTTTACAACATCTATTGCTGGTGTTCTTTGGTTTTCTTTGGTTGTTGTCTGTGACTGTACCATGGGAGATGGTCTTTACTGTCCTGCTGTGTTGCTGCAGCTGGGATTCCAAACATCAGATGGTTTGGGATAGAGGGTGACTACAATGTTCTGGTTCTTGATTTATTGGGGCCAAGTCTTGAAGACCTGTTCAACTTTTGCAGCCGAAAATTCTCCTTGAAAACTGTGCTCATGCTGGCAGACCAGCTGGTATGTTCCTTGCTGCAAGGTTGTTTGGACTAATCTCTTTGTGTGCATAACTTCTATGTCAATATGGTAGGTCTAGTACAGTGCTTTGGCCCATGTCCTTTTTGTTTGTCAAGGTGTCAAGTGTGCTTTGTCCTTTTCTTATGTGAAGAAATGGTGGAGAAGTCTGAGGAAGAAGAAGTGGAGTAGGGAGACTTAAAGTGCTGTTTCTGTTCCAGATAAACAGGGTGGAGTATGTTCACTCAAAAAGCTTCCTCCACAGAGATATCAAACCAGATAACTTCCTAATGGGCCTTGGCAGGCGAGCAAATCAGGTATGGTGTTTCACAGCCTTAACTATGGATAGTGCATATTTCTACCTAGGCATAACTTGAATTTGTGTATGAATAGCAGGTCAGGGCAGCTATAAGGTGTTCAGAGGCCATGCTGGCTACAGGTACTGAGAATTGGATGTTTTGCAGGTTTACATCATTGACTTTGGTCTTGCCAAAAAGTATCGGGATCCAACAACGCATCAGCACATACCTTACAGGTTTGGGTTTTTCCTGAATTGCAAATTGCTGTTTTGTTGTCTGGTGACTTTGATGAGGATACAGGCAGTTTGTGCTTTCAGATTCTGCTGCATGTCAATGTCTGAGCTCATTCTGTCTGTTGACACTTCAGTATTTCTTGTTGATCCCCAGTCTGGATATTACTTCTTTCTCTTCCTGGTGTCTTGGTTAAAATTAATTAAGTTTTGCTGCACATATACAGGGAAAACAAGAACCTAACTGGAACAGCCCGATATGCCAGCATCAATACGCACCTTGGCATTGGTCAGTTGAAACCATTTTGAACTTCTAAATGTTCCCTCTCTCCTGGGTGCATAGTCTTCTATCAGCATCCTTGCCTTGTGCTTTGAGCTTTATGTTCTCTGCAAGTCAGCGGTTTTCACCTCACCATATCCATAATGGATGCTTCTGTATTTCTCAGAACAAAGCAGGAGGGATGATTTGGAGTCTCTTGGCTATGTGCTCATGTACTTCTTACGTGGCAGGTTAGTGTGTTACAAGTTTTGCTCTCCTGATTTCACTTCAAGATGTTGTATTCTGCATGATGATGTATGTGTGTTCTCAATTCTTTCTGTTCTGCTGGTTGTGGTAGCCTACCATGGCAAGGATTGAAGGCAGGGACGAAGAAGCAGAAGTATGAGAAGATCAGTGAGAAGAAAATGTCAACCCCAATTGAGGTGAAATAAGGAAATATCTGTTATTTCTGCCATTATTCTTCTGTCAATCACCATCATCTGTAGTTCTATCTGAGCCTTTATTTTAGTTAATAGTCATAATTAGAATCCATGGCTCTCTGAAGAAAGGAAATGGCATTGATGGGGGTCACTGACAATGCAGGTGCTTTGCAAAGCGTATCCCTCAGAGTTTGCTTCCTACTTCCATTACTGTCGCTCATTGCGATTTGATGACAAGCCAGACTATGCATACTTGAAGAGAATTTTTCGGGATCTCTTCATTCGTGAAGGTATTTTGTAGTCCAAGGAGTTTGTCTGATGGATTTATGATCAGGTTTTCTGATCTTGTTAGATAAGTCTCCAGCCGTGAAAGAAAGGAGTTTTTACAACTTCTGTATATCTAGGAGGCCAGGTTATGATCTTGCTGATTGCTTGATGTACTGCTGTTAGAGGTAATCTAACTGTGAGGAAGAGGTATATGCTGAAGGCTCTAGGTGTAAATTTTCTCAATCTGCAATGCTTAGTGTATATCAACTTTGTACATGAGTAATGTCATGCCCTTGTGTGTTTTATATTCTAAGTGATTGTATCTCAGCTCTGTGGATTGCTGTATGTTTAAACAGGTTTTCAGTTTGATTATGTGTTTGACTGGACCATTCTGAAATATCAGCAATCACAGATTGCAACTGCAGGTGGCCCACAGCGAGCAAATGTAAGTTTTGTTAGGAATGCTCAAGTTTGAACAAAGTAACATCCTTTCCAATTTTTCTTGATGTGCAAGTATTTGTCAATAGGGGGTGTCCTGGAAATGTTTATAGCCATGAAGCATGCCAATAAAGATGTGCATGGAAGTGACATTTCTGTTTATTACCATGTGCCTTCTGTCAGCCTGGAGCTGGAGGCACAAGTAGTGGTGCAGCTGGAGTTGGTGGTCTGCCAGCAGGTGTGTTCTTTCACCTTCTAGAAATGAGTTTTCAGATTTGTAGCATGGGAGTCTATTTCTAGTGTTGGTCTACATTATACTGTGGCATGGATTTGGGATGCTGGTTCTTTGAATCAGGGTTTGGTGTTTCCACTTTTCCAAGAATCTTAATGTAGACTAGTGGTTGCAGGTGGCCAGGATGGCCGAGAAGTCCAGCGGGGTGCTGAGGCTGCTGATAGTAACCGACGGAGGCTTGCAACAGGTGTTCTGGCTTCAGGATCTGTTGAGGCACCAAAGTTAAAGAGTTCGGGACTTGATGATATGACTGCAAAAGAGGTAAGTTTCTAAGGATTCATCATTGTATGTTGGACCTGTTGACATTTCGAGCTCTGGATGAACAGAGACATTGACATTGGTTTTTTATGTGCAGGGGGTCGTATTTGGTATGACAGAGCGAGGTGGAAGTTCTTCAAGGAGAGCTACTATTTCAAGCAGCAGGCCTCCGGGTTCAACTGAACTTCCGGACTCTTCACGGAGTCTGTCCAGTAAGATGGTCCCAATCAGCTTGCGTACATCAGGAACACAGCGTGGCTCTCCAGTGGCTTCAGCTGAGCCTAAGAGGACAGTAACTAGTCGGCATCAATCATCTAACATGAGAAATTATGAAGCTGCCCTCAAAGGAGTTGAATCTCTCTCTGTTGAGGTGGAGCAGAGGCAATAATTTAGGCCAGTTTTGTGGTTGAAGGGTGGGCTTGATTTGTTGCTTGTCCTTATTTGCACCAATTGTAGGGCTCTATCTCGGACACAGTCCAGATGGAGATTTGGTTGATGGATAAATCAACCCTTTGTGTTCTTTTCTGGCACACTGCCTTTTGTCCTATCAGAGAAGAAGCCTTTTGAAAGTTGTATTTTTGGTTTTTAGTATGTGCTTTTTTAGTATGACTGGGTATGTCATTGTAATGTCCATTGCCTAGCAAGAAAGGCAAGTCTGTAGTTGAAGCTTCCTGTAGAAGTACTTGAGGTGGATCTTTCTCAATGAATAGGTGAGAACGGAGGTAAGGGAGGAGAAGGGGGTAATTATCTCCTTTTTTTCCCCAGTTAGTCCTCAGCTAGATTAGTGCTCAAAACATTTCTGGTAATTTCAATGGCAGTTTTAAGAATTAGTTATTATGCGTATGGAACTTATTATGCCTATGGAACACAATGTTGCTAGGAGAATGGAATCATATAGTTCCAGCCAGGCAGTTTGGGTTCTTGTTGGTTCCTGCAAAGCCTGGGTATTTTGAGCTGGAGTCTCCCTTTTGGTAATTCATGTACTGGGTTTTTGTGTGCAAAACATACTGTTATTGCTCATGAGCTAATTGTTTATTGAGGTTGATTTGTTGTGGAATTCAGTCTCTATTGTTAGAATATTGGTTCAAATGATTTCTAGCAGGGTCATTTGACTTGCTAAGAACAAGTGCAGAGGATGCAAACTAGGCTGTGCTGATCAAGAGAGGTGAGCGACTGCTCATGTCTGGGTGCCCTGGCCGTGTGCAGGGAGGCATTTCTAGGAGGAATTCTAGCTCCTCCTGGACTTTGAAAGAGTGGGCAGAATGGATGGAGCTGTATGTGGTCTGTGGATTTGTGCATTTGAGATGAGTGGAATCACATTTAGATGAGTTTGCAATTGCAGTTTTCACTTTCAAGTGTTGTGTACAGATAGCAGTACTAGGCAGCTATACTAATTTTAATTGCTGTTGTGGACCTTCATAGCATATGTTATCAAGGTTTGATGATCTGACCTGGTATTTACAATGGGTGAGCTAGTTGAGTCATTTGCTATACTTCTACTAGTCCTCCTGTTTAGGTTAGGGTCCGGAGCTTGGCATTTATCAATGGGCAGTCTGAATGGGGAGTCTGGAGTCAATTCTGGGGTTGCCACTACAGTATGTGCAGCTGGGGTGGAGAAAGGTGCTCTTATGTGGTTCTTTCTTCCAACTGAAGTAGTGAGCCAGCTAGTTATTTCTGGGATTTGCAAGTGAACTGATTTGTCAAAGGTGATGCAGTGATTCTATTACATATATTATGCTGAATGTAGTGCCCAAAATCGTTCACATAAAAAGCCTTTTGTCATTGTCGAATTCTGATTTGGCTGTTGAACTCAAAAGTGTCATTGAAAGAAATGTTGAGGTTACACAGAGGGCCCCAACTACTACCTTCTATGTAGGCCTGTCTATGCCTGGGGCTTGGATGCTTTGCTTGTACAGGGACATGCTAGAAGAACATGAATCACTCTCACAAGCTTGCTGCAGCTTGAATGGGGACTTATTGACTTTTGTGATTAGCTATGACTGTCAAGTGCCAGCCAACATGATGACTGAGTCTTCTGCCTTACTTTTGGAACTGTGATTGAATCTCAGGGTGCATTGGTTTGCCTGTAATTTTGTGTGGATTATCTGCTCAAAACTGTTGGCAGCTAATGAAGTCAGTCAGGAGTCACGGTGGCTTATAACTACTATTTATGAAATTGAAGGTCTGATGCTTTGTGACATGTTTTTGTTGTGTTACATAAGTTGTGGAGTTGTTGGGTTTAGGGTTGTGGAGTTTTCTCTGCAGTCTCATAGATATGTGTGACAGTTCTGATTCTTGTGTTGCATTGACAAGATTAGATCAACTCTCTGGCTTGGAGGTTAATGTCCACTGATGCTATTGTAACCTGGTGGATAAAGAACCACATGCTGGCATCTGTGGTCCAAAGCTATGTCCTTTTCATGGAGCCTAGATTATATCAGCCTGGCCTGTTTTGGTCTGTCTACGTAGAGCAGGAAATGATTTACTTGCATCAAATCCAAGACCTTGATTATGAATTCTCCTGCCTAATTTTGATGTTAGTTCATGCCTGGCTGGCATTATTGAGTGTTAAATCTGGGAAAGAAGGATGTGAGGTTTGTTGTTACTCAGCACATTGTTAAACAGGTGGTGTAAATCAGTTGGACTGCAGGTTTGGTGTGATGTTACATGGAGCTGTGGATTTTGGCTTGCTATGCAGCTGAGCCCAGTCTCTACCTGATGTTCTACTGCCCAACTTTGTCTAACCTGTGAGGTAAGTACTAATATATAAAGCTTGTGCTCTACCCCATGCCTAACAATGTTTTCAGATTTTCTTGATCCAAGAGTGTTAGCCCCACCTATTGTGAGCATTTATACCGGTCTTGCAAACCTAGTATATCCTAAACCTGTGAATGTCAATAATGGGTTTTCATGTCCAAGTAATATAGGCCAACAACTGATGGTGGAAAGTGATTCTTCTGTTGAAAGCTGTGTAGAGTCCTTTGGCAGCTCATCTTGCAGTATATCACTTGACTATAGCCTAAAGCTGCAAAAGTTGGGAACATGAAACAACTTCTCCACCCGCACTGCAAACTGCAACGTGCAAGACAACTGAGTTTCCTTCAAGTTTGCAGGGTTCCACAGCAGTTGGAGGTCTGCTAAATCAAATCAGTAAAGAAGGCATGATCAATTGGATACTTGGGCAGTAAAACTGCAACCCAACCCAGTAAATGCCCTAAACCCTAAACCCTACATGGTTGACGAATATTACTTGACTATAGCCTCATTATGGTTAACGAATTGGAAACCGGGAGCAGCATTCATATCATGTTTATTACGTTCTTTCGTACCTTTTACCAACCGCAGCATCCTGTGAAAAAATGGTGGGCCAAACCAGCATATTTTGTCTCTTCTTCATCCAATTTTGTTTTGCTACGCCACATACTGAGCACCTGTGGTGCTGCTCTGATACAATTATCTTGAAAACGGGCAATAAAAGAATATGACTCCTTTCGATTCTCTGGCTCTGGTGATTGGCCCCTTTGGTGAAATTTAAGACTTTATGTTGTCCAATTTTCCATGTTTAAGGGTGAGTAGCGTTGGGCTGAAGGTGCAACTAATCAATGCAAAGGTGTGCCCTAACAGCTTCTGTTTCTTCTTTTGCAGAAGTTTAAAAACTTGTGTCTGAAGGAAGCCAGCCTAGGTACACATTCTGGAAACGTTTTAATTATTGTTCCTATGGTCTGAAGAATAACCATGTACCAACATTCTGGAAGGCCTTTATTGGCTCTGCTTGTATGAAAGAGACCAGTGTTGTCCGGTTATCAAGTTTTATACCTACCCTGTGAATATCAAAAAAGGTTTTTTAAATAAAAAAAAGAAGGTATTCCAAAAAAGAAGAATTTATTACAATAGCTGGTTACATGTTTATTTTCTTAAAAATTCCTTTGCCGGTTATGTATATGCCAGTTTTCAATTTTCAAAACATGGTGGATATGCACAAAAGATATGCATATCAAATTTTCAATTCTATTGCTTCATAAAAAAACTCACAACAGTAGCCTAGCTTTTTAGAACAAAAGCAACATGAACAAATTCAAACAAAATCAAAGTAACTTGTGGGGGAATCAAACCCAAGTTTTAAAAAACTCAGCCCAATTGCAACACCCCTCCCAACCCCACAAAATTAATCACCATCAACCTTCAATTTTAAAAAAAAGTTATGTTCTTCAATTAAATTATAGTTCTCTTTTGCAAAAGACTATTTTGTGTTCAAGTATTGCTTAAAGTTTGAATTTGGCTTGCAATTGGCACACCGGTCATCAAGCCAATTCTTCACCACAACAATAATCTGGTCCATGATCTCCACTTGCAAGTAGTAGCATTTTAAAATGTCAACACCCTAGAAAGATTGAAAACCCAATCAATTTCTATCTATGAACCTTGAGATTCCAAGAATTTGTTTTGCAAGGAAACCCACATTTTGAAATTGGCACTCATGCATTTGCCACCAAGCTAGTGGATCTACACATGTAGATGAAGAAGTAAAAAGTCTCCTAAACAAGGATAATTCTCCAATGACTAATGCTCAAGAAGATTCCTTAGTTGAAGCCCCCACACCAAACATGTTTTCTTCAAGTTTTCATTTTGTAACATTAATTGTTGTAATAACAATGTATTAGTAATAGGGTTTAGCTAATCAAAACATACCATCAAAAGAGGAACAACCACCTTGACATCATATTTAGATGCCAATCAAATTATAGGCTTGCATCCCACCAAGTTTTCCACTATGCGCAAAGCCTTGAAGGATGGATCCAACATGATAACCATCATGTTGTGAGCCTGCGTCGCATCAAAAGACTTCAAAAACTCCAAAAAAGGTTTGATTACCTTTATCACCTCCAATCGCATATTCTTGTGTAGAAAGTGGATCTTTGCTTCAAACAAGTCAAAGATTTCAAGCTTAATAGAAAGTTCCAATAGTGCAACTTCCATTTCCATAGTTAGGGTAATGGTTATTGTTAAGGCATTTGACAACAACCAATGGCCCCTACTTTTATTCATCACACATGTTGATACAAAATGATTCAAGGTAGAGGTGATTACCTCAACAATAGCCCACACTTGGGCTTTAAGTATTATTTCATGTAAAACAACAGACTTCTGCATGCCGTAACAAAGAATTATGGCATTCATAAATTCAAGGGTTTCTTCAAACATGATGACCTTGTTGGCAAATATGGTTTGCACATGGGTCTTTAATTTTCAATGTTGCATCCCACTTTCAAAACAAGCCCACTCCCATTCTTGCCTTCCTTTTTTGGACTTTTGATCCATGTAATGGTTTTTTGTTAACCATTTTGAGCTTTTTTGATGTTGACATTTTTCAACCCAATAGAAATTTTTTCAACATTTGTTGCATATTAACAAGCCTTGAACATCACATGCCTAAAGCATGTGCCCTCATAAACCCTAAGAATATTTAAGGGTTCACAATTAATGATGGATGCAAAGCTACTACCATAGCAAAAATATTCATGCCTTCATATTTACAAATGCAATTATTCAATGTAATGGCCCAAATTTATGTAATAAAATATGCAGTTAAATAGCCATGGACTCCTGTATAGTTGTTTCATTCACCTCAAACAACCCCATAGTAGTAACATGAATGGGCACCTAGGTGTCATTTACAAAATTGATAACTAGAGCAAAAATATCCACACCACCATGAGACATTCATAAATCAAAACTAGAAAAAACCACTATTACAAATGCAAGATTTGACAAAACATGATCCATGGTCTTTGTAACCATGGCGTGCAACATATTTTCCACAAGAGAAAACTGAGAAAGAAATAAAACATGGGGGCATTGGCATAAAACTAACCTATGAAGCCAAACATTTTCACAAGTTAACAAGGGTTTGTAACCCTTGCAAATATACATGACCAAATTTTCCAAAAAAAATTGTTGGTGTTTGTTAGTTTTTTTGTAAAGGTTTGTGGCACAAAAAATGAAATAATTACATAACCGAATGGAGTTGTTCTTTTCTTCCCTGATTATTGAACATGAATAGTAGGCTCTACCACCTTATCATTGAGTTGATGTTTCCTTTAAGAAAACAACCTTGGATGTGCAATTTGCACATGAATAGTCATAGGAGTATACCAATTACATTGTTATATTTAATTAAATGCTTGCAAATCGCAAATATTTGAGCCAAAACATCATTAGATGCTTGCTCAGATTTACAAATTATGCATTGCAACATTTGTGGTTTCACCGAATCCACCAACAAACCATCGTCAACAACAAAAAATCCCCAACATATAGTCAAACAATTGTGAAGTTTCCAAGCCATAGCTTGTGCTTCTACATTAGCAAGTTTTGAAGCATCAACATTTGACATGTTAGGAGCTTCCACATGCACGCTCTCAACATTTGAGATGGATGAAGATGGCATGTGAGGAGGGGTAGATGGCTTATGAGCAAAGGAAGTTGATGGAATATTTTCATGAACTCCACCCACATTCTTTTCATAATAACTTTCCTTTTCTT
>Ga0209208_10010329_pt1 | contig 12131 bp, 13 predicted proteins | sample S1TSphfallax_3_FD_187694 | JGI IMG/M metagenome (GOLD analysis project Ga0209208, IMG submission 187694) | Host-associated microbial communities from peat moss isolated from Minnesota, USA - S1T2_Fd - Sphagnum fallax MG (SPAdes) (version 2) | ecosystem: Host-associated > Plants > Peat moss >...
TTGTATTGTCAATTTGAGGGGTGATGTTATGAATACTAGTTTATGCAATCTATTTGGACTTAGGGATTTATATTACAAAGTGTAACCTGGGACTTGGGTTTTTCTTGAAGTTTAATGTTGTTCTTGAGGTTTATGTGGTCTAAAATAATTGAGAAGAGCATGAAAACCAGTGAGCTCAAAAGAGAGATTGAAGAGATCTGACCCCTTAGAGACTTAAAGCCTTTCATTATTGATGATAGCAGCAATTTAGGTGGTTTCTGGCTCGAAGCCAGTGGGTAATTTTGAGATAGCCTCTACCATTTAATATATGTGTTCCTTGTTCTGATTATTGTGTGCCAAGTTTTGGTGTCACAGATTGTTTGTTGTGTCAAAAAAAAAATTGGATTCCCGTGTGAAATCTGCTGCTAGATTCCCCTTTGTGTCTCATCTTTCCCTGTGGCCAAACAAAAGCCCTGCGTTGTGTATTTTAGATGCAATCTGACAGGGTTTTCTGACCACTTTGCCTACAGGGAAACCTCCAAAAGGTTCTTTTGATCGTGGTTTGTCAAGGCTGTGCAGCAAAAGGGTTTGTCAAGATTCTTGGGTTTGGTAGAAGGAACTTTGACAACTAGATCAAGATGTCAACCTATAGTGGGAAGTGCGCTGAGGAGCTCATGGCCACGGCTAAGTACCTTGCGACTCCTGGTAAGGGGCTACTAGCAGCGGATGAGAGCACATCCCGGGACAATTGGGAAGCGACTAGCCAGCATTAACGTTGAGAATGTGGAGTACAACAGGCAAGCGCTTCCGGAGCTTCTATTCACGGCACCCGATGTCACCCAATACCTCAGTGGCGTCATTCTGTTTAAGGAAACCCTGTACCAGAAGACTCACGATGGTAAGCCGTTTGTGAGCTGTTGAAGAAGAAAGGAGTGCTACCTGGCATCAAAGTGGACAAAGGCACTGTGGAGATCTATGGAACAAACGGAGAGACGACGACTCGAGGTCATGACAACCTTGCGCAACGGGTGCCAGGAATATTATGATGCTGGTGCTCGGTTTGCTAAATGGAGAGCTGTGCTGAAGATTGGCATTACTGAGCCTTCAGAGCTTGCTACCCAGCTTAATGCACAAGGTCTTGCTCGCTATGCCATCATCTGCCAGGAGAATGGGTACTGATCAGATCCTCACTTTCTTTCTTTGTTGCTACTTTCCTGTTGCTTTTGTTGTAATACAGTTCCTCTCTCTCTGGGTTTTGAGACAAACTTCCAATTCAATTCTTTTCTTGTGCCTGCAGGTTGGTGTCAATTGTTGAACCTGAGGTGCTAACCGATGGCGACCACAGCATTGAGAAATGTGCAGCAGTTACAGAGTGAGTATTAGCTGCATGCTACACGGCACTCAATGATCAGCATGTGCTACTGGAGAGAAGTCTTGTGAAACGTAACATGGTCACTCCAGGATCTGAGGCCTCTTGCAAGGCTTCACCTGAAGAAATTGCAAAGTACACTGTCAGGACTCTGCAGAGGACTGTTCCACCTGCAGTTACTGGGATTGTCTTTCTGTCAGGAGGTCAGAGTGAAGAGGAAGCCATGCAGAACCTGAATGCCATCAATGCCCTGGATACTGTTAAACCATGGGCATTGTCATTCTCCTTTGGCTGTGCATTGCAGGCAACTGTTCTCAAGACATGATCAGGAAAGAAGGAGAATGTGGATGCTGCACAAAAAGCTCTTCACGTCCAAGCAAAGGCAAACTGCAAGGCCACTTTGGGGAAGTATTATGGCACTGGAAATCAGGAAGCAACTGCCACCAGGAAGGAGAGTCTTCATGTCAAAGACTACAACTATTAGGGTTTAGGGTTTACTGGGGCTTGAGACTCTTCATGAATGTGAACTTTAGACTTTCTTCTCCAAGACTTGTAGTTTGCTGCAACCAAAGTTGTTACATAACTGGAGATTTTGGTTTAGTGAGGAAATCACCTGTGTGCACAAACCAGCTGCACACGACCCTAAAGTCTAAACTCTGAATATCATTCATACCTTTACTTGTTGCAAGCAAGGTCATCTAGAATGGGACTTCTAGTACATATGGGGACAAGGGTTTAGAATTAGATGCAGTTTTGCAATCCCAAGTGTTGTTTTGCATCCTGTCACTGACCATGATTTTGCCTGGTTTTTCATTTTGTGGGATTCCTGTAGCTTTATTGATATGTTTGTTTGCTTATAATATTTTGTCCATCAAGAAGCACCATGTGCTCTGGTTGCAATGTTTCATAAGATGTCCATGTGCTCTGGTTGCAATGTTTCATAAGATGTCCATGTACTCTGGTTGCAATGTTTCATAAGATGTCCATGTATATGTGGTTAAAGGACTTGTCTTCATTACACCTGGGATATCTATAGAAAAGTTTTTGGGGATGCCATTCATTTTTGCAAGACACTATGTCAGAAATGTCATTTTATGATTACTCCTGCATGACTACAAATGGATAAAGTGACTAAAAATGACAAATGATGGGTCCCAATCAATTACAAATGGCATAAACAAGTAGTTTAGTTGATAAGGACCAATCATATAATGACCTTTCTGACATAGTGATATGAGAACTTGTTATCCATTGCAGCTGTTTAATTAGTAAATAATATGATTCTTTCCCTTTAGGAATCAAAATTCACTTCAGACCATTTGGAGAACATACCTCTCTGAAAATTTGACAAATTGGAACTGGTGAAGAATGAACCAACTGCTTGACAGTGGGGAAGAATGCAGCCACCTCAATCTTCAGGAGAGGAATTCACCCAAAGGCTGCAAGCTTTTCAAAACCTGCCTCCCACCCATCATTTGACAACAGAGGTGAGGATTCTCTCCACCTAAACTGTCTTCTGGGTCTTCAGCACCCTGCCAGAAACAATGAGAGAAGCAGGATGCAAGTTTCAACAGTATTGTTGATATAGATCAAGACTGGTAGTCCCATGTGGAAGGATCCCAAACCATCTGGAGAGACTTAAGAATGTTATTTGAGTGATGAAGAATTCCACACCTGGCAGATGCTACTTCAACACACCATGATCGCAAATATCTTCTAACTGCAAGTGAGGTGACAATCAAAAGTGTAGAAGAAATCAACATGAAAACAGACCCAATAAAGACTGCAATTCAAAGATGTGATTAGTGGCAAAGAGTCAGCTGATCCAGAACTTGTGTGGTCATTGGCATGGCAATACCAGAGGGATCATGTCCATGAGAGATTACAGAGAAATACTTTCTGTGACAACAACACATTTAGAGGCATCACACCACCAAATGACTGTGGTTGCAAACTTGTGAGAGCTGCTGCTCACAGAGCATCAGATCCATCACCTTCTATCATGAATAGCACTGATGAGCTGCTGCCATGACTGCTGCAACTCAAGCACCACACTCCCTTGTACTCCAATATCAAAGCTTTGATATGGCTGCTCCCACACTCTCTGTGAAGGTCCAGTAGCAAGAACAGTCATATGAGTGAATGAAAACACGAAGTCTCACGAACTCTGAAGTACCTGTCAATAGAAGGCTAAACCACAAACAATGGAACCTTGTAATAGGGGGAAATTCCTTCATAACATAAGCAAATGCAACTACATTCCCACAAATTACAAAGTGCTACATCACTAGAAAGGGATGATTCAACATATGGCATTGAGACATCACATGTTGCAATCTTACTCAGAACAATGAGAGAAGCAGGATGCAAGTTTCAACAGTGTTGTTGATAAAAATGCAACAATGTCCAGGGAAACTCATGTCTTTCAAAACAGTTTCAACTACATCCACTGCATCTAACTCTGTGACTTGGAAAAGCATCAACCCCACAAAACAAGAAAAAAATCCATCAAATTGAAAATTTGTAACTTTAGTGACAAAAATGAAAACAGCAAGTGCTCAATTGCATCAGGGAAGTAGTCTCCTCCTTTTTCCTCAACTTCATCACCAAAATCCAGAAATGCTCACAAGCACCACAAGCACTGCCAAAATTGATACCAAGACTCCACTTTTTGTTTCTTTAAACAATTGCACATACTTATACTGGCAAGAGAGAGTATCAAGCCTAAACAGCATAGTGGCTAGGACTAATGGGCATGAAAGGCACAACCTAAGGGGCTAGGTCATGCAAGATGTTACCCATAAGAGCTAAACCCAGCTAGAACAGGGATCCATGGGCAAACCTGCCATCCAATGGCAGGAAGCTTGGGGGAAGAACAGGCAACCACATTGTCCTGATACAACAGCAAGAAAGTGTGCAGCTCCAGAGGAGACTTTAGCACCTAGGGGTGATTCTGGAACTCAATCAAGCTTGATCAGCAGACTTGTCATCATTTTTCTTATACAAAGAGTCATTGGCTAGCATATGACATCAGGACCACGACAGGGTACTTGCCTACTGAAATAATAGCCATATATATGTGTATGTGTAAGCTGAATGTGTTTCAATACAACACAGATTGCTTTGAACAGCATTCTACAGAATTAGCTTCCTTTCTGTATCTGATTTTGTAGCAGCAGCTTCAACTTCTCTCCCAGCCACCATATGACATGCTCTACATGTTCTCCTCACTTCCTTGGCCACTTGTATTGAAGGGGGCATCAAAATCCGAAATAGATTCAATATGCCCATCCTTGCCGACCCCAAAGCTAGGCACCCAGCCATTAATTGCAACCACTTTGTTGCCAGAAATTGTCTTTGCAGGTATGTTGCAATGCTGGTTGGACAGCTTCAGCTCCTGGTACTGTTCGACTGTGTCAAGATCACCCATAGCCAAACAATCATCCCTAGACAAGTCTGTAGATGCATTTTCTGGCACCTTAGCTCCCTGGTTGCCAAATGGTGTCTCATGTGTGTTACCTGCTGACACTGCAGGTATGCCCTGTCCTGTGGAAGTCTGTTGGCTTTGCCTTTCAGTTTGGCTTGATGAAGCACCCTTGTTGTCACCAGAGACCCTGCTCACAGGGGAATTTTCCTCTGCAATCATGATGAAAAGAACTGAAGTTGATACTGAGGTGTGGTTGGGTTGTAAACACCTCTGGGGAGGAGCTATAGGTGAAATATGCATATACCAGCTGCTGATTCATGTGACTTGTGCGGATCACAGGCTATCTAAAGCACATACTGAGGTTTGTCATGAGTCCAGTAGTAACAGAAATACTCAGCCATGGTGTTGGCTAGATCAACAAAACCTAAAGGAGAAGGAGATGACTAGCCTGGAAAACAAGATGAAAAAGGAACACAAAGAAAATGAAAATGAAAAAACAAAACAAGGAAAGAGGAAAAGGGAAATACAATAGCATGATCCTTTTGACAGCAAAATGGATTTTGAAAAGTTCCTCACTCAGGATTAAGAAAGCCTGAGTGAAATAAACGGTTCCTCTGGTTCCAGAGGTGGAAACGCAAACAGATTTCTTTCTTTGTTTTCAGTTAAATAGCAACTCTGCAGAGTAACCTTTTCCCTTCAGAAGAGTGATTTAGCTTGTAAAAAAGAACTCTTTCAAGCTACAGAGCCTTAGAAGCCATAACACTGTGCATTGAGCTCTCTAAATTTGGCAGAACCTGAAACGGTGGAATCCAAAGAGACTTATGGATCGCATTAATACCAGCATATCCTTGCGTGAGAAAAACCATAAGAACTTTCAATCTCCAACATTTCATAATCTATCAGAAAATATAGCCAAGACAAATCTGAAGATTATGCTACCTTGCAGCTATGGAGAGACTCCATACACCTTATCTCATCCCCTTTCTTTTAAACCAAAAATAATTTGAAGGTAATCAGGGCTGACCTGTGAATCAACAAAGACCTGAAGGAATCTGCCTCAAATAACCCACTCAACTTTGATTCTAGCCTTGATCCAACTTGATAGTTTGATCTTAGAATGAAGAGTTGGAAAATCAAAGAACGGCAACAAAAAGGGGGAGAGAAAAGATTAAATTTTTAGAATTAGGTCTAAGAGAAATCCAAGAAATTGATAATTTCAACAATTCCTGAGGAGTCTCTAGGAACCAACTATACTTGGACATCAGTTTTCCTGGAACTTGGCAACCCAAAGATGATTGACCACTAGCAGGGATTGGTTTATAGTTCAGAGGTTGGGCAATTAGAAGTTTGTGTGAAAGAAGTAGGAATGCTTCAATTGCTCATGAGGTTTCATTAATGGCACTTTCGAAGCCTGACAAAGACAAGGAGAACAGGGGCCACACTTAGCTTTATTAGCAACAAAGTAAGAATGATTCAAAACTTTAGATCACGACAGACTTCAGTTCATTAGATGCCTTTGAGGGAAGTTAGCCTCATTGAAACTGGCGCAATATAATGCTGCTGCTTCAAGTCCTTGCAGATAAGCACAAAGATATTGCTTGTGCATATTTGCAGAGAAAGAACAGGGCCACACTTTGCTAAATTAGCAACAAAGTAAGAATGATTCAAAACTTTAGATCTGTCTGACAGACTTCAGTTCATTTAGATGCCTTCAAGGGAAGTTAGCCTCATTGAAACTGGAGCAATATAATGCTGCTGCTTCAAGTTCTTGCAGATAAGCACAAAGATATTACTTGTGCATACTTGTAGAGAAACTCCTAAACAGTACAAACAGTACAGGCCTGAATGCATCACCATAGCATGACTTCTGAAACCATTCAATAAACCAATTTATCAGTTCATTGCACATAAAGACTGTAATCATAAACAAACAACCCTATTCAAGGATGTTAAACAGAAGTAAGATTAGAAGCAATAACAACAAAAGTCATGGACAAATGTAAAAGGTTTCCAATATTGTGGAAGGCAGACATTCCAGGTCTACAAGATGTTGTAGTTTCTGCTGCTAGGAGCCTAAGTTGGGATTCCCAGTCAAGAGCAATCTTGAACTTGCTCAACTTATGTATAGGGTAAGGCACCCCTCTCAGGGGATTATGCTGTGGGACCGGAGGGCAGAGCCCAAGGTCCAAAGCATAATCCCCTGATAGAGGTGCCTTACCTGGCATGACAACTGAGGATGCCCTGTTTGAAAAGTGCAGAATAGAAAAACAATCCGTGCTTCTATGGAAGACCCCCCCACCCTAAGACTCTCACATACCAACTTTAAAACACCTTGTTACTGAAAATAACCCAGCCTTCAACTACACTGGGATGGTTCGTATGACAGCAAACAAACAGAAGAATCTTCAGCAGAAACATAAGAATTTATGCAAAGCATAGCAGGAATTCTTTGCAAGAAGGAATTCTCCTTAAAAATAGCTCCGGGAGACAAGGAAGGAATGGGGGATGGCAAATCTATACCAATAGGAAGCTTAAAGAGATGAGAACACACAAAAAAAGTTCAGGTCGAGGCAACAAATGGATACCTTTCTGCCAGTGCTTTGCAGCACATTTGATCCCCTGCTCCTCTCCAACTGTCAGATGGCAGGAGTGTTGCTTAATTGACACAATGATCGATGGGAGTTCATCCAAATTTGATGTGAATGCTTTGCTTGTGAACCCTAACTCCTTCACCTTTGCTATTGTTTCTCCTCTGACTCCAAAGCCCTCAAAGAATAGCTCAAGATCAGGGGCTGTTGTTGCACCTGGGGGCTGCTGCTGTCACACAGTAAAAGAAAAAAACCCTCACATAAGCAAAGGTCTCATAGAACAACAGCACAGATTGCTTGCAGAAAAGTATGGCATCCAAATGACTGATGCAGATTGAGAACCGTTTCTTGAGCAGTATATGCCACTAGTGGATGTTGTCTAGATCAATGCATATATATATGAGGAGCTCTCTTTGGTTCTTTGAACAGGGTTACAGCGGAAGGTCCTGCAGCTCTGAGGAACTTCTAATGACGCATGACTTCTTTTCTGTGCACGATCATCGGCTTTTGATTTTGAAAAGGGAGGCGACTCTCTGTTTTTTTCTGATACCGGAAGCAACATCTCGAAAAATTTGCTAATAATGGGAGACTGCGAAGCTAGTGCACATGGTGGGAAGAGACAGAGAAAGGAAGTTTGGTAGAAGAGGATACAGATGCAGAGGGGGAAACACTGAAGAAATTCGCAAGACAGACTGCTTTTGCTTGAAACAACAGCCCGTTTCCTATGGACGCCTGCTCCACGGCCGTCATCTTCTCTTTCCCCTTCATCCGCAACCTGTTATCTGTGCCATTCTCGCAGTTCGTCTTTGACGATGCCTTGATGACTCCTCCGTCCATCTTCTCCTCCTGCTTCCGTTTCGTTGGAGACTCGGCCGTGTCGTCGACAATGATGCGAAGCTCTTCCATCGTATCCTCGGGACAAGACAGAGAGCCGCAAAGACCCGCGGAGCACTTGTCGCCAAGCAAGTGCGACTGGATGTGCATGGCATTTCAGTAGAACTCCGGCAGGGCAGTGTGCACACTTGAAGAAGTGCTTCCCTTCTCTTCTCGAGCTCCTTCTTCACCATGTCGCCGGTCCTTCTTCACAACGTGAGACGGCGACAGTGCAGCAGCTACCGAACCAGCCACAACAGGATGTTGAGCTGCTTCACGCTGCTTCACACTCTGGGCCCACGAACCCCTCACGGCTCCCTCACGCAACCTCGCCCCAACCCAAGTGAAAAAAGATGGACCCCCCTGAGTCCAATTCCATTTCAGAAAACTGTCGGTTTCTTGCCGACTTCATGAGAACCGCCGGTTTTATGAGTATTTTTGACAAAGTATCATCCCTTTAACAAGTCTGTAGATGCATTTTCTGGCATCTTAGCTCCCTGGTTGCCAAATGGTGGCTCATGTGTGTTACCTGCTGGCACTGCAGGTATGCCGTGTCCTGTGGAAGTCTGTTGGCTTTGCCCTTCAGTTTGGCTTGATGAAGCACCCTTGTTGTCACCAGAGACCCTGCTCACAGGGGAATTTTCCTCTGCAATCATGATGAAAAGAACTGAAGTTGATACTGAGGTGTGGTTGGGTTGTAAACACCTCTGGGGAGGAGCTATAGGTGAAATATGCATATACCAGCTGCTGATTCATGTGACTTGTGCGGATCACAGGCTATCTAAAGCACATACTGAGGTTTTGTCATGAGTCCAGTAGTAACAGAAATACTCAGCTATGGTGTTGGCTAGATCAACAAAACCTAAAGGAGAAGGAGATGACTAGCCTGGAAAACAATATGAAAGAGGAACACAAAGAAAATGAAAATGAAAAAACAAAACAAGGAAAGAGGAAAAGAGAAATACAATAGCGTGATCCTTTTGACAGCAAAATGGATTATAAAAGCTCCTCACTCAGGATTAAGAAAGCCCGAGTGAAATAAACAGTTCCTCTGGAACGTGGAAACGCAAACAGATTTCTTCCTTTGTTTTCAGTTAAATAGCAACTCTGAAGAGTAACCTTTTCCCTTCAGAAGAGTGATTTAGCTTGTAAAAAAGAACTCTTTCAAGCTACAGAGCCTTAGAAGCCATAACACTGTGCATTATGCTCTCTAAATTTGGCAGAACCTGACACAGTGGAATCCAAAGAGGCTTATGGATCACATTAATACCAGCATATCCTTGCATGAGAAAAACCATAAAAACTTTCAATCTCCAACATTTCATAATCTATCAGAAAATATAGCCAAGACAAATCTGAAGATTATGCTACCTTGCAGATATGGAGAGACTCCATACACCTTATCTCATCCCCTTTCTTTTAAACCAAAAATAATTTGAAGGTAATCAGGGCTGACCTGTGAATCAACAAAGACCTGAAGCAATCCTACTCAAATAACCCACTCAACTTTGATTCTAGCCTTGATCCAACTTGATAGTTTGATCTTTGAATGAAGAGTTGGAAAATCAAAGAACGGCAACAAAAAGGGGGAGAGAAAAGATTAAATTTTTAGCATTGGGTCTAAGAGAAATCCAAGAAATTGATAATTTCAACAATTCCTGAGGAGTCTCTAAGAACCAACTATACTTGGACATCAGGTTTCCTGGAACTTGGCAACCCAAAGATGATTGACCACTAGCAGGGATTGGTTTATAGTTCAGAGGTTGGGCAATTAGAAGTTTGTGTGAAAGAAGTAGGAAATGCTTCAATTGCTCATGAGGTTTGATTAATGGAACTTCCATGCCTGACAAAGAAAAGGAGAACAGGGGCCACACTTATGCTTTATTAGCAACCAAGTGTCCAAAGCATAATCCCCTGATAGAGGTGCCTTACCTGGCATAACAACTGACGATGCCCTGTTTGAAAAGTGCAGAATAGAAAAACAATCCTTGCTTCTATGGAAGACCCCCCCACCCTAAGACTCTCACATGCCAACTCTAAAACACCTTGTTACTGAAAATAACCCACCCTTCAAAACCCACCCTTCAACTACACTGGGATGGTTCTTACAACAGCAAAGAAACAGAAGAATCTTCAGCAGAAACATAAGCATTTATGCAAAGCATAGCAGGAATTCTTTGCAAGAAGGAATTCTCCTTAAAAATAGCTCCAGGGCACAAGGAAGGAATGGGGGATGGCAAATCTATACCAATAGGAAGCTTAAGGAGATGAGAACACGCAAAAAAAGTTCAGGTCAGGGCAACAAATGGATAGCTTTCTACCAGTGCTTTGCAGCACATTTGATACCCTGCTCCTCTTCAACTGTCAGATAGCAGGAGTGTTGCTTAATTGACACAATGATCGATGGGAGTTCATCCAAATTTGATGTGAATGCTTTGCTTGTGAACCCTAACTCCTTCACCTTTGCTATTGTTTCTCCTCTGACTCCAAAGCCCTCAAAGAATATCTCAAGATCAGGGGCTGTTGTTGCACCTGGGGGCTGCTGCTGTCACACAGTAGTAGAACAACACCACAGCAAAAGAAAAAAACCCTCACATAAGCAAAGGTCTCATAGAACAACAGCACAGTTTGGTTGCAGAAAAGTATGGCATCCAAATGACTGGTGCAGATTGAGAACCGTTTCTTGAGGAGTATATGCCACTAGTTGATGTTGTCTAGATCAATGCATATGTATATGAGGAGCTCTCTTTGGTTCTTTGAACAGGGTTACAGCAGAAGGTCGTGCAGCTCTGAGGAACTTCTAATGACGCATGACTTCTTTTCTGTGCACGATCATCGGCTTTTGATTTTGAAAAGTGAGGCGACTCTCTGTTTTTTTCTGATACCGGAAGAAACATCTCGACAAATTTGCTAATAATGGGAGACTGCGATGCTAGTGCACATGGTGGGAAGAGACAGAGAAAGGAAGTTCTCCCCCCGGCCCCTGAGTATAGGACTGAATAACCCCATCATACACCTCATTCCTGTTGTTTATTGTTTTTTCTCTTGGTGGTCATATTTTTTTTGACGTTGCTGTTGCTTTTGCTTTGACGTTATTAGCCAATATTGATGGAATAGAGCCTTTCGTTCAATGGCTTCTTTTTATCCCAACTTTATTCTTGTTCTTGCTCTTGTGTAGTGTGGTCCTTTCAACAACTAATGGTTTGTTTATGTGTGATCCAAGTATCGTTGACTTGTGATCGGGAACTCGTGTTCAAGGTGCAGTGGTCAGGAGCTTGTGTTCAAGTTGCACCTTGTTCATCTTTGTCTCTTGTAGTTGTCAATTAGGTCTTTTGACCATGTACGTATCTGACCTACTAGCTTAGTGTCTTTGCAAATAGATCTTCTGTTTATCTCATGTGTTTGTGTACCTGATCAACCTACCCCAAGTTTGTTTTTTATTATTATGTTGCATTCTCTTCGTCTGATCCTTGTGTTCGCACCTTCCTAGTCAAGGTGACCCCCATTTTGAATTTTTCTTTTGGTATTCTTATAGTCATTGTGTGTTCTGGTACCTGATCAACCTCCCCCCCCCTCCCCCCCGGCCCGCCCAATTCCGAGTTATTGTGTATCCACTTCTAGTCGATTTCTGGTGATCCTTGTGTTTGGTTTGTGTCCCCCCCCTAGTTTGATTTTTTCTTTTGGTCCTCTTCTAAACTTGCACCTGATCAACATGCCCTTGCCCCAGTTTGAATTCTTTTGTTGCTTCTTGTGTATCCTCTTATGGTCCTTTTCTAATCATCTTGTGTTCAAGTATCTTATCAGACCCCCTCATTCAAGGTTTTTTTAATGATTCTTTTGTGTTTTCTTCTAGTCCTCTTTGGTCATCTTGTGTTCTCATACCTAATCCCCCCCC
>Ga0209208_10010330_pt1 | contig 12129 bp, 14 predicted proteins | sample S1TSphfallax_3_FD_187694 | JGI IMG/M metagenome (GOLD analysis project Ga0209208, IMG submission 187694) | Host-associated microbial communities from peat moss isolated from Minnesota, USA - S1T2_Fd - Sphagnum fallax MG (SPAdes) (version 2) | ecosystem: Host-associated > Plants > Peat moss >...
CCTCTGAACTCGGAAAGCTAAAAAATTTGCAGAGACTGTGAGGCAAACTTTGACCCCTAAAATTGTTGTGAATTTTTGTTCTTTATAATATATTACTTGTTAGAAAAAAATCCACACAATTTTGTTTGTATTGTGCATCTACTTACTCCATGTGATATAGGAAGAATTTGTTTTTATCAATGAACTTTCAGCATTGTTTTGTGCAGATACTTGAACACAAACACTTTCACAGGGCCAATCCCTCAAGAATGGCAAGACTTGACGAGCCTTTATATTTTGTACGATAACTCATTATTCCCCTTGAAAACATCCTTGAAGACACCACAACATTTCTTTCCACTTGTTGATTCTTCTTTTGTGAATGGAGTAGATGAATTTTTTGGCTTTTCAACATTCAACCCAATAGGCTAGACATGGGTTATTTCATGCGGGTTTGACCAAGAAACCCATCTGCAAAAAATAAAAATGAAGTTTCTGAAAAGAATCTGATGTGATAAAGTTGTGTACTAAAATGGGGTTTATTGCTGATAAATCTCTTAGGGATATACAGGCAAACTATGTGCTTGGAACTGTTGAACCTTGGGTACTAGGGCTAGCAAATCTTTCTCAACTGTAAGTCTTTCTCTTTCTCTTACTTACTCTAGACATGTTTGACATATGGGTTTCTTTTCTTCTTCTTTTGTCAGTGGATGTAGTAGGATTTTTAATGTACATAAGGAACTTGAAAATAAAAATGGGCTGAGAAATTTGTCTGCCAAAACAAAAAAAAAAGAAGTTTTGTTCTTGATCACAACCCATGTTTCAATTTTGACCATAGGTTTGTACACCAAATAAATTAGGATCCCTTTGTAGTTGTGTATGCCTAAACCCTAAACCCTAAACCCATCAAAGTTAAAATCAACTCCGAGCCAAGTTAAAATCGGTTTTCCTCTTTTGACAACAACAGGTTTATCAGTTACAACCAGCTCCAAGGACCACTTCCCTCTATTATAAACAACACAAACACGAGAGCTACTGGAATGTAAAAAGCCCTCTCTCTCTCTCTCCCAACTCTATGCAAATTTTCATTTAAGTTTTGTGTTCAAGTCAAGGGCAAAACTCTCTCAAAATCAGAGTTCTCAGGCTTATATTACAATGCTCGATGAAGCATGTGCCATTAGCTAATGTCAAATTATTACCATTTTAGTGCAATATATGCCACAATAAACACCACATATTGTACATTGTAATGGATGATGAAACCACAAAGTTTACCTCACACATGTGTCGTGAGCTGCAGCTTTTTTTTGTGTGTGAGAAAATCAACATTCTCTTGTAGTGGTGAGAAGATAGCAGATCCAGCTTCTCATGCCTAATCATGTTACATCACGTACAAAGTCAGGGAAATTTTCAAGTTTCTCTTTGTGGGTTTAAAGTTTAAAGGCAAGGCACGAAACAAATTTAAAGGTTGAGATCTCTGACTAGAAGAGTCTGTTACTGGTTTCTCTTGTAACAGATGGATCAACTGCAATTACTTCACAGGAGAAGTGCCCGTGTTTGGCCCAACCATAGTGTAAGTGAAATGTTACAAGGCCATCATCATCATCATGCTTCTTTGCCCCCCTTGTTTCTTTTGTGTCATTTTGTTCAGGACTTGGCAGTTTGTGCAGATCTCAGTAGGCAGGGGAAGTCATTAATTATTGATGTTTTCTTTGGTGTTTCATCATTGCCAACTTGATGTTCACTCTGTAAGAAAGAAGATGGGTTTTGTTTGTTTGTTTCCCAACCATATGTATGTGCAGGGATTATCTCGATAGCGCAAATTGTTTTGATACTACAAATGAGAATATTCTTTCAGATACATATTGTGCAAGGCGACTGAATTGCCAAGGTTTTCAACAGGATGTAACCCAAAATGGTGAGTTAATTAAATTGAGGCTTTCACATATGTCCTTCATATTTCTGACTTTTGTCTCTGTTTGCTTTGACTTCCCTCTCTTTAACGTCAGCTTTGAATTAGGTCTGATTGTAGTAGCATTAAGTTCTTCAAAAGTGCCTTTTTTTGGGGGGGTTGTTTTGCAGGCTGCCCACCATGTCCTGATGGGCAATATCTTGCCAACTCCACTCTCTGCATTTGCTATGAAGGTTTTCACACCAACCCAACTCTAGATCCATACAACCATGCACTATCTTCTTGCAATTCTTGAACCTCCAAAGTTAATACTGTCAGGATGAGATGAGATGATGTATCAGTGGCCAGAGGTGTGATTTGCCAGTGGGTCATTGTTTCATTTAATTCATTCTTTAGTTTCATAATTACATTGAATTTTGTGATGTCTTCTATTGCAAAATGTAAAGACATTACTTTTTCTTTTTTTTCTTATTCACATGTGTGTCAATTTTGTTTGACTGGTTTTAAAGGAGTGCATTTTTGTAGCAATTGGGTTGCACAGAAGAAATTGACATCACAATTGAGTTTCTGTAAACTGATGAAATTGCTGTGTCTTGTTATGCAGCAGCATCATCATCATCATCATCCAAAAAGTTTCCAGTGGGAGTTATTGTGGGAATTTGCATTGCAGTTGTGGTGCTGGTGTTGGCATTAATAGTGATTTTCTTGCTCTTGAGGATGTGGCGCAAAAGGACTCAACATGAATCTAGACATGATTATTTTGAAGATGAGTTAAGCGGTAAAGCTATGCCCTCTTCCTTCCATATGACCTGGTTTGAGGTAAAAGCATTTATGACAATGAGAGCATAATGACACTTGCAATTGAAGAAATAATATGTGGGAATTGAGTGAGGAAGAGTTTGTCCTTGCAAAAATCTTTGGCAGAAGCTTTTGATCATAAAATATTTCTCAACTATTTCACTCAGACTGTTTGTTACATATGTATGGCAAAAGCAGCACATGATATCTTGAAGTGGGAAACACCCAAGGGAGTTCAGCGATACAGCTTCCAAGACCTGGCAAATGCAACAGATGGGTTCCACAATGCTCGTGAGATTGGTTCAGGTGCATTTGGGAAAGTGTTTGTTGGGACATTTCCTGATGGCAAGACATTAGCCATTAAGCGTGCTTCCACAGTAGCCTTTAGTGCTCAAAGCCAAAAGGAGTTCCGAAATGAGGTAAAAATCCCACATCAATACACATATATAAATATATTCCTATGTTGTCCATAATTAGAAACATATCCTGCACCCGAAGAAAGAACTTGTCCTGAATCTCTTGATGAGGTTTTCTTTGAAATTTTCTTGTGTTGTTATATATATGATGTTGTCCAAGATCATGTAATGGTGCACCTGCTCGGGTAAGTGAAATTCTTGGACTAAAAGCTGGACATGCATTTGGTTCAACATTTACACACAGCAATTGAAACTGATTTGTGGCAGGTGCTGCTACTGAGTAGGTTGCATCACAAGAACTTGGTGCGGCTGGAGGGATTCTGTGATGAAAACCGCCTTCAGGCATGTAATTTTTCCCTTCCAATGATGCATCCACCCATCCATCCGTCCATGCATCCCAGATTTGGTTTCAAGAGGCAAAACTGCAAATTTGTTGGTCTTTTGAAAGATCCTCATTGAAAGTTTTTGCCAATACAGTTTTCTATCCATACAAATTGCAGGAAATAGAAAGATAATTGAACTGTCAGCACAAGAACATAGATGTTGGGGACAACCCAAGTTTTCTGTTTGGGTGTACGTAAATCCTTATCAAAACTTTTCACCCGTCGGGTGCAGATTCTGGTGTACGAGTACATGAAAAATGGGAACCTTCATGGCCATCTTTTCAGTAAGTAAACATCAAGCAGAGCAAGTGTATGAAGTTTTCAAACCAATTTTTTTGATGTTAATTTCACTTTGAAACTTGACTTGAGGGGGGTTAAAAAAAAGCACCACACCACAGGTGGGTTATTGATCCACATTCATGAAGCATTGCTGACCTTCAATCAAGCTTAATGTCTCATGTGGGTGGTGGTGGTCTGCAGCAAGAAAAGGTGCCAGATACTTAGATTGGTATAAGAGGCTGGAAATTGCAGTGCAGGTGGCACGAGGCCTAGATTACCTTCACTCCTTTGCAGTACTTTTCCATCCCTTGTAAACCAATTACATAAAATGGTCTTCAGAGTTGTAGAATTATACCACCCATGATCCTGTTCAATCTTAGAATTGACTGATGCTGGGTTTTTTTTCTTTCTGGTGGGTAGTTTCCAAAAGTTGTTAATTTCTTCTTGTCAATGGATGTTGAAAGGATGTGTCTACTGATCACATCTTCCAATCATGGTAAAAAAACAAAAAACAGGATCCCCCCGTCATACATAGAGACGTGAAGCCCACCAACATTTTGTTGGATGACAACTTGGATGCAAAAGTCAGCGACTTTGGTATTTCAAGAGAAACTCCTGAGTTTATCACTCATGTTTCCACTCGACTGGCTGGCACTGCTGGGTAATATTTCCTTTCATCCTTATTGCCATCATCCTTCCCAGCATACTTGTGTAATTATTTATTTGTATAAGCTGTTTAAATTTGTGCATATTCTTTTTGAGCTTCTTGTTACCAACTGGGGTGTAAGAAAAATTTGGGCCTACTTTTCCCTTGTAAATGAGAGCAGGATCTCACATTAGAAATTTTTGTTCTTTTGACAATGAACTTCATGATTGATTCAATGGTCATATGTTTTTGAGTCCGGTTTGGTTTTATTCACTCAATGAAAACAGCGAGAAATCTTATGCGTTTACTGATCTAGTGTGTTTTTGTGGCAGTTATATTGATCCACAATACTTTCTACGAAGGCAGCTCACACCTGCTAGTGATGTTTACAGCTATGGTGTGGTTCTCTTAGAGCTTGTGACTGGTCAGAAAGCTATCAGAAAAAATGAGCAAGGCGATGAACTCAATCTCATTCAATGGGTATGTGCAATTTTTTTGCACCCTCTTTCTCTCTCTACCTTCCCATCTGATCCTTACAGACTTTAGTGGCTTCATTCAAGAGGGGCTGTAATGGAGTGGACTGGCTGATCACTGCAGTTTTGTCTGTGAGGATTTTTTTCAGGCTACACCAAGGCTGGAAGAAGGAGGAATTGAGGCGATAGTAGATGCACAACTGGAAGGAAATTATCCCCAAGACATCTATCTGGACATGGCACAACTGGCTGTTCGGTGTGCAGCTTTTGAGAAAGACTTCCGACCCTCAATGAAGGTAGCCCATTAATCAACCCAGTGTTTCAATCATTCAACAGAAGTCTCCATTCTATTTTTAAAAAAAAGAAAGAACTCATCATTTGGAAATTGTGTCATGAGCACCAGGCAAAGAATTGATCACAAAGAATTGATCACAAACTTACGACATCTTTCCAATAGGTTATTGTGATCACAGCAGCTTTCCAGTATGTTTTCTGAACTAGCTTTGTGCTCACAGTCATCTCACAACTCTACCAATCAAGCATTGACCAATTGCACGAGTTCTGAGTCACAAACTGTGACTTGCCATACTTTAACATCTGTCCCTTTTTTTTTTATGAGAACATGTGTCCTCAGAGTTCCTAACATGACTGATTACACATTTTTGACTGCACTTGCACCTCTCCAATTGAAAGTGACTGTCCTTGCAGCGAGAAACAAGGCCTTATGTCAACAGCTTTCCATTACTTGGTGCTGTGATCACCATACATTGTGTGAAGCCATTATAGCAGCCACCCAATGGAAAGAGACCCTTAGTCCCTCCAATGAGTAGAATAGAAGTTGAGGTTGCACAGTCAGATAGTGGACGTCTAACCATTCATGATGATGAGTAGTAGTGCTCCCCATAAGCAAGTGATGATCAGTCATGTGGTGTATGCAGGCGGTATTGAGCATTTTGGAGCCACAATTAGAAGCTTCTCAGCCAGTACGTCCCATTCCCTCGAACGATGATGTGCTACTACAAGCTTGGAGTTCAACTCTACCAGGCAACGAGACAACACCAAATCATTCTGATGGTGGCCCAGTTTCAAACGAAATCTCAATGACAGTGCTTGAACCAAGATAACCACATGCCCCCATGATTGTCCTTTCTATTGCGTTTGCCCCAATTGTAGAACTAATCAATCAAAACTCCCACATCAATTTACTGGCAAATCCCAAGTTCCTTAGCTTTAGACTGCAACAGATTTGAATCCAGCCAATAGGGAAGGCCAAGGTGGTGTCAAAAGACTTATCAATCGTATACTAGTAGTTACATATCATATAAATTTGTGATATATTGACAATGTCTTACTGTGCAGCCCATTTCATCCCATCTCTGAGAACTTTCATGTAAAAAACGTATTCATGTAAAGCCCTAGTAGTAGCAGAGAAGTTAGATAGTATCAGCCTCTAGAATCATGTAAATTGCACTTGTGGAGCACTAAAACCACAAGGTCATCATTTTTCCTGGACATGCTGCTGCTGGCTGTATCCATGAGACAAAGAATACAATCGAGGCAATAACTTGTAAAGCAAATGGAGATGTGAAGAGGAGGAGAGCTCTAGCATTCAGTGCTTGCAGAGTTTTGAAGACATTTGAGAGATTTGATTGTGAATACCTCAGGCTGCAGTATAAACAGAAGCTTCAGGAACTAGAAGAAGAGAAGAGATCTTTGCAGGGTAAAGTTTGGCATTACATTCATGGCAAAGTCCGTGGGTTGTTTCCACATCACTACAACAATCTGGTACAGCATTCTGCAGCAAACTGCATTTGTGTGTCCTTCATGTTGTAGTTTTGTCCACCATTTAGTGGCTGCAGGTAAGTGGTGACCTGTGTTCACGAACCCAGCAGCCTGTCCCTTCTTCAATGTGCATGTGGCCTGCTCAGGAGGAAACAGACAGGTTGATAGCAAACCGTGAAACTCTTGCAAATGCAGCTGATTGGAATGTGCAAATGATACAAGAGGCAAGCATGCAGAAACAGAAGCGGCTGGAACTACATATAGAATCTGACCACAAAAGATTCTCTTGCTACTATGCCAGAAAGCAGTTAACTGCAGCATGTCTGTTCAACAGGCTTACTGCAGATCTCTGTGTCATTTGAGTTCTCACTAGGGGCAGATAGACTTGAGAAAGAAGCTGGTCAGAAACAAGTTCGCTTGCAACCAAAATCTACTGCATCAACAACACACAGATGCAGCTGCAGCTTGTCTTTGCACCCACACTACTACTGATTCCCCAAGCAGCAGAGAGCAGCAAGGTCACAAAACATGGATGTGAGACCAGAGTGACCAGTTCTTAAGGCCGATGAAAAGCAAATGTCCTTATGCTACATGAAGGAGAGATGAGAGAATGACAGTGCAAAATTTTAGAAACCAATTGGTTTGCTGCAAGTGTTTACCTTGGAGAAGCCAAGAGGCAAACTAGAAGAAACCCAAAAACCTGAAACCAACTAGTTGTGGTAATTACTTTCACAACTTTGTTGAAGATTGCAAAGAAAAGTGATTGTAACTTTTGTGTCAAAGACATATCACTGGTAGGTACCTGATTTTCTCAGTGTTGGCCAGCTTCTTGTCATCTCAAATAATGAATCTGTTCATCAAATTGTTATTTGCAAATGAATCAAAGCATCTGCACCTCCAACATTAAGCTGAACAAATCAAAGTTCCAATAGACCACAAAGAATCCACTGATTTCCATGTTTCCAGAAAAAGCAAACATTTTGACATCATCCAGGTTTGGGCTTTTATTGTTTGATATCAGAATCCAAACTACATTATGGTGTAACCTGGGCCACCACCACCCTCTGGAACTGTCCATTTTATGTTTTGTTTTGGATCTTTAATATCACAAGCCTGAACAATCACAAACAAGACATAATTAGTCACTGCTTCGTAATGGACTTTGATCATTTCATGTTCACAAGTGAAGACACAAACAACAAGTACAGTGGAGAGAAAGGTTGGACAATATAAAGCAAGTATTTGGCAGACTTCACATGGAGATGAAGAGGCAATCTCACCTTACAGTGGAGGCAATTTTGAGCATTGATGTTGAGCTGGAGCTTGTTGTCTTCATTAGCTATGTACCTGAAAGCAAGAGACCCCAACCTCTTTATAAGAGACTCCTCAAAATGAACCAACCATGTATATGGCATAATGCGAGTAAAAAAGAAATTTGGGTGTACTCATAAACGCGAGCAGGGCAGTATCGTGACTCCGGTGCTGCGAACTTGGGTAGATTAATCGTTTCTGGAACATGCTTGTCCACAAGGTGTAAATGTGGTGGTTGATCATGCTCATGGTTGGTACTACTCCTGCATCCATGAAAGCAGAAATATCCTTCTAACATCAATATCAATATGAAACATTCTTGTACAGGATAGATGCTAAAAGAAAAAGTTCCTAAGGAGCTTCTAATGACACATAAGAGAGTTACTCTCAAGGGCCCCCACTCATGATTAAAAAGCCCCTGAAATAATCACTTTGGAGATTAAGATGGCAGAAATGTTAAACATAAATCTTTCTTTCTCAAGAAAATCTCTGGTCCAATTTAAAAGAAGCTTTGAAGGGTAACCTCTTCTCTCAAGACCATTAAGACGCCTATCATAATCTAGGAGACCAGAGGGTACCTAGTAATAGGAATCTGGAACAAAGAATACAAACCTGTAAAGAGAAGCCAGCAAATCAAAAGTGATCACACCATCTGGTTTGGGGTATTGGATCGGCTTATGTTTCTCTGCAGCCTGCACAGTGCACAAGAATTCTCACACTAAACAGCTGAATACGAAACCTGGAGCTCACACCTGGTGTGTCTTACTTATCTAACCATACAACTTTGGTTTTGAAAGCCAGAGAATCGAAAGTGCTCATGTGACCACCTTTGTACCTCTGTGCATTCATGATCTGGTGGCCCATGTGCTAAGGTATATGGCAACCTCCCCCTTATCACATAACTGTTGAATCCCACAACAAAACAAAAGAGAAACATCAAAGTCATGCTTGACACAACTCCTACATATCCTCCTAGCCTTAAACCTGGAAATAAAACACCAAGAAGTCAAGGAAAAGATCTTCTACTTCTGTCCTTAGAACCATATTTCTAAGGCTGCCATTAGATATTTTGGTTTCCAAGCTCAGAGAAGGAAGATGACCTTACTGGTCCAAACCTGCATGAACAAGGCCTGGAAGCAATCCATGATGAAAGAACTGTAAGCACCATCACATTGAAAAGTTACTAGAAGAATGGAACTGAAGTCTTCAGTGAAATTCTTGAAGATGACAACAAACTGTCAAACTGTAGACCTATATCTCTTCTGGTTCTCAACCCTGTGCCAATTGAAGTACTCCATACAAAATGCAGCTCAATTCCTGAATGGAATGTGAAGGGTCAGATGGACAAACTGGGCGGATGTTCCGAACAGAATAAAGTTCTTGCCACACCCATGAGTGTTGCAGGGCTTCCCAATATGCATCCATGTTTGGATTCTCCATACTGCTCAGTGCCTCATGTGCTGCCTCTGCTGCTAGGATCCCTGCATCACAACCCACCTTCTCAGTCTTCTGCACTGGATCAATTTGAACTATCCAATGATTGATCATCTGAAAAAAAGTCAAACCCAAAAATAATCTGGATTTTGGGAGGAGTATGAACCTGTCTTCATGGCAGTGTGGGAGCCTTTGATTTTGGGAACATTCACGAAGCCAGCTGTGCATCCAATGAGTGCTCCCCCAGGAAATACTGTCCTGGGTATTGACTACCATTCCCAGAAATATCACTGCTGTAAAGGAGTCTCTAACATTGTGAAAAGTTTCAAGGACTCCTGTCAAGTCACACTCTAGTCTAGTGAATTGTCCCAAGAAAAACATGAGAGTCATAAAGTGGTAGCAGAAGAAGCTGTACCTGCAATCCACCCTCATTCAATGTGCGAGCACCATATTGCACCACCTTTCCACCCTCAAGGAGTGGCCTTATTGATGGGTGCTGCTTGAACCTCTGCAGTAGCAGGGACAACAAGTTCTTCAGTACCAACTTTCTTTTCAATCCCAGCTATTTCCAAGCCCTGATCCAAAAAGAAGTTGAACAACATACTTATGAGGTAGTTTTTTGGTGCAACCATTGCACAGAAAACTTGAAACTGGGAAAAAAAATTTGCACTTAGTGTGGACATGGACCATCAGGGTTGTAAGAAACTGAATACCTGATACTCCTCATATGGATTCATATATGGGTTCTTATAGTCAAGAGCTACCACCAGTCCAATGGCCACCTGTATGCTCCAGTCCCACATGAGTGCTTCCAGATGATCACAATTCCATCTTGTGTTGCCTTGTAGAAAAAATGGACCCAGAACACAATTCATTGGCCATATGAGGCACCCAAATTATGGTCATCTTGAGATTTTCTTGCTAAAGTTTGACATGAAGAGTTCCATCAGCATTGTTTCTTCATCAGAAGCAAAGACTTGCCTGCTGATTGTCCATGTGATAGAGGAAAGAGCCACCGTAAGTACTGAAATTCAGAGGCCAGCCCACAGTGTGCAGAACGTAGCCCGGATGATGCTTGTGCTCCTCAACCTCCCATACCTGCACCCTAATTGGCAGCCCAAGACTTAATGCCTCCTGTCAGTAAGCCAGACAGGTTCAGAATTCAGGGTTTGAGCCATCTTCAATTTGTTCGAGATTGACCTGCTCATGTCCCACATAAATACCAATCTGCTACACCTTTTTCAAGAAGAGTGACTATTGCATGTCATGAGATCCTCACAAGTGCAAAAGGAAATGGGAATTCAAGATGCAGAAATTTAGGGCTAACCTCCTTCAGACCAATTGCATATGTTTGGTGTTGAGCACCTGCTTCTTCCCGCAGCTGAAACTTTTTAATGACAGTCTGTCCAAAAGCAGGTTCCATAATAAGTGCTCATTCAAGGGGTATAGGTGTAGAGCCTCCAAAATACTTTACTTAGGTTCCTGTCTCAGTACAAAAGACATCCAAAGATTGAGGACAAATAAGAGAGGAAGTCACTTCAGAAAGAGAGCCTCTGCAGCCTTCAGCAAGGAGAGTGAGACGCCCTGCAGTTCAACAAACATACTGTTATGTTAGAAGCAGCCATACTCAGAATCTCAAAATCTAACTATAAGCCTTGGACCCTAACCCTAGCTTCAGGATACATTTAAACAGATGGACCAGCAATCAGCACCAAATATTGGCTGCAGAAACATTGAATGCACTTTGTGGCCTACAAAAGAGAATTGACATACCTTTCAACTCAATGCCCCGTTGAAAATTTGGTTTTCTGGATCCACTTTTTGCAATGCCCATATCATTAGTTGCAACACCTACAACTCTCGCACCTTCATAAAGCACCTTCACAAAAATAAGTGTCAGAAACATGACAAATACCTTGTTTGCAATGGTTTTGTCTACAGAGCATCAAGGGAAAGAATTGATTGTGTGATGGGATTCTTACCTCACTTGCTGCAAAGCCTGGGTAGATTTCAACCCCAAGCTCCTCTGCCTTGGTGCCCAGCCATCGCACAAGCTCACTCAAGCTGTTTGGATATAATAAGTACAATAAGAACACCGAAATCTGTGCTTTCATCAACTGGGAATGAAGGAAACCAACAAAACTGAACATCACATCATCCCCCAAAGTCTATTCTCCTCTGAGGCTTGAAGGCTGTTCAGAGAAGCTTGAGACACTGTTTGATACTTAGAGAGGAGACATCTAAAGAAAACATTGAACAGAATGGTACAAGTGTTGCATGGGCACATACCTGATGACAAAATTGCCCTGATTTTTGAAGGGAGATGGAACTGGAAATGCATGCTTCTCAGAAAGCAACCAAAACTTGTCCTTTGTAACTGGCACCCACAAAGGTGCCTGTGTACTCAGACCAACACATTACCCTTCAGGATTCAGAACTAGCCTCATGCATCAAGGAAGCACTACAACAACATTGAAGTGTTGAAACCAACCAACAACAGAAAGAAATCCAGCTAGATTTGATGCATGTGTTTCAGTGGTTCATTGACAGCAATTAGAGAGCAACAGCAGGGAGAATGAGACAGAAGCTTTGCAAACTGAGCTTACATTTTGCTCTTTCCAATCAGGGATAAGCTCATTGAGTGCTCGTGGTTCAAACACATTCCCAGACAGTATGTGTGCACCTGCCACACTCAAAAAAAAAAAGAAGTTCCAGA
>Ga0209208_10010331_pt1 | contig 12128 bp, 21 predicted proteins | sample S1TSphfallax_3_FD_187694 | JGI IMG/M metagenome (GOLD analysis project Ga0209208, IMG submission 187694) | Host-associated microbial communities from peat moss isolated from Minnesota, USA - S1T2_Fd - Sphagnum fallax MG (SPAdes) (version 2) | ecosystem: Host-associated > Plants > Peat moss >...
AAAATTATCAGGGGTGCGTACCAAAGAGAATCTGTCGTTTTGTAAGGAGACCTGCAAAAGCTCGTCTCTTTTGCATTAAAGCTTGACATATGTCATCTGGTAGAGATTGCTTTGTGTCCTGCATTAAATCTTCTTCACTTTCTGTTAGCAACCCACCTGACAGAAGACCATGTACTTACTTACCACAGCCCAAACTCAGACTTTTACTGAAGCTGCTGGTTGGCGGGCTGGCTGGCTGGCTATGATGAACAAACAAATAGAGCAAGGACAACTTGCCTTGTAAAAGCCACTCATTAGCTTCAATGAATCACTCTCCAGACACCTACATGTTGGAGCATACACTTGCACATCAATTGGTAACTGTCATTCTCCTTCAGCCAACTTGTATGATATGCAGAAAATACACAAAAGAAAGGAATCTGTATCCAAATCATGGGTATGGGAAAAAGTTAATTGCTGAAACTGCTGCCATGAGAAAAATGGGGAAACACATGAACACATGCATGCAGGCATGCAGGCACACACCAGTTCTCCAGCATCTGGCTGGGTGCTTCCACAAAGTCGTCTTCAACACGTAAGCCTGAGAACTTGGCAAATGAGGCGCGACTGCAGATATGATGCATCTGCAGGCCAACAACTGAGGACCCAATAAAATGCTAAGTTTGTAAAATCTGTGAAGGAGGAGACTTAGCAGGTAGGTAGGTAGGTAGGTAAGGTGGCTGGCTGCATCCAAAATGCAGCAGATGTATTCTAACAAGTTAGCACCCATTTGAAGAAACCTTTTTCTTACTCCAATACAATTCACTAAAAGTTGCACTCTATAAAAATTGAACCAGAACCATTTCCAGCAGCAGCAGTCAAAACTGCTGACCACAGCATAAAAGATGTATGTTTACAAACAACCATGCATAATTATACTCTCTCTGTCTGACAAACCAATCAAAGATCAAAACTTGGGGGGGAGGGGTTGGTTTTCAGTAGCCCTACAACATGTCCAAACTCGTGGAAGTACGTCTCCACCTCAGTGTGACCCAACAATGATGGCTTTTCCTTTGTAGGTTTTGAGAAGTTTGCTAGCATGGCAGCCACTGGCAACTGTGACACCAACACACAGACAGATGAGAAAACTTTCAGGACCCCAAAAAGGAAGAAGAAAAAAGAGAGACAGTTTTGTTGAGAAAAAAACTCTTGGAAGTCATCATTACAAATTCTCCCCCATCTTTTTCTCAACTCTTTACAAAATGTGGTTTCTGTCCCTTTTGTTGTCCCCTCCGTCACACACACACAAAGTCATGGAACCCAAGGACACCAACTTCCTACTAGTACACCACACACAAAAGTTGTGGACCAAGTGCACTACTGACCTCCCTACTACAAAGGGGAGGTTCATTGAGCAAGAAAACTGGAGTGTATACTTACCTGATAAGGGCCAAAAGGACTGACAACAAAAGGTTCATCAAGAAAGAAAACTGGGAGTCTATACTTTACCTGACGATGGCCATCCTTTTGGACACAACCAGGTTGCAGTGAACAGACGCATGCATGGGTGTACTTCCCATCTCTGTTTGCCAAACAACAAAATCCCAGCAAAATAACAAACCCAGTTACTCAATTGTAACAGAACACAGATCTAGTTGAGGACCAACAAGAGAATGGGACATCTCTATCTTCTTCAATGCATCATCAGCATCGCCATCCACAGGTGGAGGAATAAATATTCCAGGAGGTGGGTGGGTGGGTGATGCACATGAGATAGACCACCTTACAATTCCAACAAAGTGCACTATCATGGGGTAAAAAACGGGTTGTAACACAATCAGGATTTAGGGTTTACCGAGGATACAGATCAAGATAGAAATAACCCATGCGTTCTCCTGTCTCTGAATCTGACACTGAATACAGTTGCACATCTGGGTGCCACACCTGTGGGTTAGGCACCTCTTTGAACTTCAAACCTGCCACAATAGCAACCCCCTCCCCCGGAGGATGTCTTAGCAACAGTACAAGAAAGAGAGCACCATTTTCTCCCCACACAAAACTTCTCTCTTCCCACTTCTGACCTTCTAGTATGTAAATCTGTCAGCTGTGTAGTAACTAATCAACATAGTGGGTCACATACCAGCAACCTCAGAAATGAGGAGATGAATTGTCTTGTGGTGGAAGGAATTTTTTGGGAGCTTGAATGATTCACTGTGCCAATCTCACCTCACTGTCAAACTAACTCAGGAAGAAACTAACATATGCAGAAAGAGGGAAAGTGGTGTTTTGTTGTCAAGGTATGCAGCCACACCTAGCAGATCTTGGTAGATTTGAAGAAGGCCTGCGGTAACAACAGCCATAGGAAAGTATTGTTTGACTGTCTCATAGTCGACTTTAAACTCTTCTTCTTCTGCCTTACGGATGTAATACCGTAAATCCGCCATGCCAAACAAGTCATTGCCTTCCTCAGCTTTCTGAATTGGCAATCAAAAAAAATTCCACAGTTTAAATCAATTACCCAAAACCCAATTATCCTCAATTTCGTTGCACTGTAACAAGCCAAGGTTTTATTACTCTCATATTTTTTTACCTTCATTGCTCGTAGCTTTGTCAGCTCCTTTGCAGCCAGAACTGAGATTCGCTTAGAGATACTTTCCAGGAATTCTTTGACCTGCAAAGATCCACATGACCTGTAAGAAGAAAAAATGCCCGAAAACCCATTATACATGAACCCCACAAACTCTAACCCAAGCCCAGGTTTAGGGTTTAGGGCTTGGGGTTTGGCTTTGGTTTAGGATTTAGGGTTTTGATGGTTAGTAATATTTGGCTGGCCAGCACCAAGAAGATAGTTCCATTTTGGAGAGATGTGAGTTTATATGAGGGGGTGGTATCAAACCTTTGAAGGAGATTTGGCCATACGAATAGCAATCACATACTCAGCATGGTTCCGATAGCCTAGTAATTGCGCCATAGCATGTCGCAGTGCCACCTACACTCCCATCCCCCCCCCAGCCCCCCAACAGAATCAAATACTCACCATCTGCTCCAATAGCAAATAGTCCCTGGTTGGATTCCAAAGAAGAAACTTTGAAAAGTTAAGTGTCTTCTTTCTCGTCAGCAAACCCAATTTTGCTCACCATTTTTGAGTCGTGGGAAAACTACTACCTATGCACACATAAAGGTATATAAATTGTGGGAAACTACTACAAATTACAATAGCACACACACACACTCTTACCACTTTCTCAAGAATAGACACATTCTCATTCATACAGCGCTGATCATATGCAACAGCCACAGCTTGTCTGGTAGCACCCACCTGTGTGCACCCAAAAGAACAACTTCAGGAATTTTTCTGCCCAAAAAATGGAGTTTTGGGGAAAAATTTCTCCTTGGGAGAGAACAGAGGTATTGTTGCAGTTTCAGCATTACAGATGTGTATGCATGACTGCTACAAGAAGGACCCAACAAAGAACCTTCTTTCTTTTGACAAAGAAGCAGCTTTTTTCTCTTGTCTTTTATCCCTGAACATTATGCCCCAACAGAGTTGGGTGAGATCACTCATGTTTTTGTGATCACACTCTTTTTTTTGTCAGCTGTTTGGCTTTTCCCACAACAAAAATCCTTTACATGGGTTTCCTCCTTTTTCCCACGGATTCTAGAGCCCTGGCACAAACAGTGGCAAACAAACAAAGCCAAAAAAACCAAAAGAAGCAGAGAGCTATACAACAACAGGCTCACACTTATATGGAGGTGGCCTACCTTGCATCGCTCCATTATTGGGAAATAGTGAGGATACTTGAGTGTAACTTCTAGCTTGTTGTCCTTGCCAGTTTTAAGATCCTGGATGTGCAGTTTCAATGTCAGAAAAAAAACATAATCAGATTTTACATCAGTGAGACTCAAACCAACAGACATGTCAGTGAAATAATTTGCAAACAAAATCTCCAAATACAGCAAAACAATTTGAAGAAAAACAACACAACAATGAAGGAATGCAGTCATAAGGAACCAACCCTTTTTTTTTCTCAGCAAACCTGAATAAAGTTTTTTGGCAGACCTGCCAATTCTTCTTCAGTGAAGTAAAGGCGGCGATTCTCCTCATTCATATTCTGTTGAAATTCAATGCACAGCTCACCTATTGTTGTCTTTAAAAATTCCACTTTCCGTCTGGTATCAGCATTCAGATTCAACCCTAGCCTTTCATAGTCTCTTATCTGCAACACCATAAATTTGACATAATAAGATCCACCAAAAGAAACAAAACACACTTAAATTATCTGTAAAAGAATGCAGCCTTTGAAATCATTTATAAATAATATTAGGGGGAAAAAAACACACACACGCACACACACACACACACACAACCTCCCCCTTGCAAATGAAGGTGGCAAAATGAAGAAGAGAAAAATTATGATAGAAGAAGAAGAAGGAAAAGGGTTACCAAGCGATCAACAAAGCGCTGAGCTTGGGGACTTAAAGTCTCCTTCTTGGCAGCATATGCCTTCACAGCAAGATACACATCTTCCCGCAGACTGCAGCAAAACCCACAACACAAAAACCTCTGTTTGATCAGGTGGAACAATCTGAAACTAAGAGAAAGCTGAGAAATCATAGCTGAGGAATTGTCTTGGATCTGAGTGGCAACACACATTTTGATAATGATGAGGAGGAGGAGGAATCCAAAAAATGTGGGGTTTGAGATGCTGTGGGTTTGGTAGACAGATTCCAACAGCCGGAAAACTTTGGCATTGAGATCTTAGATTTGTCTAAGGATTTTTTTTTGGTGGGTTTTGAAGCTGCACCCAAGAAGGAAAGGAATATGGGTTCTGTAAAATACAAACCTGCATTTAATATTGTGTGCATCAATTTTCTTCTCAGCTTCAGTGCTCGCATTTCGCACATCCTTGGATACTGCAACCAAGCTTGGAAATACACATCCTTGCACCACTGCAAACTCCTCCGCCTCCAAATTGGCCAATGGAGCTATCACCGTTTCATAACTCACCTGTTATTTATTTATTTATGCACAGAAACCTGAATTTTCTCAGCCCCTGTGGTTTCTGTAGAAAAAACCCCAAAGAAAAGCCCTAAACTGTTCTTGGAAAGATGAGAGAGAGAGAGATACTTCATCAAGTGGGACAGCAGCAACTGCATCATGAACACTCTGTGACAATGCAATCATGCGGTCTGCTTGCTTCAAAATCTCTGATGCTGATTGCTTCACTCGAATGTGAATACCTTCTTCCCTCCCACCATCTGCCCAACCCCATTCAATTCAATTCAATGGTTTAAACTCACCAAAACCCCAAAAATCCACACACACACAAGGGGAAAAAAAAAGAAAAAAAGAGAGAACCCCACCCACAAACCCTAACCCTCGTCAGCAGAAGATCTCACCAAATATTCACAAAACACTCAACAACTACATCTTGTCAGATCTTTTTCATTGCTAAGAGAATCAATCACACACACCATAAAACACAAAAAGAGACAGAATCACACACAGAGAGAAAGAGAGAATCTCACACCCAGAGGAGAATCAGAGAGACAGAGAGAGAAACGTGGGGGGGGAGCTTACCACGGGATGATGATGAGCTTCTGAGAGAAGAGAGAACCAATTTGGTAGCAATGGTGATGGCGGCAGCTGCTGCTCCTGCCAATGCGATCTCCTTCTGCTTCATGGCTCCTCTTTTGCTTCTTCTTCTGCTTTTTCTTCTTCTGTTGTCGTGGTAGGGGCCAGAATTGGGTAGTCTTTGGTAGATATTGGGTATCCTTCAAAAGGAGCGCAATCCAATTCCCGACGTCGTGCACTGACACCCAAGATGGCAGCGACCGATTTCGACCACAGCCAACAACAAAAAGACCCAACAAAACCACGCCCTGCTCCTCCTCCTCCTCCTCCTCTCGCATTAGGGTTTAGGGTTTTACCAGGGTTTAGGATTTCTGTTGTTATCTCAAAGCTTTTCAAATACTGGATTTCTTCTTCTTCTGCGCTGCTCCTTCTTTGTGAGGAGAGATTGAGAGTTGGAGAATTATCGTCCCTCAATACGCCCCTCGTCCTCATCTAGCACTAGGGTTTAGGGTTTCTTTTGTTGTCTCCAACATTTTCAAACACTGGATTTCTTCTTCTTCTTCTTCTTCTTTGTGAGGAGAGATTGAGAGTTGGAGAATCATCATCCCTCAAGAAATTCTGGTTTGCAGAGACACAGAGAGACAGATAGGGATGGACTCTATGGGTTTGTGTGTGTGTGATTTGCTTTGCCTTTGCTTTGCTTTGCTTCGTTCAGTGACATAAGCAAATGCTCCTGCTGCTGCTGCTCCTCCTCTTCCTGCACATCATCATCATGCATCACTGAATTGCAGAGCTGCTGCTGCTGCAGCAGCAGCAGAGAGAGAATCACATCACATCAGGAGGACCCCATCTCTATGGCCTCCTCCTTGCCCACAGCAGAAGGAGGAGGAGAAGGGGAACAACAACAGCAATATGGTGGAAGAACAACAAGAGCACAAATCCTGCTCAGCTTTAAACCTCCAATGCCACCGCCGCTGATTCCACATATTGAAGCATATGTCAATTCAGAGAGCTCTGCTGCAGAGCAGGTTCTTTGTTCAATTCTTCTTTCCCGTCTGCTCCAGTCAGTGAGTGGCATTAGAAGATGGTTGTTGTTGTTGGTCTTTGTTCTTCTGTGCCTTCCGCACACATCATCAACAAAATTCTTCTTGTTTTTCATCTGCTCCTCCTCCAGTCAGTGTTAGTGAGTACGTGCATCATCAGAAAAGCTGAAATCAGTAGTTGTTGTTGTTGTATGTTTGGATCAATCATCAGGCTGCTGGTTGCAGAGCAATCATTGACCAACTTTTGCTGGGGCGGATCACCATCAATGAAGTGGTTAGTGTTGTTGTTGTCTTTCTCCATCTTTCTTCCTTCTTTTTCTCTGTTTGTAGTATCAAAGAGAGATTTTGGCAAGTCAGTCAGTCAATATTTTACTGATTTGTTTCTTTTCTGACTCCACCAACAACAAACTGGATTCCAAACAAAATTTTCTGCCCAAATGGCTGCAGGTCACTGGTCTTGAAATGTATTTGACCACAACAGACAATGTCATCCGAGCTCGAGGTAGGTTTAGGTTTTCCTAAACAATTTTCCATCTCTCTACCATTCCTCCTTGCATTGTCATGCAAATGGGTTCTGCACTCTGACTATGGTGGTCATATATGTTCGTAGGTATGTATGTAACACATCCATAAATGTTCCTGAATAGGAGTATCCCTAGATCCTAGTAACTCAGTTGCACTGATGCCTCCTGGAACTTTTGTGATTTTGTAGCAGCGTTACAAAAAACTTCATACTTACAGATAGAGAGTATAATGATATGAACACTTGTCAATCTGAGCTTTGGAAAGTTATAATAATCCATTGGTGGGTGGGTTGCAGGAATTCAGCTGCTGGCTGAGATACTGGTTGGACTCTCAGTGATGCCTCTTGAAGACACAGTGGTTCATAGTCTCACCATTTTCTTTGGTGCACGTCTTGTAAGTTCATAAAATGAATCTTCAATGCGTACACAGAGCATTTGTTTTATTTCTTGGGTTCCCTTTCATAAATGTGCATGATTTTTCTCCTTCCCAAGCTCTGATTGATGTAAAATGGTGGGGAATTTTGTTGTTGATATTTTTTGGGTTGTGTCAGGCTGATTGGCACTCTCTACGTGCAGCACTCCTTGGCTCTCTGACTCTCTTGAGAAGAGCTCCCCATGTAGGGGCTGTGGTGGGAGAAGATGCAAGAGAAGTGGCTCGGTTGGCACTGGAGAATCTCCATGTCCAGGCTCTTGCCCAACATGACCGAATGGTGAGCGTTGTCTCATATAGAAATATATATATCCAGCATTTTTCTTCAGGGTCTCCAAAACATGATCCTGGTGAAGGATGTGCATATAGAGAGAGTGTATGATGGTGATTTGCTGAATTCCTATAGTCATCTGTGTCCATAATCTCATACATTTAATGCACAAATTTTTCAAATCAAAAGGTTCATGTGGGTAGAATTCGAAGATCTTCTGATGTGGTCTTTTGTGGGTGTGGTGGTATCCTCAGCTGTGTCTAGAGTTCTTCCAGTGTCTACTCAGCAGGCATGGTGCAGCCATTGCTCCTTTGGTATGTCTTGTCTGTCTCTCTCTGTCTATGTCTCTGTCTCTCTCCTTATGTGATAATGTTTTGTTGGGGTTTTGTTCAGCGTTGGGAATGTGTAGGTTGTGTTGCACATTATTTACAGGACTCTAGGATTGGGTTTTTAGATTATGGATATCATAAATAAATTAGGTCTTGGAAAATCTGTGGCAACAACACACAGGGAGGAGATTTGGTCTTTGGAGTGTGCGCAGCAATTGAAGAAGAAAAAGACCCTCGATGTCTGCTACTTGTGTTTCGGATTGTGGAATCATTGACTCTTGTCTTCCCGAACTCTGATGGGCCTGTTGCTGATTGTGCCGAAGACCTTTTTGACATTGTCAGCCGCTACTTTCCGATTTCCTTCAACCCTGTAAGTTGTAGCAAAATTTTTCCAGCACACACAAAAATCCCTGTTCTTCTTCTTCTTCAGCAACCAAATCCTTCTCCTTTTTCTATCTTGAAGTTTTATGGGTTTAGGGTTTAGGGGTTTTTGTAATCCTTTGTCTCTTCGAAAGGAAAATTTTCTTCAATCAGGGACAGTTTGGGTATTGGCAACAAACACACAACAAAATTGACAGGTGTTTTTGTTTTTGCAGCAAGCAGGTGGTGGTGGTGGTCAGGATGGCATTACAAAAGCAGATCTTGTCACATCCCTTAAGGTGGGTGGGTTGTCACTTTGTCACCCTTAAGAACTCTTCCTAATAAAGCTTTACATCTTCTTCTGTTGGCTTTGTATTTTCTTCTCCTCCTGAAAAGACACAGCCTTCAACAATTGGTATTGGGATGTGCAGAGAGTGTTTGCTTGCACACCATTGTTCGCTCAATACTGCATTCCATTGCTGCTCGAGAAGTTGTCATCTAGCCTTCAAGGAGCCAAGGTTGGTTTTATCTATTTCTGTTTTGACCTGTGCAGTGTTGTTGAAGGCTCTCTCCTGCAAACTCTCAAGCTATTTTTCAAAGCTTCAATGGGAAACCTGAACTTTTTTTTTCCTGTCTCTTTGTCCCTCTTTGGTGCAGGTGGACTCGTTGAATTACTTGGGCTATTGCGCTCCACATTATGGAGCTAGAGTACTCATAGAGCATGCAGGGGCTGTATGGGCAGCATTGAAAGCTGAGCTTTTGCCATTATCAGTCCCAGCATCCGCGGCGGCAGCGACATCTGGAGAACCAAAGGATGCTGAAATCCTTGAGCAAGCAACATTGTGTTTGACAAGCTGGGTTGAAACATTCCAAGAGGAGAAGGATTTCTTCTCTCATGATGCATCATCTACTACTACTACTGAGGTGAGGAGGAGGAGCACCACCACTGAATCTGGGATCTTTCTACAGTTGATTCTGAAAGATGAGTCTGTTGAGGATTTAATTGCCTCTTTGGAGGATGATGATACAACCACCCACCGCTGGAGAACAGATGAAATCAGTGCTGCAGCAGCAGGACCTGGTCCAGGTAGTAGTAGTAGTAGCACCATTTCAAATAATCGTGCAAAGCTTCGAGTGCAGGCAACAGCTCGTGTTCTGGCGGCAGCTGCCTGTGCTTCTCCCTATTCCTGTTATGCAATCTGTAGCCAGGTACTGACTCGAATCATGGGCATAATAAGGGGTATGCATTCAGAAAGCCCCGACACTGGTTTGGAAGCACAAAGCAGCAGCCTGCTTGGTACAGAGCAGCAGCAGAATGTCATCTCAAAGGATGGAATGTCGTCTTGTGGGAGCAGCAATTCACACTTTCTGTCATCGCAACAGAACACAGTTTGTTTCAGAGCTAGCAAGTCCAGCTCTAGCCGAAACCGTGATTATTGGGTTGCGATTGGACTTGAGGTTGTCCTGCAGATTGTGTCAGCAGCTGGAAGCATGGCAAAGAAGTTGTGTGCACAGGCAGCTACTACAATGGGTCAGTACCCATCGAGTGTGTCCAGTTCTGAGTCAACCAGAAGGTGGTTAGATCCACTGCAGATCCTGTCACAAGACCTTATTACAGCCTTTTGCCAGGCCATTGCCATCAATGATTCAAACGAGGCTTCTATACTCGGAGGTAAACAGTTCTGTCTTTAGACACTGCTGCACAAACATAGAAACCCCTCATTAATGAGATCAGTTTCAGACAGAATGGGTTTTAAGAATGGGGTTTTGTTTTTATCTGGTGCCAGTGGCAGGATTGCAGCAGTTAGCCTCATTCCCTGCATCTCTCTCACCACTCTCAAGAGACCAGTTACAAGAAGTTCTCTCGTTTCTCAGGGAAGTATTATTGTCTGGAGATGATGACTCACTGCAGACTGAGGTCCTCAACGCATTAGTCAGCATAAGCGACTCAGAGGATAGATTCAGAGGTGTGGAGAGCAGCGGTGTTAGTACTGGGATATTGACTGAGGTGATTCCATATTTACTGCAAGCTGTCGCAGAAGAAGGCACAGAAACAGTGCAATTGGTGGAAAAACAACTGATTGCTCTGCAGATGATTGGTGGCTCCAGACCAATTGCTCGCAAAATCGTGATCGAAGGCCTCTTGACAACTGTCTCTCAGGACCTCACACAACAATACACCAATGATGGCAATGGGGAATGGATTTGTGGGAAGGTGGCATCTGTGTTGCACTGCTTGTCCAACGACATCCTCCCTCGGTACTACAATTCTGCTACTGTTGTCTACATTCTCTCTGTTGCTATTACATGATTGCATCTCATATTTATGCTTTTGATCTCCTTGTGCTTTTTGGTCCTCATGTTTTTTTCTTGGTCCACCCTCAAAGCCATTTCATCACAATCAATATTGACTGTCAGTATCGGATCTACCTCTACTCTTCTTCCATAACCTGTTATGGTGAGTAAAGCCATAACAGGTATTTTTCCCCGCCTGTGCCTACAGGACACAATCCTATAGTCGTGGAAGATCCAATAGTTGGGTTTTAGGGTTCTGAACAAAAATTGTAGCGCTTGAGATTCTACAGTTAATGGCTGCCATCAGACTGAAGATCTTCTGATGGTCCAAGAGCAGAACCTTGAAGAATTTTTTTCTATTATCATATGGTGGATTGGGTGGGTGACCAACTGCACAGGTGTGACAGCAGTAGTGATACTGATCAAGCATCTGCTGCAAAAGTGGCACTAGAAATCTGGACTTTTTTTCATTCCTCTCAACCGTGGGTACGAGCAAATGAACAGGTAAAGCTCTTGTACTGGACTTGGGCGAAGAAGTACAAAACTGTAGGCTATGGTGCAAAAATGGATTCACAGCTGCTGGTGCTGCTGGTGCCCAAAAATATGTGAACTTTAAAATGATGATTGTTTCAGGGTTTCTCACTTTTTCTTCAATATTGGTGTAGATTCTTAGGTGGAGCATGGAAGCAATGCGTGTGGCAGTTCAGAAGTGCAACATAACAACACAGAAGAAAATTCTGCAGAAAGGATCCGAGATTCTGTTTTCTTGTAGATCAGAAGATACCCAATGCACCACAGATTCTAGTGTTCAAGAAGGAATGGAGAAGGTAGTAGAGACAGCCAAGAGCCAAGCAGCCTGTGTAGATGAAAGAGGATGGGTGATAGGGCACCTTGCTGCAGTCGTTGTCTCTCTGATACCATCAACAGACATTTGTAATGAGCGGGTTCTTTTGGAAGAATTTGTGGGTGTTGCTATCCATGGACAGTCTCCTCTTCTCACTGAAGTGGCAGCTCAGGCAGTTGCATCAATGCTCAACAAGTGGGTGATTGCTGCAAAAGATAAGGTCCACTTTTCATCTCTCTCTAAATAATCCTAAACCCTAAACCCTAAGCTCTAAGCTGAGCAGATCAGTGTCTTTTCTGTTGCTCTGTGTCTGTTCTATGTTCTGCTTATGAAAGCAGGCTGGAGAGGAGTAAAATGATTTTCTTTGGGGTTCGGTATTGATGGCAGGAAGCATTACACTTGCATCTGGAGGATATGATTCACCTGGCACTTGACAAAGGATGGTTTGCAGAGCTGCCTCAAAAGAAGAAGCAGTCTA
>Ga0209208_10010332_pt1 | contig 12127 bp, 5 predicted proteins | sample S1TSphfallax_3_FD_187694 | JGI IMG/M metagenome (GOLD analysis project Ga0209208, IMG submission 187694) | Host-associated microbial communities from peat moss isolated from Minnesota, USA - S1T2_Fd - Sphagnum fallax MG (SPAdes) (version 2) | ecosystem: Host-associated > Plants > Peat moss >...
GCTGTTGAGTCCGGGAGTCTGTTGAAGCGTACTGTGTCAGAGAAGAGAATGCAGGTAGATCGAGCATGAGAGGTTTAATGCTTAATAGGTATAAGACAGATCTGTAGAACGTAGGCGCCGGGGGTCTAGGGCAGGTGGTGTATGCGTTGTCTGTTTTTCTGGGTCCCTCTCTTTTAGGTTACAGGTAAACTTTTATATGTTTAAGTTCCTCCACCACATAACAATTGTTGTCTTCAACTTTGTTGAAATTGATCTTGAGAAGTTTGACTATTGTACTTGGAAAAAATAGCACTAGTGCTTACTTTTGCAGTACAAGTGTTGGTGGTGGCACAAGCCTTTTAGCTATTCTCATTTTTTTTTTGTGGTGCCAAATGCGTAACATGCCCAATTGACAACCTTTCCCTTTTGTTTTGCAAGCCAATTTTTGAAAAAAATGGCCAAGAATTAGCCATTGGGTGTTGGGTGTGCATAGACATCTTCATATAACTTTAGTAGGGATGCACATTTGCATGTAGAGAATTTTTCTTTCAAATCTCACCTTGTAACCATTATGATTCCTTACACCAAGCACAGAAACCGAATCATTTTGAAAGATGACCTTAAAAGTAATATCCTTTTGAGGATTTATACCTATTGCATTCAATTTAGTTTGCTAGCAAAATAAGAAGGTTCAACTTGCACAACTTAAACTTTGATTTGCCCATTCAAGTTTATGCCTATGTTGCTTTGAAATAGATTCAATTTTTGGAATGTTTCCATCAAGTGGAGTTAGTGGTTCCGATTTCACAACCTTCATAGACATTCTACAAATTGTTCTCAAATGTCAAATTATATGCAACAAAAAGAAATGACAAGTTCACACTACTCAAAGTCAGCTTGGAAACAAACCTCCTTCACTACACCTTTTTTTATTTATTTTGAACAATAACATAAAAGAAACCTTGAAAGCTTCTAGTACTTAATACACCCTTTCTAGCACTATTCGAGTGCTTAAACTTGAACTACCTTAAACCACAACTTTAGCATACATAACCTTTATGCACTTTCTACATGGCAAGAAAGTTTTTGTCACTCACATGTTTTCTCATGACAATAAACAATTGTTCAAATTCCCATTAACAATGTAATACAAGTAAAGTTAACAATCCTAATAGCCATGGACCTGAAACTTTGAAGTAATAGAAAATGGAAAGGTTTAATTGTTCTCACTAGAGTGTAGGTAGTAAGATGTGAGGAAACTTCCATCCTCACCATTGTTTAATGGTGGTGTTGTTGAATGTAAAAAGGAGGGAAAAAAATCAGTGATAATGGTTCTAGTAGCAGGGTAAAAATACACTACATTGAACTAAAATTGGTAGTTGAAAGTCCATTTTTAAAGTTTAAATTTGGTGATTTTTCAAAAAAAACATTTAAATGGTGTTGAAGTTCACATTTTTTTTCCATTTCCAAGTTCATACCACCATAATTTAAACCTTTAAAAATATGAGCTTTGAAAAAATCAATTTAAATATCAAAATGGACTTTACAAATTAGAATTAAAATTTTAAATCTTAAAATTTTTTAGAGACTTTTTTTCTTGCTTGATTTTTTCATCTTAAGTGTTATGGTACTTCAATGTGTGGTGGTAAAAAGTTATAAATTTAGTTTCCAACTCCACTATAAGAAAAAAGTCTATAATGATAATTCTTTTCGAATAGTTTGGATATGACATTGGATGTACCATGCTTTGTAAAGTCCAAGTTGGATTGAACATTCATCCTTTTGGTAATTTTTTATTTTTTGGGTTTGAAATATTAGAATGTAGATTTTAATTTTTCATTTCATTTTTGCCAAGTTTCTCAAATATATTTGAATACAATGTAACAACATTTGATTCACCCAAAAAAAACTACCATTGTGACATCCAAAAAAGTCCATTGTAATGTGCTTGTACCCAACAAACGGTAGTAGTGGAATGAACCTATTTACACTACTACAAAAACATGTTATTTTGATTAAAGAACCCAGTTAGAAAGGACCCAATTTGGATAATCGTAAAAAAACCATCATGTTAATTTAGACAAGTCATTTTGTACTTGTCCTGCATGATTAGGGCATGGTCTTTTTGATTGGTAGACTATTAGACTATTTGAGTAATCATTTTGATTATTGGATAGTGGACCATTTGATTGGTCAAATTTTTACCCAATTTTTTTTTTGGATTATTATCAAAAAATAACTTTTTAATGTAAGTATATCTAGGTAGGTAGGTAGGTAGGTAGGTAGGTTGTATATAGGTTTATGTAGGTTGTAAAAAAACAAGTAGGTAGGTGGTAGCCTAGTTTAACTTACTTCACCTAGCCTACCTAACCTAGTTTTGTTTATTTAACTTTCCTAACTTAACCTACCTACCCTAGCCTTTTGAGCATGTATATATGTTACAAGTATTAGGAATTAAACCTAAACTTGCACAATGATAAACCAAGTCCTTACCAATGGACTACACCATCAAAGGTGAAATCAACTTTTGTTAAAAAAATTTATTTCAAATGTTTATTTCACATCACTAAACATAATGGTTAAATTGAGGTGATAACTAATGGTTAGATATAATGACTACATGAAGTGGTTACACTTACTAGGTTAATATAATGGCTAAAGTTAATGTTTAAACCTTGGTTAAACTCAGTGATTAAATTTAATGGCTAAACTTAATTGATAAACCTAATGGCTAAATTTCATGGCTAAACATTGGCTAAAAATAGTGATTAAATATAATCGTTAAACATAATCACTAACTTGGGCTAAACATAATGGTTAAACTTTGTAGATAAACTTCGTTTAAATTTTGGTTAAACCTAATGTTTAAATCTAATGGTTAAACATAATGATTAAACCTTGGTTAAACATACTTGTTAAAGTTAATGGCTAATTTTAATGATTAAACCTTGACTACACATAATAACCAAACATAGGTTAAACCTAGTGGTTAAATTTAATTTGGTTAAACATAATGATTAAACCTTGGCTACACATAGGCTAAACTTAGTGGATAAATTTAATGGTTAAACGTAATGATTGAACCTTGGCTAAACATAGGTTAAACATAGTGTTTAAATTAATGATTAAAACTTGGTTAAACCTAAGGATTAAACATAGGTTAAGCCTAGTGGTTAAACATAATGGTTAAATTTGTGTTAAAATTTAATGGGTAAATTTAATGGTTTAACATTGTGGTTAAACCTCGGTTATACCTAATTTGGCATACTTAATGGTTAAATTTAAGCTATACCTAGTAGCTAGCTCTAATGGTTCAACTTAAGCTAAATCTAGTGCCAAATTTAGTGGCTAAACATAATGCTTAAACCTAGTGGTTAAATTTAAGTTAAACCTAATGGCCAAACTTTGGTTAAAACTTGGGTAAATCAAATGGCTACACCTACAACCTAAACTTAAGTAGGTAGGTGGGTGGACATGTATGACATAAGTAATATGCATGTAGGTGGGTAGGTAAGTAAATAACTAAAAATGTATAAATAGATAGGCAGGTAGGTAAGTAGTAGGTAGGTGGGTGGGTGGATAATAGGTAGGTAAGTAACTAGGTAGGTAAATGGGTGGGTGAATAGGTAAAAGTGTTGCAACCCCACTTTTGAAAGAGTGTGAGGATGAGACTCACACTCCCGAAATGGGGACTTGGGAGTCCTCCGGGACTCCCAAAACTTCAGAGCTCAATTGCAAGAGTCAAAACACCTCGCTTTGAGGCATTTTGTATATCATTGGAAAGCTATTGAAGTGTAGATGTCGAAAATGGCCTCGCATGAGCCATTTGGACATCTGCAGCACAAGTTATGGCAAAAAGAAGGGCCGGGAGTCAAACTCTTTGTTTGACTCCCGACCACTAAAAGTCGGGAATCGACCCGACCCCAGTGTGTGTAGAGAGAGTGCGACACACCGTTGAAAAGCTCTAAAGGAGATATACAAGTTTGCTTTAGACCTCATCCCACTCGGAAGGTTGAGCGAAAAGTTATGAACTTGCAAAGTCCTAGGAGTCCAAACTGGGATAGTTTCAGGACAAATAACCATTCGGATGTATATGCCGTGGAGTGACGCAGAGAATACTATATGGGGGAAGGTGGTGGTTTCCCCCAAGTCCAGGCCTTGGTGAGTCTTGTGGGTCCAGAATTGCCCATGGCTTATCCTAGCACCAAAGGTGTTCCAGTATGTGAACTAACTAACTTGTTGGTTGGTTTGATGTAGGTTCGAATAAGTAACTAAAGTTTGTCCCTCTTCCTAGTCCCATCCTGGAGCTTCAGCACGCCCCTCTACCCCTTTTAGTGTTGAGAGCTGGGAGCGTGCCTCGAGTTCCAAATAATTTCGCTGTTTGACTGACTTGGACCCAACTTGGGTCCAACAAGGAACTTGGGATCGTGTCAAAAAGGTACATACATAGGGTAGTAGATTATGTCACATTTGATTAAAGATTATTGACCATCTTGATTAAATGTTCCATTTGACTAATGACCATTGGTCATTTTAACTAAAAATCATTGGCCACTATGATTAAATGTTCAACTTGACTAAAGACCATTGGCAATTTTAACTAAGGTTGTACAACTTGACTATATGTATTTAATCAAATTAACCATTATAATAAAGTTGATTAGTCAAATAATACATGTGTCATTTAAGCCCTTGGCTTTTAATCAAAATGTACACGTCCCCTGGGGTGGACAACAATTTAAAAATTGAAAGATACATGGATAAAAATATAAGGTGTAATATATTGGATGTTGGCCAAAAAAAAAGTTAACTAGTTAAAGATTGGGGTACATTTTATTCAAATAATCAATTAAATTTTAATATAAGGTATGTAATAATTTGAAATAATGGATTATACTTAATATAGGGTGGTTTTAATATGTATACATTAAGAAATTAGATTATAATAGGGTGATAAAAATAGGTTGAACAATTATTTAATACCCTCCTTAAAAATGGTCGTTTGGTCCACATGTAGATCCCAAACTTTATAATATGTGTTCTTTAAAGACATGTTCATTAATCAAAATGACAAATTAGTCAACTTGAACCTCTTAAATAACCATGATTTGTAATAGTGTTACTTTATATTTAATTATATCCTACTTTGAGATTTGAAATCGACCTTATGACACCCCCCCCCCCCCCCCTCTCCAAAATTATTTTTTGATTACTTTTATGTTTCCGTGCAAGGTAATTTGCTGGTTTATTTTACCATGAGTGCATTCAAATATGGTAAAATACCTTAAGCAATAAGTGTGGTTGTCGTTACTATTAAGAAATTTAATTACTTAATTGAAAAGGCAATGTACTAACCACATTCATTGTATACAAAAACATGACATAGTAAAATTATTTACATTTTCAAAGAATTTGTAATAATAGAAAAATAGAGGAATGAAACCCTTTAAAGGATGGAAAATAATGTTGACATAACGAAATGTTAGAAGTTTTTTACCACATGGATGGAATATTCATCTAACATGGCAAGAAAGATCATACATGTTCACAAAAATATGTTATCCACATGGCAAGAATTACTTTCTTGTTCATGAAGTCACACACATGTTCATTGCTCATGTTCATAGGCTCATCATTCATGTTCATGTGGTGACATCATAGCTATGTTGCCAAACTAGGTAACTACCCAACATAATTGGTAATTTAACCCATGATATATACAGTCCATAGAATCAATTATTAAATAGATGACTTTGAATGAATTATAAAAAAATTCACAATAGGCTTCATTGGTTATATTCAATTATCTAGTCATAGGGTAAAAATAAATTGTGACGAACTTTTATGGATGCCATAATGTATGTTTTTCTAGGTTTGACAAGCATTATTGCATAGTCCTCAAATGAAACATTAGAAATATAGTAAAAGGATTCAAGATATTGAACCATAATTTCTTTATTTTTCCAACTTTGAAAAACTTGCACTAAAACCATCAATGTTCAATCAAAGGTAGACTTCAAAAATCTAGTATCCCCAAAGTTCTCAACCACTAGATTATATGAACTTCTTTTGTTATACCCATTTTATGGAAATTACTCAAGACTTTGGGACATATTTCTTTTAAAGTCTATGTTAGTTAAAGGTAAAAAAATATGGAAAGAAATAACCTCAAAATATCTATGTTTTGCAAAGTCCATTTACCTACATAGAGAATTTTTTTCAAAACTTGTCTTCATTAAAAATATTTAGAAATGTCTATAATATGGTGGTATAAAGTGAAAAAATGAAGCAAAAATGTTGTAACCTTCAACATCATTTGATCGTTTTTAGTTTAAGACTTAATTTTACAAGGGTCACTAGGGTTAAAATACACCTAAAATATGGACTCGGGATGGATCCTCAAGTATGAATTTTGGTCCATTGCAATGTGTTTTGATCCCATTAATGTTTGGATTATAATATTGAATATAACAATAAGTTATGCAATGAATTAAAATCAAATTCAACACATGACTATTATATGAACCATTAATTAATTTTTAAAATATTATCATTTAACAATTACTCCATTCCCATTATTATGATTCTTTGGAACTAGTTTGCATAACACAACTTAAAATTCCTTAAATTGTTCTTTGGATAGTTTCAAATTGGAATTTGTTTAGCTGATTCTCAAGCAAATAGGAATGAAAAGGTGTCTTTTTGGATTTGTGTTTTTCCAAAGTTCTTAATCAACACCATAATCATGGAAGTAGATTTTCAATACTTTCTAAATCAATTTGTATCCCATTTCTCTTCAGTTGACTTTATATGAACTTGAATTTAATTTAATAAAATTTCAATTCATTATAGTGAAATTCGAAATTGAAGGAACTTGAGTTTTGTTCAAATTTGTAGAAATTAGTTAGGGTTTAAAAAAACTTGAATGCTATTAACTGCCCACAGTTGCAGCCCACTTCAACTATCTGTAATGATCCATGTACAAATGTAACAATCCATGTGCAAATTTAGAGATGCATGTACAAATACCTTCCAAAGGTCCGGTGACATTAGGTAGCCTAGGAGCTTCTTCACAAGGTCTTTCATTAACATGCAGAACTATCATTCGACAATGCAAGGCAACTTTAGAACTCCCCTTCTATATGGATGGTATCTATGATGTTAGTAACTATACGAATGCACGAAGTCCAAGTTTTGTTCATCTTGAGCATTTGACTACTTCAAGTTATTGATTTGTGTTGTACATGTGCAAATATGTCTAACTGATAAAGATTACCCAATAGCTTCAGGCTTGACAAAGTCTCTCAAACAACACACATGGTGGCCATTTTGCAGTGATTAGGGAACTTGAAAATCATGGAGTTGCAAAATAGGCCCATTCTTTGGGAGCCTAAGTATCATGAGGAGGACATTTTTCCATACTTACATGTACATCTGCAAAACTCAGTATCACTGACTTTCTCTTTACACCTATCAGTAAAGAAAGCTGGGATTATGTGACCCAGCACTTACCAGTGCACCATCCCTTGAAACTTGCAATGACTCCACAACTAAGTTACAAAGGTTCCACCTTGGCAACCTATCGCATAAACCCTCCTACTTCCTCCTTCCCCTACCTAGGTTACAAACTGTGTTGGGCAGTCATTAAAAACAGGAACAGACCCCTGACTGTTATCAGGGCAGATCTTAGGATTAAAATCAAAGACCTGATTCTGGTATATAACCACGGTTCTCAAAAATTGAAAAGCAAGAAAATGTTGGTTCTTTATGAGTTCTTTCATGAAAATTTTAGGTTATTTATGGTTTTTGAAATAACTACTGCAGGTGGTTCTTTGATTCTGATTTTTTCAAAGAACCAGAACTGATGATTATTTGATTCTGAAATATTTGAAAAACTGAAACTAACAGTTCTTTGAAAATTCAAATAACCGCACAAGCACTAGGAACCTATGGACAAGTGGATAAGTCCCACAAGGGAGTAGGTAGGGAACACAAGTGGTTGGTTATTATGTAAGTAGGTACATGAGGAAAACACTTGGTGACTACTAGGTGGGTAGATCCATGTGGATCGTTAGCACATAGCTAACCACCATGGTTAGGTGAAAGACAATAATGTATAAAAATTTGTTTCATTTCCACACACCATCCATCCTGCATTGTACAACCATGGGTGCTAGTTCACTCTGGCCTCAACTAAGTCCCTTGCATACTATGGGTACTCTGCAATTCAATATCTGGCATGGTGCACACTGCCATCTCAATTCTTGCTTGTGTTTTCTGTATGAATTTTTTATACAATGTACTATGTGTTATATACCTTACCTACAACTCATGTTCCACGCTGATTAATTCTTGAGAGGGCCAGCTATATATAAAAAGGAAAAACTAAAAACAATTTGTCGAAATTTTATAAAATCAAACCTAGCTCAAAACACAAGATAACTTTGAAACTTATTAATGGACCTAGCATACTTAGAGACTATTGTTGAAATTCTGAAATATTCAGATTGGAGTTGCCAGACTCCTTTTTTTTTCAATTATTTTGACAAGATTTGTCAAACATGAGTCATAGGTATGGTACATATACAATGCACCAAGATACAAGATGTACACTAGTTGGTTTGAGTAGAGTATGTGTAGCCATCATAGAAGGTGAACTCCAATACATGTCATGTATCACAGTGTACCAAATGTGTAAAAGGGCGACATTTTGTTAGGTGACTAAGCATGACCATTGACCAGGTGACTTTTCAATCCATAGGGTCACCTTAGGCAACCATCATAATAATAGTGGCGATGCCCCACCCTCCTCCAAGCTTTGACTTCCAAGTATATGTATAGTTTTCAGTGACAAAGTGATATAGGAAATTTGGGAAAACAAATATGTGAACTTAGTTCATGGATTCAAAATGCTTGCCCAAAATTCCAATGGCTGATCCATCAATGTAATTTTATCCACCCATAACCATCATACAAAATTTCAAGCAATAAATTGCCATGGTTGGGATAGTATTTAACTATTCATCATCTTTTTCATTTTCTAGTTGTCCATCAATGAACCATAAGGACACCATGAGACACCATAGAAGCATATGCAATCAGGTTGAATATTATATTGCAGCTTGAAATTTTGACCTAGTAGGTGAGAGAAGAGATCACCCAACTTCAAGATTCCAATTCCAAAGGGAAAATGCAGTAAACACTATTTGCAGTTTCAGAATGTGGAAAAAATGTGGAAACCTTGAACAAAGATCTTGATAGAGCAAAAGATGAAATGGGGATTCATCTTTAACTTCAAGCAAATGTGGGAAAACATATAATCATCTTTGTGGGAAATGTCGATCCATCAAGTATCATGGTGAGACTATGCTAGAAAGACTTGCAATTAATTGGGAATTTCAAATGCTTTAATTCATTTTGGGTCCTAAAAAGGATTATACTTCCTAGTCCTGGCAAGGAGGTGCTTCTCTTTTTCCAGGCCACCAAATCTAAAGCTGCAAACTCATTTAAAAGGTATTAGGCATATACATTCAAAAGTAGATTAGGCCAATCATTTCACAGAAATTAACTGGCCACAAAAGGAGCTGCACCTAAAAAGCATTGTGTGTGGCAAATTGCACTAAAAAGATGACAACCTCTTTAAACTTTGACAGTATGTAGTGCAAGTTTCAAGTAATAACTGGAAGGACTACTTGCCTTCAGTAGGTTTAAAGGACACCAATTGTGATACCTCATTGGATGCATGCAGTTGGTATTTGACACCGTACAATCATGACTAGGAAGGCGAAATGGTAACTACTGACCTACTTTTTGTTCTGTGTCAAAGAGCCTTTCAAAGTGTGAAGTTTTGAACAAACCCAGTTACTAACCCATAATGCACATCCTGCAATGCCAAGTTCTGTGATATGTCTAATATCTAATATCCACCATAATGGATTATTATTCAAAATATTAAACAATTTTACTGAAGATATCTTGAGGAGATCCAGAAAGTTAGAGTTTCCTTATGGCCATTTCTGGCTCTTTTTAGTTCCCATACAAGATGGAGGGTCCTGTGGGGCTCAACCACACGTAACTGCCCAGACCTATCACTTACAAGACCAAGAAGGTGTCTGAGGAATTTGTGGGTGCAACCCAGTAGAGCAAGCCTGAAATTCCAAATACGCACCAAAATGGGCACAATGGCCTATGGCATGTACTAGTGTTGGCAGGTGGGTACCCTGGTTTGGAGTCTTAAACTTGAAGGTTCAGGTTCTTGTGACTTGGACATAAACTGGAACCCTTTTGGTGGAACTGGCACAAGAACCGGATTGTGGAACTCACATTTTGTTAGAACCAAAATCAGAATTGGAACCTTGATAAAAATATACATTGAACATAGGTTTAGGTTCTTTAGGTAAGTTGAAGCTGAACATTTTTCAAAAGTCGACAAGTTGAACTTTAGAGATAAGCGATCAGTTATAATTAGTTGTAAAATTTCTTACTTATACGATCGACCCCAACTTCAATTTATTGTAAAACTCTGTACTTATACAATCAACCTCAATATCAATTTGTTTTAAAACTCTGTACTTATACAAACAACCTCAACTTCAATTTGTTGTAAAACTCCGTACTTATACAATCAACCTCAATTTCAATTTGTTGTAAAACTCTGTACTTATACAGTCAATCTCAATTTCAATTTGTTGTAAAACTCCATACTTATACAGTCAATCTCAATTTGTTGTAAAACTCTGTACTTATACAATATCCAATCTTGGTGAATGTGTACATGAAACCAGACGTCATTTTTGAACCAGGGGAGGAGGTTCTTCAATATGGAAAAACTGTGCCAAAACTGAAACGGCAAGATCAAAAAATTTGCAAAACCAAGCTCAAAGCTCAAATCTACATTAGAAGAACCTACAAAAAAAAACCAACTTTAGTGTCAAAACCAAGACCAGAGGTTCTCTTAGAAAGCACAGCCCAACACTCAGTACATTGTAGTCAGCATGCGCCATGATACTTAAAATGCTTGATGAAACATTTGAGGATGACGGATGGAATGAATTATACACATGCTCTTGCTTAGAAGGCACGTCCTGCGACATGCCTTTCCAACTTGTCGAGCGTAGGGAGACAACTCTGTCGCTTGCAAGTAGGTGGGAAGTAGAAACCGGGTTGCAAGAAGTCACCTTGTCTGCTATCCTACTTTACTTCTCGGCCCCGCCGCCCCCCCCCCCCGGCTCGGGGCCCGCCCCCGACACTCTCCTGGTCCTCGCCCCATCCGTACGTAACTGCTCCCCAGACCAGACTAGGGCCCGCCCGTCGCCGCCCTGGCCCTGCAGTATCAGCTGCTGAACGGATCATTCCAGTCACAAAAGTCGTAAAGCTGACAACTTGCTGGGACTACAATTTCCTGCAGCAAAAAATGCCGGTGATTCATTCTCTTGCAACTCTCCACAGAATTACAGCTCTTACTGGATGCAGCTATAATGTAGCTCTTTACAACCCATCGCGCGATCATTAGGTGGTGTTTGATGGTTGTCGTGTCATGAGGATCGATCAGAAGGTACCACTTGGTTTCGGGAGTTTACTGTAATGATCTAGCTGGGGTTTTCCTGTGAATAGTCCATTTGTCTAACCAGACGTACTGCTTCAGGCGTCCTGTAGATAATATCTTTTGTCATCTGACTTAGCTAGTGTCAACCCTAGCAGCTGTACCCTTCTTGTAGTACTCGTACTGTTCTATCAATCTCACAAGGAGTCCGCATACAGGGGGGAGCGTAGGTTTGCTTTTTGAAGAAGCTCATGGTCTTGTTGTTTGGGACTTTAGGTTACACCGTCTGGGTTTATGGGCTGTTGACTTTCCTGTCGCTCTTCAATTGAAAGAAGGCAAGCTTAGCCAAAGACAAGATCTTGTGAAGGGGACGGCGAAGGCGTGCCAGAAGTGGGGATTTTTTTTTTCCAGATTCTCAATCACGGAATTGATCATGTATTGATCAACCTTTGAGACGCCAAGGCGCACAGGATAGGAAGGCGTCCATTGCCCACTTGGCACTTCCTTCGGGTTCGGCGCCAACGCCTGGGTCAATCAGAAAAGGTAAATGCACTGGGCCGAGAGCTTCGGCATGCAGCTGCATCCCACCGTCAACATACACTTGTT
>Ga0209208_10010333_pt1 | contig 12127 bp, 9 predicted proteins | sample S1TSphfallax_3_FD_187694 | JGI IMG/M metagenome (GOLD analysis project Ga0209208, IMG submission 187694) | Host-associated microbial communities from peat moss isolated from Minnesota, USA - S1T2_Fd - Sphagnum fallax MG (SPAdes) (version 2) | ecosystem: Host-associated > Plants > Peat moss >...
CCCAAGAAAATAAACCCCCAGGGAAATGGGAGGTGTATGAGCGGATATTGGGCATACCCTACTACATCGTGTTTGACCGCTACACAGATGAATTACAAGCCTTCCAATTAGAAGGGGGACACTATCGACAGATGGCACAGCAACTGTCAAGAGTGTGGATACCAGAACTGCAACTGAGTTTGGGGTTATGGCAAGGAGAGTATAGAGGAATCCACAGGCAGTGGTTACGCTGGTATGACGCCCAAGGGAATTTGATGCTAACTGATGCAGAACAGGAACGCCTAGGTAAAGAACAGGAACGCTTAGCTAGAGAGCAGGAACGCTTAGCTAAAGAGCAGGAACGCCTAGCCAAAGAACAAGCACAAGCACTCCTAGTTCAAGAACGACAACAGCGACAGCAACTCATCGAGCGACTGCGTGCTAGGGGAATTGATCCAGATGAATTCCTTAGTTGAACTACCCACCTCGCTTTATTCCCGTGCCCCCATATCTGCTCCAATCCGATGCAACTTCTCCCTTCTATCCCGCAGGCAGAACCTCCCCTTCCTCCCCAGGAGACTCTGCCGACGATGTACGATCTTCCCAGTGAAAACCCGGAGGAACCTGGATTGCCTGACGAATACCATATTTGGCAACCCCAATTCCTCAGCTTTACCTGCTGTCCCCCACTCTATCCTCCAGACAGGGTATTTGTTGCCACAGACCTGAACCTTTACTATGACCCAAGGCATCCTCTGTGGCATAAGCGCCCTGATTGGTTTGTCGTCGTTAATGTCCCCAGACTGTATGAAGACAAACAGATGCGCCTATCTTATGTCACCTGGCAAGAAGGAGTCAGACCTTTAGTCGTGGTAGAGTTACTCTCCCCCAGTACTCGTGATGAAGATTTGGGACTAACCCCACCCCAAGAAAATAAACCCCCAGGGAAATGGGAGGTGTATGAGCGGATATTGGGCATACCCTACTACATCGTGTTTGACCGCTACACAGATGAATTACAAGCCTTCCAATTAGAAGGGGGACACTATCGACAGATGGCACAGCAACTGTCAAGAGTGTGGATACCAGAACTGCAACTGAGTTTGGGGTTATGGCAAGGAGAGTATAGAGGAATCGACAGGCAGTGGTTACGCTGGTATGACGCCCAAGGGAATTTGATGCTAACTGATGCAGAGCAGGAACGCCTAGCTAAAGAGCAGGAACGCCTAGCTAAAGAACAAGCACAAGCACTCCTAGCTCAAGAACGACAACAGCGACAGCAACTCATCGAGCGACTGCGTGCTAGGGGAATTGATCCAGATGAATTCCTTAGTTGAACATCAACTTTATAAGTCTTTAAATAGTGGCTGGTTAAAGAAATTACCTTTAACAACATCTGGCTAACTGCTCCTACGGCAAGGCTTCCAGCCGATGATTAGGGGGATGATAATTCAGAACGATTTTACGCCGTTTTAGCGTTGGCGTAGCGGCAGTTGATCGCCCATACTAATAAACTGCGTTTTGGTGAAGATAGGGAACAAAGGGAATTAACCCTGAACTCCTGACACAGCAGTGAAAATTTTTTTCATTGGGACTGCCTCCTTAAAAGTCCGACAAAGATCCGTAAACCTATACCTAATTGAGTAGTAATTACCATACCTTTTATTTATGTCAAGTATTTGTAAACAATATTCATATAGTGTTATAGTTTAGTTACATAAGCAAGTAAAGGAAAAAGGACAAGCAAGGGTTTTACCATCAACGAACTCGGTCAACACAACAACTCTACAACTGAACTAAAGGTTTATGTACATCAAACCGTGAGGGTTGGTTTTACCGGGTATGCCAAGAAACTCAACTGACGTTCAGCGATGATTGATTTTATCTCACTCATTGCGTTAGAAGTCGTTACAGGACATGGCTTGATAACCCTGTAACTAAGTGTGACCATCGCAGAATTCTACTTACAGCAAATTGAGATCAAACCCGCTACAAGCACGGTAAACCTTGAGTTTGCTTAGATAGCTTCTTTGTGGCTGGTTTGAACGGGAGCCGCTGTAACAAACGTATAGAACATTAAGCGAGGAAAGGTATGAAAACCGATTTTAATTTCCCCAACAAAGATCTAATTGGCCCCGTGGTTTTTCGGCCCAATTTTAACAACTTTGAAACAATTAACATTAACCAAGCTTGGTCATTATTTCTCACCGGAGGTCAGGAAGATAAAGTACTAGGAGAAACTGAATTAGGCAAGTTTTTTACTAGCCTTTTAATTGCTGTGGGATTAACAGGAACCCTTTGGACAATCTATTTCAGCAATTAGGCAACTCCCCCATAACCACAGTTTGACTTCGGTTTTCCTACTAGCATCTCTAGTTTGGTAAAAGGACCGCTTCACTTCTGGAGTATTTTATAGGTCAGCAGTTGTCCAGATGTAATGCTTGACTAGGTCAACAGCATCAGGTGCAGAACCGCGGACCAGCTTGCCAAACTCAGGTTTTTGGGGATATCAAAGTAGCCCTTGGGGTCCACTAAATCAACCTGTCTGGACACCGAAAGGTTAGTTCAGTTCGTCTAATAGGCACACGGATTTACAGCTGAATTATATTTAATTTAGCTGTTTTCCACACCTAGTAAATAAAACCTTCTAAATCGTAAGAGATAGCGATGCCAATTAAAGAACAACCAACGCCCAATCGTTCCCGTCTAATCGGTAACATTTTTCTGGCACTAGGAGGTTTGCTCCTGTTCACAAATTTTATCTTGCCTTTTATCTTAGGTCCCCAGATTCCTGGTGTCCCCTATAGCCTGTTCATCCATCAGGTTCAGGCAGGGGAAGTCGCTCGGGTGCAAGTTAGTGAAAACCAGATTCAGTTTCAATTGAAAACCGTCAATGACCAGCCTGGACAAGTATTATCTACTACACCCATCTTTGATTTAGAATTGCCTAAGTTATTGGAAGAGAAGAACGTTGAATTTGCTGCTGCTCCTCCACCCAAGAATGCCTGGTTTGGTAGTCTTTTGAGTTGGGTGATTCCACCCCTACTGTTTATAGCAGTATGGCAATTTTTTATCGGACGGGGTGGTGGACCCCAAGGTGTTCTCTCCATTGGGAAGAGCAAAGCCAAAGTTTATGTCGAGGGAGAATCTGCGAAAATTACCTTTGCCGATGTGGCCGGGGTAGAGGAAGCCAAGACTGAGTTAGTTGAGATTGTGGATTTCCTCAGGACTCCAGGGCGTTACACCCAAATAGGGGCGCGTATACCCAAGGGAGTGCTGCTGGTAGGCCCACCGGGGACTGGTAAAACGTTACTGGCTAAAGCGGTGGCAGGGGAAGCAGGGGTGCCGTTCTTCAGTATCTCTGGCTCTGAGTTTGTAGAACTTTTTGTTGGTGTTGGTTCTTCACGGGTGCGGGATCTCTTTGAGCAGGCTAAGAAACAGGCTCCCTGTATCGTATTTATTGATGAACTAGATGCCATCGGCAAGTCTCGCAGCAGTGGTGGGTTCTACGGTGGCAATGATGAGCGGGAACAGACACTCAATCAATTGTTAGCAGAGATGGATGGATTTTCCGTGGAAGATGCCACTGTGATTGTGCTAGCAGCTACAAATCGTCCTGAGGTATTAGATCCAGCACTGTTGCGTCCTGGTCGATTTGACCGTCAAGTATTGGTCGATCGCCCGGAAGTGTCGGGGCGAGAAGCAATTCTCAAAATCCATGCTCAGAAAGTCAAGCTGGGTGAGGATGTAGATCTCAAGGTCATCGCCACTCGCACTCCTGGTTTTGCCGGGGCAGACTTGGCAAACCTGGTAAATGAAGCTGCTCTGTTAGCAGCTCGCAATCAACGTTCCTCCGTGGCACAGTCTGACTTTGCTGAGGCGATCGAGCGGGTGGTGGCTGGTCTGGAAAAGAAAAGCCGTGTCCTCAACGATAAGGAAAAGAAGATTGTGGCTTACCACGAAGTTGGTCATGCCTTGGTCGGTTCGCTGATGACTGGGAGTAGTCGGGTGGAGAAAATTTCCATCGTCCCACGGGGTATGGCAGCACTGGGTTACACCCTGCAACTGCCAACGGAAGATCGGTTCCTCTTGGACGAGGCGGAACTCCGAGGTCAGATTGCCACCTTGCTCGGTGGACGTTCAGCTGAGGAGATTGTGTTTAACAGTATTACCACTGGTGCAGCCAATGATTTGCAGCGGGCGACGGATCTGGCAGAGCGGATGGTAACTACCTACGGGATGAGCAAGATCTTAGGTCCCCAGGCATATCAACAGGGACAACAACCAATGTTCCTGAGCGATGGGATGCCTAGTCCCCGGCGGATGATGAGTGAAGAAACAGCACGGGCCATTGATCGCGAGGTGAAGGAAATTGTGGAAACGGCTCATAAGCAAGCTTTAGATATACTCAATCTCAACCGAGACTTACTGGAGGCGATCGCCTCTCAACTCTTAGAGACAGAAGTGATCGAGGGGGAGAAACTACACAGTTTGCTCTCTCAGGTTCAAGGTGTAAAGAATTTAACCGTTTCCAATAAGTAGGTAGGTAAGTACCTGGACAGAATTAATTACATATTAGTTATTGACTAATTCTTTGCTAATCAAAGATTTCAGCCCAACTTTTGTGTAATTAATTTTGTTCGATTACTTACACCCCATCCGAAAACCCCAGATGAGTGACTGGGGGGGTGACAGGAAAATAACTTTTTTTACTGGGGAATCTCAGAGAGAGTAAGGAATTTTAACTAGGGATTACGCACTGTTTTTCTTGCTAAACGAGATTCTCCAGTGTTTTTTATTTCTAGTCTATCTGTCTTATAAAGTAATTATTTTGACAGGAAATACCAAAGGTGGATGAGGAGGATATGGATAAAACCAGCGATCGCTAAATTACTCCCCTTCATAAAAAACCTCGGTAAGTGGGAAACTCAGTTCTAAAGAACTGAGAGGGAAGCGACTCGGTGACTTTAGTCACCGTCGTAATTTGACAATATGGCTTTAATTGAACTAATTTCTTAAAGGTTTCGACGATTTTAGAGTGGGGAGAGTGAATAATTACAGATTGAGAGCAGTTGAACCCCTGACGGGTTGTCCCAAGAGCGATCGCTATCCTAAAATCGTGAAGTAGTTTCCCCGTTTGGCTGTTTTGCAATGTATACAGTTTTGCAGTTAATACATCAAAAAACTGTATACATTAGGGTCTGCTGAAAAACTCCACCAAGCGAATCCTGATGCCACACAGACCTAAAAATGATGGCTTCAGAGGTTATTTCTCCGATTCAACCCCAGATTTTCCACCTAAGTGCAGGCATTTTGGGCATCCATTTGCCATAATCTTGTACTTGTTTGGACTAAAAACTATTGAAACCCTTACCCTAAATAGGTTTTATCCTTATTCAGCAAGCCCTACATTAGAACCCACATCTTAGGGGTAAAAGTAGCTTAGGGATACCAGTAGATCATTAAAATTCTTGTAACATTTGATTAACTTCATCAATGTCGAAGGCATTTGGATTAAAGCTTTTACACATCCTTTCACCTAACCACTCCGTCATTTCTTCATATTGTGGGTGGGACGGGTCAGCAATGATTGAGAGTAAATCTGCGTATCCCCAAGGACCACCACAATCTTCAGGAGGACAAGCACGCTTTCCGGTGATACATATAGGGTATTTCGTATCTGGAGAATATGGTAGCTCTTTTTCTACAAGAATTTCATGTTCCCAGTCATCGCCAAAATCATAAGTGTACGAGAATTTGAACTTCTCACCGTTGACCACCTGACTTAGCTTTACAGTCTTTTCTGAATGCACATTAAAGTCATATTCTGGCTGAGGTTCACCGTAATCAATGCCTACAATGGAGAATTGGTGCATATGATAATTATCCCAGCCCATGACCTCTTGCACAATCAGATGTAGCTTTTGAAGGGTCGTCGAACTTAATACCTGCACCCTTCTCCAAATTGGGGGTCGAATGTTCTTGAGGGTGATTTTGAGTTGATAAACGGTTTGATTGCTTGCAGATTTTCTCGAAGCCATAGTTGGTTGCTCAATATCAGGTCTGAAATTTGGGCTTTTGGAAAAAGTTGTATTTGACGAAAGTCTTCCTCAAGACTTCGACACCACTGTTCCTGAGTACCAGATTTTGATAGTCTCGTCATGACCCCCACTAACCAAGGTTTTACCATCGGGGTTGATGGGTAGCTAAAATGACCAGTCAGGGTTTTAATTAGATTTTAAACCTTGACTGTGTACAGGTTGAAATCCTATTGAAACTTAGATATCGACAAACTCCTCATGTCCACCTCCCCAACCCCTACTCCCCAACCAATTAAGGCTGCTGTCCCCCAGGAAACAATTACAGGGGTAGTGGAACGGCTAACCTTTTACTCCGAGGAGTCAGGCTACACAGTGGCACGGTTACATCGCTCCAGTATCCAGGATTTAACCACCATTGTCGGCAGTTTTGCCAATATCCAGCCAGGACAGACACTACAATTAACCGGCTTTTGGCGTGAACATCCCCAGTACGGTCCCCAATTTCAAGTCATCAATTATCAAGAAACCAAACCAGCTACCCTCACAGGGATGGAAAAGTATTTGGGGAGTGGATTAATTAAAGGTGTTGGTCCAGTCACAGCCAAGCGAATAGTTGCCCATTTTGGTGTAGAGACCCTGGAAATTATTGAAAATCACATTGACCGCTTAATTGAAGTTAACGGCATAGCTAAAAAACGGATCAAGTTGATAAAAACCGCCTGGGAAACCCAAAAGGCCATCAAAGAAGTGATGGTGTTTTTACAAGGACATGGGGTTTCCACCACCTATGCCGTGAAGATTTACAAACAGTATGGGGACAAAGCCATTGCCATTGTCACTGACAACCCCTACCAATTAGCTACGGACATCTACGGCATTGGGTTTATCACTGCTGATAAGATTGCCAGAAATCTGGGGGTTGCCCCAGATTCTCAGTTTAGATATTGTGCTGGACTTGACCATGCTTTGGGTGTAGCGGCAGAAGATGGACATTGCTATCTACCACAACCAGAACTAATTGAGTCGGTAATTAAACTACTAACCACAGATACTCATCAACCCACAGCCGCAACCATGACTCAAACTATCAAGGACATGGCTGTGAAGGAGGAGTTAATTATAGAAACAGATGGTGATACATCACTGTGCTACAAACCTACTTATTTTCACACGGAGCAAAACCTCGCCCAACTGATACATCAACGCCTAAGTCAGCCTGTGACTACCGACATTCCCCGTGTCCGAGCCTGGCTGGAGCGATTTACTGCCAGTCAAAAAATAGAACTTTCCCAACGGCAACAGGAAGCAGTGGAGATGGCTGCTTACTCCCCTGTCATGATTCTCACCGGGGGTCCAGGGGTTGGTAAAACCTTCACTACCCATACCATAGTCAGTTTATGGAAGGCGATGGGTAAATCCATTGCTTTAGCAGCACCAACGGGAAGAGCCGCCCAGCGGTTGAGTGAGATGACAGGGTTGGAAGCTAAGACCATCCACCGCTTATTGGAATTTGACCCTAAGACCAGGGGATTTAAATCCGACCACCACAACCCTCTACCCCAGAGGGCAATTATTGTGGATGAAGCCAGTATGCTGGATTTATTTTTAGCATCTGCCCTAGTGAAAGCAGTTGCCGTCGGTGCCCAACTTTTATTAGTGGGGGATATTGACCAGCTCCCCTCAGTGGGAGCAGGGAGTGTACTTGCTGACTTGATTAATTCTGGCAGGGTGCCAGTGGTGCGACTAACTCAGGTATTTCGCCAAGCCCAACAGAGTGCCATTATTACCGCCGCCCACCAAATTAATCGGGGACAGTACCCCACAATTGAGTCTATCAACGATACCCCAGTGTCTGACTGTTTGTGGCATGGAGGGGGACTTCAACCAGAACATGGAGTCCAGACGATTTGTGAATTAATTACAGGCTTGCTCCCCAAGTTAGGGTTTAACCCAGCAACGGATGTGCAGGTGCTTTGTCCCATGACACGGGGGTTGGTGGGGACTCGCAATCTGAATGCTGTACTACAGGCATTAATTAATCCGCCAAGTTTGGATAAGGTGGAAATCACCAGGGGAGGGATGACATTACGGGTAGGAGATCGAGTCATTCAGCAGACTAATGATTATCAACGAGAAGTGTTTAATGGGGACTTGGGAAGCATCACAAATATTGACACCGTGGAACAGGAAGTATATGTGCAGTATGGGGAACGTTCTATAGTTTATGATTATGCCGACTTGAATGAAATTACTCTCGCCTGGAGCGTTACTATACATAAGTCCCAAGGTTCTGAATATCCGGTGGTGATTCTGCCTTTGTATATGCAACACTATATGATGCTGAGTCGGAATCTGCTGTATACAGGGTTGACACGGGCGAAAAAGTTAGCCATTCTGATTGGGGGAAAAAAGGCTATCTCCCTGGCTATCCGGTCTACTGATGGTATCCAACGCTACACTCGCTTACAACAGAGATTGCGATCGCTTACGCTGTATGGATCTAGCTAGGGAGATTTCCGGAATTTTGAGTACAAAAATCGTCACCATTCACGGGTGGGGGTCTCCCGACTTGAAGTACGTGGTGTGGAGACTGCGCTATAGGAATCCGGTTTGATTCGGAGAAATTGTTTCCGTACCAGGCAAGAGGCAAAAGGTAAGCCCCAAAGGGATTACAGAGAATTCAGTATACTGAGTTCATTTCAAAAATCAAGTAGGATTCCTCTATCAACCCCTAACCTACGCTGGAAAAACTTGCTCCGCAGTTAAATCCAACTCTGGGAAAGTTGGTGATACTATCCGATCGCTACCCCTAAACTGACTCCCCTGATATTCCCCTTCAATTAAGGAGTAAACCCAAATGGTAGGCTGTTTAGGCTTACCAACAAATTTATAAGCCCCCAGAGCTAGATAATCTACTATCCAATACTCCCTAATTCCTATCTCCTCGTAATCAGCATATTTTCTATGGTAATCAACTCGCCAATTGGTACTAACAACTTCAATAACTAAGGGAATTGAATCACCTTGAGTCACCGTTGAATCTTTTTTCCACAGCGGTTCATTGACCAAATTAGAACGGTTTAGCAATAGCAAATCTGGTAAGTAGGCTGATTCACTTGTGGGTGGCCTGATAAATGCTTGATTAGGGATGAAGTAGGGCAAGTTTAATCGCTTGCATTCAGCAGCTATATCAATAGTCAAAAAACTCTTAACCTCTTCATGTTCTCCTAGGGGGTTTGACATCTCAATAATTACTCCATCATGTAGTTCATAAAGTCTCCCTTCTGGTTTCCACTCTACAAATTCTCCAAAGGTGACTGTTTTTTTAAGGCTTGAACCATAAATTACCTCCTGCTCCTATAGCAATCCTATTTGATTTTTGAAAAAAAACCGTATACCTCTACAGAAGTGAACTTGGCTTTAATTGCTGAATAAGTTTATTAATTTGAGTCAGGGAGAGATTTTCCTCCACGGCTCTTTTAAGTAACCCAGCGCGATGGCTATAGCTTTGGTGTATTCTATCTTCCCTTGCTTGAGGACTTCCAGTACATCTGTGGGAAGATTCAGTATTGGTAAGCGGGCTAGTGCGGAAGCTTTCAACCGTGAACTTGCCAATGGAAGGCAGGGTAGACTCAAGGATAATATTAATTTTGTCCGATTACTTAGCTCTATATTTCTGAGTTCCTAAATATTATTACTCATAACTCAAGTACAAAAACTGCAAAAGTATAGTTACTGAACAACTAAGAATTGGGAATTAGGGAGCTAGCGCGGTCTCCACGCCACGTGCTTCAAGTCGGGAGACCCGATTCACATAACGATATCGCAATATTTGCTGTAAGCAGGTGTAACTTTGGATACCATTAGTAGAGCGGAGAGCCAGGGAGATAGCTGCGAGGTCCCTTGAGTACCCCACCTCTGGTACCGAACATGAATGAACTCTCCCTGGTCCTACCCCTACAATCATAACCAAACTATGCTGGTACTACATCCGGGATAGAGCCGCGACCTTAGCTAGCTTATCTTCATCTAATCCCTCTAGTTCGTTCAACTGTAACCAGCCATCTTTAATTAATCCAGCAAAGATAAAAAGTAAAATAGAGTACTTAAAATCGTATTTACCCTCGACTTCATACCGTCTAGCACTTAAGAAATCATGTAACTGCCAAATATCGTCTAACTCATCGAGTGTATCGATCTTATGTCGAACTTGACTCATTAAAGCTTCAATTTCGCGTTTGTATGCTTGTTCAAAAGCAAATCTAGCTACTTTCTGTTCAATTTCTGTCCACCCAGATTCACTTTCTTTCATAGTCCAAGTTGAAAATTTACGCGTTACTTAATTTTGATTAATAGTTGTAGTAGCTATCCATGTCAACTAAGGGTTCTTAGTAAAAAGAACCCCTAATTTAGTTGACAATTATTTGAGTTACTTTTAGCAGTCCATTAACGAACTAAATTCAGTAGTTCTTTAGGAGAAGCTAATAAGTCAATGGCTACAAAGAAGATTTTGTTTTCAGTGTCGAGTAAGAACCGCCAAGCTATATTCATACCCACTGAAGCACCAAACCAGGGGGACTGAACTTTACCTGTTACTTTCACTTGAGTATAACCTTCTTCGGCAGGCTCAGAGATACCACGTTCTGGAATCAGGTTGAGATTCTGACATTCTTCTTGGAAGAACTTCAAGATTGCATCTGTACCTACTATGGGTTTTTGGAAAGGAGGTTGTAGGGCACCATCTGGTACGAACAATTTGATCAATTCATTGAAATCATTTGCATTCAAGTTGTTCATGTAATTCAATACTGTTTGGTTGTTAATACCCTCAATACTGACTTTAGTACGCAGAGCTATATCTCTAGGTGGAAGTACAGGTTCCGAAATCCTAGTGTAACCATCTATTTTATTTATATCATATCCCATGTCTACAACAGAACTACGTAAAACAGTAATTTGCTGTCCTGGGTCCATTGTTTTCAGGGTGTCTAATACCGCAGCAGCATTAGCTGATAGCTGATAACCTTGTGGAATTGGGGCAACAATACCTTGCTGCATCCATTCCCCAAGTGCGTACCAGAAACCTAGTTTAATATTAGGTGACCAAACAGCATAAGTACGGGAAATAGGCGTGTCTGCATTATTTGCTAGATCGCACATAACTTGTGTTTGCTCTGGGAAAGACATCTTTCTAATTTCTTCGAGGGTTCTTTCTGCAAACTGCATATTTGCTGCACCAAGAGCTGCAACTGTTACAGTTTTGCCCATTTCCAAGAAAGCAAACCATGTCCAAGCTAATTGATCTTCGGCACTCAGAAGCTTAAATCTAGCGATAAGCGCTGGTACAGCATCAGCAGACAGCGTGCTGGGGAAAATGTTACGAGCAGATTCGAGTTTGATGGCCATATCAGATGGTACCTCACTAAGTTTTCCTCAGACCTAAATTTGAAGCTAAAAGTGTTCTCTTTGAACTTCTATTGCAGTTTATCACAAATGTTTACAAAATTTTAGATATATTTATATTTGACTCATGTGATTGGTATTTACGTGTTTTTTGTGGTAAAAATTACAATTAAATAGATTGTATTACTGAAAGATTAGAAGGGAGCGAGTCAATAATTACATTCTTTTTGCCTTTTTTAGGGGATACTCGCAATACCAGTAGTAAGTAGGTAGAATAGTTTCGGTTAGTACGCGCTAAATTATTGAGATACTAGTATAAGATTTCCTATCCCGCTGGTGGGCAGGGGACAGGACTAGTAACCGTGGTTTAAGTTGATTGAAAACTATTAGTTTGTATTATTAGGCACAAAAGCTGTGCGGTATATGCTAAAATTCCTTTGGCACTAAAACAACAGGGAAGACCAATTCCATTGAATGATGTTTGGAGAATAGTTGGTGTTTGATTACTGATGATTCAGAATTTGGCTATGTGGATGGATTGCTCGGTGAAAATTGGTAGACTCTAAAGATCGCAAATTATAACTTATTTCAATGGAGAACTCAACCCAGTCGATTTGCAATGCCTAAAATCTCAATATCAAACAAATTCCCTCAGCCATTCTTTGTCAAGCCTTCAACGGTGAACTTTAACCTAATATCAAAAT
>Ga0209208_10010334_pt1 | contig 12126 bp, 10 predicted proteins | sample S1TSphfallax_3_FD_187694 | JGI IMG/M metagenome (GOLD analysis project Ga0209208, IMG submission 187694) | Host-associated microbial communities from peat moss isolated from Minnesota, USA - S1T2_Fd - Sphagnum fallax MG (SPAdes) (version 2) | ecosystem: Host-associated > Plants > Peat moss >...
TCATTAAGAATTGAAAATTCAATACCTTACCCATAAAAATCTTGTCAATTCTTGAAAATATATATATTGGGTGCATAGGTTATTTGTTGGTTTTCAATAAAACCAATAACCAACTAGTAGATTTTCACTACCCAAGTTGATAAATGGGTGCTTTCTCAATAACTAACCCAAATTGGTTGAAACCCCATTATCGTAGCCTAGAGTCAATTTCCACATTTGTTTTTAAAATTTAAAACTATTGAAATTTTTATGATCTATTATGATATTGTCATATGAGTAGTGAAATTATTCAAAATGTAGCTTATGATAATTATGATGATTTTTAACATGTCAAAATGATATTTTTCACAATAATTCATTTCATTGTTTTGAGGATTATTTAATGATGAAATTCACCTTAGGGTAAGGTATGTTTGATAGAACAATTGAAATTTTTGCTAGTGGCATGCATGGTATTTTCTAGTTTTGAGCTCAATAATAAAGTGTAAAATTATGCTAGCCTTCCTAGAGAAGAAAAATGGGGTTATTAAATGTAATACTATAATTTTTTTATTTCCCCCCCAAAAAAATATTTACCATAGTAAAGGCGCAACTTTTGCATATGTTTGTCAAACGTTGAACTAATTTTGAAGATTTAATTGTGAAAAAAGAATATTCTCAAATATTTCAAAACATTTTTTAAAATTTAAAAAAGTGTTTTATTTTAGAAAAATAAAAATTGAAAACTTCAGCATTTCTAAAAATATTATAATTTGTTCGGAAGCCACCAAGGTACTAGGGTTTAATCAAGCACTTAGAGTTCAAGTTTTAACATTTTTTCTTGGGTTAAGTATAGTGACTAAGAGGGCTCATTAAAGGTACCATTCTAAAGTTTTGGTTCACCTCACCCGTTCCCAATTAATTGCCATGTTGTTCCCTACATTAAGCTCTAGGGCGACATATTATGTCATTTCCTTGACCACATTATATGACATAATCTTCCAGTGATCATAATACACTCATAATAATGATCAAAATTCTTTGTTGAATCTGCCAAAGCAGACCGTAATGTCATGGAATGGTCTCACACTTGCCCATTTTATGTTGGGCACATCGCAAAGCTTGCCCTAACGAACAAGCTTGCCTGACACCTTCCCCAACATAACGGGCAAGGGCATGACCATTCCATAGTACTACACAATATATTATAATACAAAGGCAATTTCAACATATATTTGTTTAATAATTAACTAAAAGTTTGAAGATTGCATGTTGAAAAATTAAATATTTTTGAATTTTCCCATAAATTCTTCATTTTTTTTCTTCACAAAATATTTTTTCTTTGAGAAAAAAGTGATTATTTTGTTGAAAATTTTCAAACATTTTTACAAATAAATATAATTAGTAAGGTAAAACCTAATACCTCGGAAGAGAAGAGGTGCTAAGCTAAACACACTCTAAAGGACATTATTTATTTTCTAGGCATCCAATTGAAGAGATCCACAAGAGGTGTGTTACATTGACGCCTTGCCATTTACATTAAAAAGTATCTTAAGACAGCAAAAGAAGAATTACTATGGGAAAAACTCAAATATATTTCACCGTGCAAAAATATAATCTTTAAGAAAAAAATCCTCTAAAAAAGAAACCAAAATCCTTGAAGATATTATAACTCTATGACTAATCTCAAGTCTCAACACAAGCCAAAAATATCATTTTTCAAAAAATCCTCATATAAAAATAAATAGACCTATTATTATTATTATAGGTCTATTTAAATTTATAAAAAAAAAAAAAAAAGCTTGTCCCTTGCTTTCACCTTTTGTGGAGGAAAAAAATTCGTTGGATAATGTGCCTTCCAAATACATTAATTTTTTATTTTTATTTTAATGCTTTACATGTACAATAGGGTGTTATTATGGTGAAGGCATTTGTAAAAAATTAAGGTGCTATTCCTTTCCACAACTTAGGCATTATTAACTCTCAAATTCGAAGGTGCCAAGGAAAAATAATGTATTTATTTGGGAATTTATTTCTCTTCATGTTTTAGTGGGAAGATGAATGAAAAAAATGGGGGTTTTTGGGTATCATCATCCTTATTAAAAACACGGATATCACTTTCCTACTTGTATTTCAAGGGCACGACCATCTTGTCAAATACTCATATTGATAACCAACGTGGAGGATGATAGTTTGATCATCCAAGTAAGTAAGTAAGTTGCTAGGTTTTTTGAAATTTCAATACTAGACGGTTATCAATTTAATCAATTTACCCAAAAAAGCCCATAATCGATCAATCGATATGTTATTAACAACCAACTTGATACCCGAGTTGAAACTCAATAACTCGCCAATTGGTTCCTAGCAACTGGGTTGATAACCGTGCCAAAACTCAATAATCGATTGGTAGGTTATCAAAACAACCCACTCTAATAACCGAGTCAAGACTTAATAACCGGCCAAGACTGGTTTAAACTTTGGCACTAAATAAATAAAATAAAATAAAATAAAATAAATTTGCTGCCTCCTTTGTTTATCTGACCCTGAAGAAAGCCGGGTGACCCGACCCACCCGGTGCTGAGGGTGGCATTAGGTCACGCACGCAACTGGGCTTTTTCCTTTTCTTCTTCGTCTTCTTCTTCGTCGTCTTCCCCGGTCGCTCGATCCTTCCCCGCGCGGATTTGCACACATTTGGACTACACTTACAGAAACTGCGGAGGAAAATTTGCGCAAAAGTTGACTTCATCAATTCAATTCGTCGCCGTGTTTTTATGGGTTTCTTTTGCTATTTTGGACATGTGATGGAGGAGAAGGACGACGACAACAATCCCAAAACAGAAGTTGATTGCAGAAACGAATACATATCCCCAATTCCCACTAAACAACGTCCAACACACGCAGCAAACACACAGCAGAACAACAACCAGCACCAGCAGCAGAAAAGAAGAAGAAGAACAACAACCACCGCAGTAACAACAACAACAACAAGCACCAGCAGAAGAAGAATTTGTGAGAATTTGGGTGCTAATTGATGATTAGTGGTGATGGGTGGGTCGGGTTTAGACTTCAGATTTTAGAGGAGGAAGTTAGCCTATATGGTTCTTCTTCTGTCGAGTTCTTTGATGATGATCCGTGAAAAGGGGGATTTCTTTGCTTGCTGCCACCAGTTTGTGGTTTTGAACCCCCATGTGCTCAAGAACAACTAGCTTCAATACATCTTCTTCTTCTTCTTCTTCTTCCTCATCGTCATCGTCATCCCTGAGGAGGAGAGTGGTGGTGGTGGAGACGACGGTGGCTGCAAGAAAGAAAGAGAGAAGATGGGGTGGATTGAACGAGCGACTTTAGTTTTACTGCTCTTCTCAGCGTTTCCTGGATTGGCTTGGACTTCTCCTTCTGCAACTGCTCCTACATCATCATCATCATGCCTCCAACAGCATCAAGCAACTGTTAAGACAGAAGGTAAGTATTCCTGAGTCTCTGACATGATGATGATGATGATGATGGGTTTGTAGTAGAAAAGGAGAGGAAAGGAAAATCTTGATGCACAGCAGCGGCAGCAGCAGCATCAACAGCTAGAATTCCTTTGGCTCCAGATCTTAATCCTACAAATTGAGTCAGGGGAAAAAGGGTTGTGTGAGAAAGTCTTTTGATCTGTTTGATTCCACAGGAAAACATGGTAAATTGAACTATGTGTTGTTGCACTTCAAGCAGGGAGGAGGAGAATAGAATCACCATCATCATCATCATCATCCCATTTTGTGGGATTGATTGATTGATTGATTAATTTTAATTTTTTTTCTTTGTGGGTTTTGTTTTGTTTTGTTTTGTAGTATCAGCACTCCAAGAGCTTTTGGCAGTATGGACGAACGCCAGCACTCCAGATATAGCCACCAGCTTACCAGGTTGGACAACTGGAACAGATCCTTGCCAAGAAGAAGGTGCATGGGGAGGTGTGATATGCCAGTTTAATACCACTCTTTGCATGAACACCGTTTTGGGATTGTAAGTACCATTGCTGCTGCCACTGTCTCCTCCTCGCTCTTCAATACCCTTTCTCTCTTTTGCTTTCTTTCAACTAGATGGTTTTGAGGAGACAACAGTATGATGAGATTGGATTCATTTGGTTAAAGCTTTATCTTGTGGGAGCTTGCAGGCAATTGGTAGGAACAAACCTGCATGGGACTTTGTCTCCATCAATTGGAAACCTCACTAACTTGAAAATTCTGTAAGTAAAAAGCAGCTGCTTCCTGATTGATTGAAGCAAACAATGATAACCACCGCCAATTTCAGTAGTGATTTCTGTGTGTTTGTATCATCATCTTCCTTTATGTATCCTTCATCTTCCTTTCAAGCTCCAATTATGGTTTTTGATCATCTTGTCTGTGAGAGGAGGGAGGGAGCTGACCTATTGAAATCTTATTTGGCGTCTATGGTGGGTGGGTGGGTGGCTTCTGCTGCTGCAGCACCATTGCAGGTAATATGAACCTCACTGGACAGTTGCCATCCCAAATTGGCATGCTAACTGAATTGGTCATACTGTAAGACCTGAGTCCTCACTCTAGATTCCTTTGCACAGATTGCACTTGAAATCTCTCTGTAGGTTTTTTTTTTCACGGTTTTGTCACCACTTACTTGATTGTATTGATGAGTGCAAAATGAGGAAAGTAATGTAGTACTACTGGCTTGTTTGTCCCAGGAGGCAGACCAGAGAGAGAGATTGTTTGCTACTTTCTTTTGGTTTGATTTGAGTGTTTTGGTTTGCTATCTACAAATCGCAGGGAGCTTGAGGACAACAATTTCACCATGCCCATACCTGATCTGCATAATCTAACGAGTCTTCAGACTCTGTGAGCTTTCTGAACTCACTTCTGGAACTGGAATTTCAGAATTTTTTCGCTACAGTGCACCTGCTGATCTAGCTCTCCAGAGTTAAAGGACAGCAACAATTAGCATCCCCCACCAGCTCAGGGATCCCAGAAGAAGTTTTGTACTTGTGAAGGGGAAAGATTTGCTATTTTGCTTGTTCCTGTTGGATTACAAGAAAATTGCTTTACTACTAGTATGAGGCAAAAAGCAAAATACTGGTCAAATTTTCTGTGATCCCTGTTCATGAAAATCGGGTGATTATGTCATCATCATGGGTGCAGGGACTTGAGTGGGAATTCTCTTGAAGGTCCAATCCCTTCATGGATTGGGGGTTTGACAAAGCTTCAGCGCATGGACTTATCTGAAAATAAGTTGTCTGGGAACATCCCCGTTGCCAATAATGTTTCCAGGATTGGACTCAACAACCTGACATATGTGGTGCAAATGTGAGCCTCTGTCTGTCTGTCTGATATAAAAACCTAACGTCTTTCTGTGATTCACTCCTTGCTGTTTTATTTCCTGTAATTTGTCAGGTTCTCTTCAACCTTTGAAGTCTGAATTCTCAATTCTGTCATGTAGAATCAGGATTTTCATCAGTGCAAGTGAATGTTGCTGTTGACTTGAAAGCAGTATTTCTGCTACTAAGCAGTAATCATCCAGGAATGCTTGAAATGGGTTGTGCAGATCATTGAGTGGTAACAACCTTAGTGGAGCGTTGCCTGATCTTGATGATATCTATGTACTTCGAAATCTGTGGGTACCCCCATCCTGGCAATCTATCTTTCTTCATCTGCTGAATCTTTTTGATGTCTTCCTGATCTGAAGAATGCGTGAAAAGCTTTTGACCACTTTTGTTCATTTTCTGAGGTTGCTTAGTTGAGAAGGTGGATTTGTTTTGGGGGTAATTTGGGTCATTGGTATTTCCAGGAACCTCAGCAACAATCAATTTACGGGGTCACTTCCCAGTAGTCTTGGGAATCTCAAGCAGCTCACTGTGTTAGACCTATCACACAACAATTTTTCTGAAACATTTCCAGTGACCATGGCCAACCTCACATCTCTTCAGCAGTTGTAAGTTCTGACTCATATACCTGTCTGCAGATTTCTTCACTTTGCTGTTTCAGCACATTGTTGGAAGATTCTTACCAACAACCATGGAAGAATGTTTGGAATCCTGTCATTCAAACTTGCTAATGAGTTGTTAGTTTTAAAGACATTGCTTCTAAGTTGACCCCCTCAAATGTCCAAATTTGTTGAGTGTACTGCAGATACATGGGGAGTAATGATTTGACTGGTCCATTTCCAGTTGAACTGATCTGGGGCTTTGCAAATCTTCAGCTTGTGTAAGTGTCATCAAGACTCTTTGGTTTCAGTTTTTCACAGTCAAAACGGTATTGTCCATAATACAGCCAGTTGTGCATGGTTAAGCTCATGAGTTTGCAAATACCCAACATTGTACCAGTTGCAGACTTGAGGTGCTTGAAACTGTACAGTACATCTGGCTGCTCAAAACCGTACTTCCTCAGTTGTGCCAGTACCATACCTCAAGTCAGATAGTACTTACAAGAAGGTGCAATGGATGGAATTTTGTTGCTTTTGTAAAATCAAAACCTGAGTATGGGAAACTGTTGATCACATGCACAATGTGGCCCAGGAACTTCCAGAAATAGATTATTATTTTACTAATCCATACCCACCATTGAAGTCAGTGGGTGCTCATGGCAGCTTGTTTTAGCCGTTTCATGATGAAGGTGATGGTCTGACACTTTGTGAGTGACTTTCATAAGGTTATGACTGCACTCATTTGTTCTGTTGCCTTCAAAGTGTTCTCTGTGGAGATTTCTCCACAATCTCATAGATAATAATTCCAGAAACTCCCATAATGTATTTACTGTCCTTTTGGTTCTTCCCTGAACAATGATACTCTAGCAAATATACACTTTTAGCTCCAAACAGGACTCCAGTTGTTGGAACATGTCCCCTCCCATGTTTTTCTGGATTCCTGACTCTGAGCTTGCGGTTCTCTCTCTCTCTATAGCAAGTATGGATAGTTGCATAATCTGTTTAATGTTGAAAATTAGAACAAGGTTGAGACCTAACTGTACACCACAATGAGATGTACCCACAGGAATTTTGATGACAACAAGTTCAATGGGAGCTTGAATTTGAGTAACACAACACCAAGGGTTAATTTGTCAGCATTGGAGGTGGTTTCTTTGGTCAACAACAGCATCATGCAAGTTCTGTTTCCAAGTTCAGTTGCTTCATCCCAAGCATATGCTGACCTTCCCTTATTGAACGAAATTCTGTAAGCTTCCAAGTCATCCTCTTCAATCTCTTGATAGTAGTTTTGGGTCCAGACATAGGCTGAGTTTTGGAGCACTTTTGGATATATATTTGCTGCCATAATGATGAGAATCAATAAAACAGCTCTGTTTGAGACTGGAGGTCAAGGAACACCACCTACCCGAATTGAGTTTTCCATCATGTAGGTTTGCAACTATTTAATCAATTGAATGCAGTTTCTGATATGTTTGAGAACCCTTTTCTATCTTTTGCAGCCTGGGTGGAAATCCATATTGTCAAGGTGATATAGAAGGGAATGTCCAAAGACAGATTTGTCGCTTTTATCAATACAGTCCTTTGTTGCCAGGTATTGAGAGGCTTTCTTGTCACTTATACTTGGTCTAAAGTTGCAGCACATTCTAAACAATCATTTGTCAGTAAAACTGTGTTTGGGGGATTTTTTGCAAATATTTTCAGGCTTAGCAAAAAAGCAATCAAATACAGTAGTGGCTTTGGTCATCAAGTGCCCAACAACATAACCTTTTTGGTTTGCATGTGTTTGTGAGAACAGCGTCCATTGATTCACATCGCAAAATCTATACAATCATCATCACAATCGCAGTGGTTGTCATAATTCTACTCTTTGTGAGTTCCATCACATTTTTGTGGAGAATGTGGAAACAGGGTTCTTCACTCCGAGAAATTCAAAAAGGTGAGAGCTTTCAACTGCCTTTTTTTGTGTCTTTCTCTCTTGCACACTATTGAAAGCAACTCTTTAAATTAGTCTTTGAACTGCTCCAAAAGCCTTTGAGAAAAAAAAAGAAAAAACAGTTTCTAAATGTAATGTATGTGCAAATGTATGTTGAGTGTTCTTGATGGCCATTCAAAAGAGATTCAAATCATTTGCTATAACCCCATTGAAATTTCTCTTAAATGTTCCCATCCATTCATGGTTTTTGTTGGAAACCTATTCATGACTTACTCTCTATGTGGTTAGTGTTGAGTGTTAAATCATGTGGGGGAAGTTTAAAGTTTAAACTTGGATTTGTCCATCCCAACATCCTAAAGCATTTTTCACTACCATGTTCTTGTTAATGTTCAAAGGCACCTACCTAACCATCTAGTATGTGGTGCCCACATGAACACTAAAGCCAAAACACCACCTGCAAAGCTTAGGGTTTTGTAAACTCTCAGGTTGGCAGATATATCTGTGGCACCTACATGACCCAAAGACCAATAAGAGGCAATGGAGTATGTGTAAAATGTTGCAAGGATTCTTTTCTCAAATTTTCTATGGTTGTTTTACCAGAATTTGCAAAACAACAGGTGCAGCCAACTTTGTATTCATACAATGAGTTAAAGTATGCGACCCGAGATTTTCACCCTGACAACAAATTGGGTGAAGGTGGCTTTGGTGTTGTCTACAAGGTAATCATTTGCACTTCCATTTCTGCCCCCCCATACATGACTGTATCTATGAAGTGTCTAAAGCCAAAGGGTACTGCTTGCATATTTGTTTATGTATAGTTGAATGCATTTTGTGTTTGGAAATAAGATTATTGATACTTATAATCCTAGTGTCTAATGTACAGGGTGTTTTGTTTGATAAATCGGAAGTGGCTGTAAAGCAATTGAAATCCTCGGCACAAGGGGTAGCTGAATTTCTTAATGAGGTGATTCTCATTACGGGCATTAGACACCGGAATCTGGTTAAGCTCAAAGGATGTTGTTTGCGGGAAAGTCAACGGATGCTTGTTTATGAGTATGTGGAGAGCAAAAACCTTGCTGAAGCTTTGTGGGGTATGTCCATTTTCACCATTGTTTTGCTTTGTTTTATACAAAGATGACCTAGTATACAATAGGAATCTATTTAAGCTGATCTGAGCTACAATATTCATTTGAAATTATGATATATTTACACCAACATTTGTCTTATATTCCACTACTAATATGACCAAATTTTGATCTATTCATTGCTTCACCCAATCCTAATTTAATGAACTTGATTTGATCTCGTTGCATTGGTGATTTAAAACCTTCTCAAAGTTAAAAGATCATAAGCCACCTTAGAAACAGTTTTCTTGTTTATGAAGCTTTTTGTTTGTAGTTTGATTTCAAGACCTTTTTGAGAGGACATGCCTATTGCCTTTTTTTGGAGAGGATTTTCTTTGGAAGTGAATGTACTAAGTGAGAAAGAGTTGCAATCACCTTGCTAACAACGTTTTCAATTTTGATTACACTTGAAATGCAGATGCCCCTTCTGAAAGCAATTTTGAATTGGATTGGCCAACTCGTTTTAAGATTTGTTTGGGAATCGCAAGAGGTCTTGTGTACCTTCATGAAGAAGCACAGCCACGCATAGTGCATCGGGACATCAAAGCGCCCAACATTCTCCTGGACCAAAATCTGAACCCTAAAATTGGGGACTTTGGTTTGGCCCGTTTATTTCCTGATGAACAAAGCCATTTGACCACAATTCATGTTGCAGGAACTTTGTAAGCATCTTCAACAAACTCTGAAATAGTTCAGGATGTTTCGATGATTAATAGTCAACCAACCCCACATCTCAAAGCATGTCATACAATTCACAAAGGTCTTGGTTTTAGCTCGTATGCTGAATTTATTCTACTCCTTTTTTTTCTTCTAAATGCAACTTCACAATGCCTTGTGAATGCTAGTGATTTAAGGCAAGCTTTCTTGAACTAAGAGGTCTTGAATATCCACCAAATGGGTTTTTCTTTATTTAACAATCAATTGTTGGTACCTTCTCTAGGCTATGAGAGACCCCACTCACACCCACATCCTTGTGTTAAATTGTGTTCAAGATCATTTTTTTCTCCAGAACTTTTGTTTGAACCCTAATATCTAACAAGCATGCTTCTTATCAAATTTACAGGGGGTATTTATCTCCAGAATATGCAACACGTGGGCAACTCACCGAGAAATTGGATGTCTATAGTTTTGGAGTGTTGGTATTGGAGATTGTGAGTGGAAGAAGGAATATTGATTTCAAGTTGCCAGAGGAAAAGGTTTACCTTATAGAATGGGTACATACCACACTTTTCCAACCTCCATATATACATTGAAATCAGCTTCAAAGTTGGGATGCTTTTTGATTTGGTTCATATTCTTCATTTGGTACATAAATTTGAAAACCTAATGTCTTTGTGGTTGTGGTGTAGGCATGGAAATTGCAAGAGGAGGGGAGGTTGTTTGATCTTGTTGAGACAAAGCTCAGAGAAAAGAGCATAGAGGAAGAAATAAGACGAGTGATCAACATAGGGCTATTGTGCGTTCAAAGTACACCCTCAAAACGGCCGACAATGTCAAATGTCATAGCAATGTTGATAGGTGATAAAGTTGTGGAAACGGCAACAAGGGGATCTGAGTTTTCCAAGGAGGACTTTGAAAATCTCCTTGTGTCAGTGAAAGCATCAAACAATGGTCTTAGCACCGTGAATGAAGATAGCCCCTTGCTCCTAGGCTTGCCAACAACTCATATCCCAACAGGACTTCTTCAACTAGGTAGAGTGAACATGGGTAGGTAGTCGTTTCCCCTTTTTTTCACTTCTAACTTAAATGCCTCTCATCAAATGCAAAGGGACTAAATTATATAGTCCAAATGGTTAAAGAACTTGTGTCTTGTGACAAACAAGTATCAAGTACCAAGACCATCTAGTGTAAAATAATCCCATTTTTGCTTCCGTTTGCTTTTAAGTAGAGCCAACCAACCTCCCGTTGTTGTACTATGAAGAGCATAATTGACTCTCTAAGGTCATTGTGCTTGAAAAAGTTGTGATTGAGAAAAGTGAGAATAACATGTTTGGTAATATTATTCCCAAATATGGTCAAGACCGTTGATTTTATTTTATTTTTAAATTTCAATTTTCTGATGTTGCATCGTTGGTTAGCATCCCAAGAGGGATTTAGCATTAAATGGTGACAAGTTTTTAGAACATGTTTAAACAATAAAACTAGTTATAAATATGCTACTAAACTATAATTAGAGTCCAAATGTAACAAAAAGTTTCCCCCCACCAAAAAGAGGAAATTTGGCAATTTTCTTCCAAATAAAATGAAATACAATGACAGAAAATTCCCTTATTTTATTTTATTTTATTTTCTTTTCTTTTTGTGAAATTTGGTGAAATTTCACACCACCCGAAAACAAAACTCTAAGGACTTTAGTTTTGGAGTATATAATGGAGGTTGGGTTGGGTGTATCTCAATGGAAAACATGATTGAAAACTGGTTTGGGAAATGTGTTCAATCTATTCTTTGTTGTTGTGTTCTCTTGCAATTAGTGCTTTGCTTCATCTACATCAAATTGAAGATAGTAGCTCTAGAGTGTCGCAATTTTATTTTATTTGGTCATTGTTGTGTAAGAAGTAATTGTGAAATCGCTACAAATGTTTGGTCATTGGTGTGTAGGTATTTGTGAAATGATTATAATGGTGAGTCAAAAATTGTGTAGGTCTTTGAGAAAGGGCAAAGAGGAGAAGATATAGTGGAAGCTTGGTGAATTTAAAGCTTGAACTTCATCCAAATTATAATTTACAAGCCATTATGCTATTGTCCAAGGATTACTCTGATATAATTTTATGAATGAAGGTATTGCAATGTGAAGCGAAAAACATGATAAAAATTTATATAAAAAAGTTAACACATTTTAATAAAGCAAAAAAATAGTTTACTTTTATGACAATTTATTAATGTAATGCCTTACCCACCATGCATCAATTTAGCTTACAAATTTCTGTTGGAGAATCACATTAAAACTAAAATGATCACGCATGAATACAAACAATGATCTGGCAAAATATCAACAAAATGGAAGTGAATTGATATTCAAAGTCCAATAGGCACAAAAACACTTGAGATATGATAAATCAAATGCTTGAACCCAAAGGCATGGAATGTTTGATCCACATGTCTATGTAATGATTCTTCACAATGTTCAATGTCTTACCCAACACATTAGTTAAGAGAAAATTA
>Ga0209208_10010335_pt1 | contig 12125 bp, 9 predicted proteins | sample S1TSphfallax_3_FD_187694 | JGI IMG/M metagenome (GOLD analysis project Ga0209208, IMG submission 187694) | Host-associated microbial communities from peat moss isolated from Minnesota, USA - S1T2_Fd - Sphagnum fallax MG (SPAdes) (version 2) | ecosystem: Host-associated > Plants > Peat moss >...
TTCATAATACTGCTGGTTGCCAGTTTTTCTTCCTTCTTGAGAATAATTTGTTGACAGATAAGTTTTTTACATAGCTTGGCGACATGCATTTGTCTGAAGATACTCGTCAGCTGATTTCGAATTCACAAGTTTTGTGACATTGGGTACTTCTGCTGCAGCTGAAGAAAAATTGGAGAGTCGTGATGCGGGGGAATGGTCAGAAGATATGGCCCAGAATGAGCCACTTCCAGGAGAGGAGGAGGAAACTATCCCGGAGGATTTTGAGACTCTTCCATCTGATAGAGGATGAGAGGACCTAATAACTAGTATGTTGTACTAGAGAATTTCTCTTCTGAAGGCTGATGAGTGAAGTGATGATGAAAAACAAGCAAGTCAAAAAGACTGTTTTTGCTGAGCATTTTTTGATGATGTGGGAAGAAGAAGGAATTGTGTCTCTCTACGTTTTTTCAGCATTTGATGTACAGAGAAAGAATTGCAGTCAGCATATCATGAACAACTTGGGCAAATTTGTGTAGTAATGATGATTATAATAGCTGCTCTGCAAACAGTTAAATAGTAACCAGCAGAAACTTTTGTATATACTTTTGCTCTTTGGACATGTTTGAAACCAGAACTATGAGAACATAGCCTACTTGATGTTTCTACATGAGGAATTAATCTGAGTGACACATACTTGACCCACTTTCAAGTAGCCAACTTTTGTGTTCCTGTGAAATTTTCTACCTACACGCAGGAACTGTAGCACTGTAGAAAAAGGGCTGGTGAAGTGCAGGAGAGGGAAACCAACAGCCATCAGTGCACCCACCAGGGATGGAAACACTTTTCCTTTGTGTTTTTATTACATACCGAACGGCCTGTGAGAGATTTCCCAGTGTGTTTGGAGGGTGTTTTCACTCCATAATATTCCTTCCCAGACACTTAAGGTCATCTTAGGGTTCTGGGTTGGCTCTTACATTTCATAAGGGCCCACTGTTCTTTCTTTGCACGAATGAGTAGGATCTTGATCCTTAGATATGGAAAACAAAGGTTACCACATCATTATATGCATGGTAGGTAAGGCCCTCAGATGGGGGGCTTGCCATTTACCTTCGGGTGCTGCCTCCAACAGATGACTTATTCTGGTAATGCCCTTGTCCTTAGGCCGCACTTACCACCTATTAACAACCCACTTACCCTTACCTATCTAAAGCATCAACATGCACCAGATACTAACCAGTGTCGTCTGGTTCTTGATTTTGAAAGTAACCTTTGCTTTCGGTTTTTTGTTTTATTTTTATTTCATAAAATGTTCAGTGCGTGTTTGAGGATGGTCGTCTAGATTTGCAAAACCTTCTGTTCTAGAGACTGCCCAAGAATTTGTAGGTCAGTCCAGGTTAAGAACTGGTTCAGTTTCATTTACATTGCACCAAACAAAATTTAATAATCTACACATAAATATGTATCCACACTCATGAGAAGTGCAGTATTAATGAGGAAAAAATTGGGGACTTATGCGATCAAGAAAATGAAATTTTGTTAGCCAATGAAACAACCTGTCAAAGCTATTTTTATTTTACCCATTGAAAAGGGAATGATACAATCCCGAATGATACAATCCCGTATACCACATTCAATTTCACTCTTCTATATTCTCATCTGCACTCATTTCCCATTGATTTTCCTATGTCACATCCTTTGTAGAAACTTGGCTTTGCTTTTGTCATAGGTTTTGTAATAACTGGCAAGTTCACAACTGCTAGTCTAACTTTCAACATTGTTGTAATAAGATTGCCATATTCTTAGTGTTGGCAGATAGTATACTCCAAACTCTGTCTTTAGTTTGGGAGATTGCTGCTCTCAACAATTTGTTTTACTTGGTGAACCTTGGTGAACTCTATGTACTGGGCCCTATACGAATCCATGATTGACTGAGGTCAGAAGGCAGACTTGTATAGACTTTTAAGATTTAAAAAATCCTTCACATTGAACCAGCATCATGAATTACCAGATACAAAATCAGAATCGATGCATAGACAAGTCTCAAGCAGAGTGTCATGTTATTGAAATGCACATTTTTCAAAACCATTTCACAAGTGGACTATTGTGAAAGCAATGGTATCATGAAACATAATACAAGATTAAATTCTAGTTCTTTCCTGGAAAAAGATTTGCTGTGTGCTTTGGATGTTTGTAGCCTCTATTGAAACTGAATCTACTATTAAATTCATGAAAAAAATCGCAGTGCTGGGAGGGAGGCAATAACCAGATTCAAACTAAAAACCAGCTGTGTGTTGTGAAATGATGGTTGCACAGGAACTGAACCTGAATGTGGGTATCGTACACTCTTGATGAAAATTTCATCAACTATACTTAGACCCCTTCCTAGGTGAGAACTGCCTGCGGGCTGAAAACTAAGGAATTGAACTCTGAAGACTACAGTCAGCACAAGAAGCAGCAAAAGAAGGCCTGAGCAGTAGGGTCTTGACCTTTTTTGCAGCCACATTCTCTCATATTCACTTTCTCTCACAATAGAAGTCCTGGATTCAGGACAGTGCCATTAGAAAGGGCATGCCCTGGAACAGCAGAGATGGATTGTAGAAGACATCCCCAATCTAAGCGGTAATTGTCCATGTGCTATGTATTGCTCATTATGAGGCTTTCACTCTCAACCTGTGCAACCAACCTGGCACTTGTCAACATACACCCTGCAAGCCTTTACATTTCATAGTTTTACTATATACTACATTCAACCTTAATTTACATTTCTTTTTGTATGTGACAAATTGAGTTAGTCAGTGCATCAGTACCATTGTTTGATCCAGGCCCAGAGTACCGATGTCCCAAAGAGATTCACGAATCTTATCTCACAATCTGGGAGAACTTCCAAAGACAAGCTCTCAATGGACAGGTAAGCATGAGACCCACTGATTTATAAATGTAAAAGTGGGTAACCTGATTGGAATTCATTTCCTCCTTGCAAGTAGGTTGATGAAGAAGCTCTGCTTGTTGAAACATCATATTGGACAAAATATGAAACAGGAGGTCAGGCTCTGTGCTGTCTGACCTGGAAGAACTTGAATATCCCCTAAATTTTCCATTGCAATTGAACCTTCACCACATCCATGGTCAGCAAGTAGCAGACCGTCACTGATAAAGCAGGTTGCCCCTGCATTAAGCTGAACACCTCCATTGGTGGAGGTGCACCCAATATCTGGTGTGGACATTTTTATACACTCTGGAAGTTTCCCAATTGCAAACCCGTCATATGCCAATGTTCCATGAATAAAAAGAGGTGCAGCACTTATGACACCGACAAGGCTCCTTGCATTTATGGGAATGCAGTGGCTCTAAGTCGTGTTTATGAGCACCCTTTCTACCAAATGAACGCCAGGCATTGTACAGAACAGGCTTTCTGGAGGTCTGTTTCACCATAATAGAGTTGCTGCAATTTTCACCTGACATTAGTTAGTACAACCAGGAACACATAAAGAGCTTTACTCTTTTTCTATCTCAAGACACAATTCACTGCATTCTTTGCGCTCTCTCTCTCTCTCTTGAAAGAACACAAGCTCTTTCTGAAACTCTTGCTGCTCAGGGTCTACCAACTGAACAGGGCAATGCACTTACCAGCTTTTGAGAACGGTCTGCTTAGCAAAACAAGAGCATATAAGACAGAAAGGCAACTACAGACACACTGGAGATGTTACAATGACAGCAAGGACCTTGCTTCCCCATGCAGCTTGGGGAATAGGTGGGTAGAAAGACTGGGTGAACAGCCCTGGAGATGTGCCTTCCAGTTTCAGGCACCATGCAGCTCCCTCATTTGCTGCTAGTTTGGCAGCTGAAGACGAAACAGCCTGAAACCTAAACAGAAAACATGAGACAATCTAAGGTCTTCTTGTTTATGCTATGCACCTTAAACCCTAAAAGACAGTATCAAGAACCATTGCATAGTTTTCCATGTGCTGCTATGATTGTGTACAAGTGTTTTGGGGCCGAGCAAGGAAGACATTGCATGAGCTGCACAAAGAGAACATTTGCTGGGTAGAGGGTTTTAGGGTTTAGGATTGCTGCAATCCCCAAAGGAAAGATTGCTGGGCTTAAAGCTTGTTTGTGACTTTATTTTGCATTTCTTGTTTCTTCAAGCTTTCGTGTTTGGAAATAAAAAAAGGAAGTATTGAGGTACCAAATTGAAGCACTTCAAGTTTCGTTTGAAAATTTCACACTCAAGAAACAAAACAAAACACACAATTTCAAGGGATCTGAAATAAGGTTTTTGGGAAGATTGGATTAGGGTTTTTTGGGTTTGAAATAGGGTGTTCTTAGGTCTGAAATAAGACTTTAATTGGGGTTAGATTATGATTTTTTAAGGGGTTTGAAATGGGTTTTTTTTATATTTGAAACGAGGATTTTTTGAGCGAAAATAAATAAATATTTTAATTCTAAATATAATGTAATTTCTATTGGAATGGTAAAGGTATTGATACAAAATGTGATGGTAGTTTCTTTGAGAAATACCTTGTTAAACTAAAAACACAAGTTTCAAAAGACATTGATTCCTACAATTGAAGGCACAAAACACAACACCCGAAAGAAAGAAACCTGTAAATTTAACTACTAATAAAATTATTCAAATAAAATTCCTGTCATGGTGCAATTTCAAAATCTACACATAAATGTTTCAACCTAAACACAAATGAGAAATAATAATTAACAATATATAGTTAGACCAAAAATTCTCACACAATGTTCCATTCGCATACCTTAAACATTAAATAAAAAAGAAATAACAACTAACAATACAATTGCAACAAAAAATCCACATACAATGTGAACGTTAATAAAGTTGAATATGGATTGATCTATGCCAAGGATATGATCCATTTGAAGACTAAAAACCAACTTGACAAACAAAAATCACACACAAAAGACTAAAGACTAAACACAACTATACAAACTTGCAACCTTGAAAATGAGAATCCCATGTATCCATGGCATAAAAACAACATACAACAAATTGAAACATAGTGCAAAAAATTGAATAGAATTGGAAATAGAAGATGGACAAAAAAAAAACACATGACATAAGAAGGACAAAAAAACCCAACTCGCTCAAGATTGAAATCCCCTAAAAGACACATAAAAAACACTAATCCTAAGTTGCACAACATACACAAGAGACTAAGACAAAACAATAGTGCAACATAGCAAACAAAGCACTTAAATTTTATTTTGACAAGCTTGAATCAAAGCTTATGAAAAGGAAGAAATTACAAAGTGTAAATGAATGCACACACTTGATGTGTAAAACATATGCATGTAGAATCTTTGAGCAACTTTTAGAACTTGAAAATAAAGGTTTTCAACAAGTTAATTGAGAGCTTGAGAGCTTTTGATGACCTTGAAAAGCTTGAAAAGGGAAAGAATGCACAAAGTCAACAATTAAAACACACACAAAGTTGAGAAAAAGTTTAATTTGTAGTGTTTTAACAAGCTCACACCCAAATGCAAGACAAATGAAAATTCAAAATATTCACCTTTTTCAACTCCAATGTCATTTACAATTTCCATAGCCTCCAATGATCTCTTATTATATCCAACATCATTGAGTTGTTAGAACTTTATTGAGTGGTTGTGGGAATATGTTCATTTCTAGATAACCACCCTCAAGGAAAAGATGAAATGCTACAAGCTCTAGCCATTTCAAATTAAAATATTTTCAAATGTTTTTTATTTAGTACCCACCCCTTTTACGTATGAACATGATATTTAATCTAGTTGTTTATCAAATAGTCACATATATTTTATGACAAATCAATGGTAGTTACAATTATTTAAGATGGTATTATGGAGGGGGGCAAGTCTACAAAAATTGAAACACTTGGTCTTTGGTTTGTGCTGATTTCACCTTTAAATTATATATATATAAAATACAAAACTCAATGAATATTTTGTGTCAAATCTCATACCTACCCAACAAAGGTGCAAATTTCCATTCAATATTTTCACCCACTTAAAGTGCATAAGATTAAACAATTGAACATGTTTATTTTTATCACAAATGTTCCTACTTGCATCATAAATATGGTTGGAAAAACGTAAACGCCCATTTTTCAAACAATCCTCACATTTGGATAACACAATAGAAATCAATCATGGTAGGTGAATACAATTGATTGCAAAAGTAATGAAAATTTCTAATTTAAAAAGGGATTGAACATTGGGAAAAGCCACCATCTATTTGTCACATGTTGAATTTAAAATAACATCAAAACAACCTATTTCCTAATCCTTGCCAAAGGAGTTGGAATTCATGTATATTAAAATTGAAACTAAATTAAGCCCTTTTAACTATGGTGAGAGTCCACAACCGTGGAAATATTGAGAGATGCCAAAACACATCCAAAGGTTGTCCCATGAAAATTCAAAAATTATTTATGTGCGAACCTTGGTTGTGAATTGTAATGTAAAATGATAAAAAAACTTTGATGAGGCACCTTAACATATTATAAGAAAGAAAGAAAAAGGGTAAAATCTAAAAAAATTAATATAAGGATTTTATGCAAATTTTAAAAATTAGTATAAGGATTTTATTTTTCATTTCTTTGTTTTTATTTGTTCTTTTTTCATTTGCTTCATTTTTATAAGGGGTTTCAAAGGGCATAGGACAAGGCATTCATAAAAGACTATCTATATATGCATTTTTAGGTTGCCAAATTTGTGTACACTTTGAATTTGAAAGCATGGTCTTTTCATATTTTAGCTCCATATAATAAAATGTTACCTCTTTCAAATCCCCTTCACAACCATGAATAAAATATGTTCATATAACCATAACCCATATTTATTTCAAAAAAATCAAAATCATATTCTATAAATAAATTACTTACACACGAATCATGAAAATTTGGGTAATGTATAAACACATATTTTGACTCAAAAATTGTCAAGAAACTTCATTTTACACTAAAAATAAATAATTCAAAAATTCAAACCAATCACACGATTTTAAATTCATGATTTAACTTCATGTTAAACCCACCTATTATAAGTAAGCTTAGCATGCAGTTCATTAAATCATGAAACATTATCTAAAGTGTATTTAATGTTTATTTTTCATCCATTCACATTTCTTTGATTTGTTGCAACCTTACCTTTGAGTTTGCAATCAAGGCAAAGGCTTGCAAAGGTGCAAGCCAAGAGTGAAGCCCGAAAGTCACATTTCATGCTCTCAGAAATGTAGGAGAGTGTGAAAGAATGAACCCACACACCCTTATGTTGGCTCACTTTGAAAGTTGGAATCCCAATGAACTTTTGAATTTTCGAAGGGTTATTGTAAGGTCAAAACTCATTGGATTAAAGAGTTCATTATACCATTGAAAAGCTTTTGGAACGTAAATGTCTAAAATGGGCTCACATAACCCATTTGGGTACTTTAAACATAAGTTATGGCCAAAAGAAGGGTTTTAACTATCGACCATTAAAAGTTAAGAATTACTATGATTTACTTGGGTGTAGGTGCCATGCCACATGTTGTTGGAAAGCTCTTAACAAGGGCTAGAACTTTTCTTTAAACCTCACTTCAATAAGAGGTCCACACAAAAAGTTATAGGCCTCCAAAGTCTTGGGAGCCCTAATTTTGGGAATTTCGGGATTCCCAACTTGAAAGTACCAAGACAAAATGACATTTGGGTGCAGGCCCCATGCCCATGCACAAAAAATACTATAAGGGGAAGGCATTGATTTCTCTGAAGTCGAAACTGTGCTAAATTTTGTGAGTTTGTGTTTATTCATGATTCATCCGTGCACCAAAAATGTTGCAATTACACATTAACTAACTTGTTGTTGGGTTTATACAAGTTCGTGTGAATAATTGACCTGCTTGTCATTCGTCCTAATCCCCATCCCGAAGCTCTAACACACTTTTGTACCCCCGAAATGTTGCGATTTAGATATCGTACCTAATATTTTCACCATTGTTTTCACCTTTGGACTCACAATTGAATTTATTAAAAAATTTGGGGGTGTGTCATGATCCCTTAGGCTTTCGAACTTTCTATACAATGAATTTATACATTGACATTTTATTTTTTAATTAGAGATTTTTAGTTTCAATGGTCATAAGTTTTAGTGTAAAGATGGTTTTAAATATTTTTATTTATGGTAAAAAAAATAAAATTGTAATTTAACTCAACAAAAATTGGAAATTAGGTATAATGTATAATCACAACAAATTTGTTTTCAAAAGGACAAATGAATTTGGCCTAAGTAAGGTGAACACATGGGACCACATTTGAATGAAAAAAAGAAATCCTAGGTTGAAAAAAGTTTAGGAATGCTTGACTTTTGGAAAGAAACACATTACAAAATTACATATAACCTAATTATGAAACTTGGAGGTAGTATTCCCCATTGTGCAAAGGGAAGTGGTTTACAAACATCTTTGTCCATGGAACTTAAAGTCAAACTATGGTTTATGAAGGTAATAATATATTACAATGTAATAAAAAATGAAAACAAAAAAAAATTAATATATTTGAGTTTTTGAGTTTAATTTTTAATTATAAATTTAAAAATGTCAAGGACATAAAAATCATAAAAACAAAGGTTAGAAAAAAGGTTTAAATCTAATTTCCAAAAAAGGAACAAAACAATATTATATGATTCAAAAACAAAAACATAAAAACAAAGAACAAGAACATGAAATGTGCAAGAAAAAATTGAAAACAGATCTTTATTATTATGCTAACATACAAACACGAACATGACAAGGTTATGGTGTAAGATCATGTTTAAAATTAATGTTGAATATACTAAAAAAAATGAAAGGTCTTACTTATATTTATACCCCTTTTATGAACCTAGCTTAAGAAAGCTTCCAAAAAAGTTTCTATGTATGCATCAATTAAAGAAATTTAATATCTAACTAATCATCAACTATGAATTAACTAAAATTCAATTGAAAGTTAACTAAGACTTAGTTAAATATCAATTCAAAATTAATTGAAGTTAACTAAAAATTAATTAAAAATTAATTAAAACTTAATTTAAAATTAACTTGGACTTAGTTAAAATTAATTAAGAATGAATTAAAATTTAATTAAAAATCAACTAAAAATAAAATATGAATCAAATGAAAATTGATTAAATATAAATTAAAACCAAACAAAAAGTTAGGTACAAATTTATTACAAGTCATAAATGATCATTCAAATAAATGAACTCTATGACTTTGACATCCATAACATAAAATATAAAAAAACTACCCAAAATAAAATAAAATCAATATTAACATTCAATTTTTATTTTTTTAAAAAGTGACCAAAACAAAACAAAAAGAAAAAGAAAAGACAAAGCTCAGAAAACCATCAATTTTGGCGGTGAACTGAGTTTTATCCTGTCTTTCTTTTTCCTGAGCGCCTGCTGGGTACATATATTTTCAGTGCTCCTACCTTTACTACTACTACTACTACTATAATTTGTCTCGAACCTTGTGCATTAGATGCTGAGTTTCATCATTTCATATTGAGATATAACCTTGTGCATTAGACGCTGAGTTTCATCATTTCATATTGAGATATAACCTTGTGCATTAGATGCTGAGTTTTATCATTTCATATTGAGATATAATGAAATTTCCCAACTTTGCAGATACCACTGAAAGAGGATAGGGATAGAGGGTGAAAGGAGGCCCAAAGACAGGGTGAAAAGTCAGAGTGACTTTGTGTATATATATAACTCTATTTGGTGCAAATACATTAAGAACTTTTCTTTGAGCCATTTTACAAGTAAAGGACTTCATCATGTTGAAACTTGAAATGGTTAGTTATCATGATGCGGCATGAAATGTCATGAATTGCCTTGCCTCGGGGGATCTGCCTGGCAGCAGTTTTCAAGAGAAGTGGTGATGGATGATATTGACTACTAAATTGCAAGCCCAAGCCCGAAGCATGTACCGAGTAAAACTGGTACAAGGGAAATGCTAATCAAAACAATGAGTAACAAGCATCACATAATGACTCTAGAGTCTCTACCCTTTACACAAAACTTCAAACTACAAATTTCACTTGCCAAGTTCCACCTTAACCCCAAGGCATGAATGCACTTGGGGAGGTTATATGTATAAAATAATGCATGCTAAGCAAATCAAGCAGAAATCACCAGCCCTCACCCAACCACAAAAAAAATGAAAACAAATGAAAAAAAAATGACACACTACTCTCTCTCTCTGACAACTAGCTAGATTTTAGTGGTTCTAAAGCTGGACTTCAAAGTTCAAAAAACGCCCTTTTCAAGAAATTTTTATCACTTATACTTTTTTAGTTTTTTATTAGGATTTTTTTAAATAAAAAATTTAGCCAAATCTAAATATATAAAGTACAAATATTTAGTCATTCCTTCTATATTTTTGGCTACACACTCAAAAACCCAAATAAACTCAAAAAACCAAATCTAGCGATTTTTTATTATTTAAAACTCATTTCTGGCTTTTTGAAAACCTCCAAAATCTATTCATTTTCATTTTTTTTGAATTTTAATTATGCAATTTGGCGAAATTTCGCCAGTTAAAAATAAAGGCTGCTTAGCTTCTCAGACCTTTCTATTGGAATTTTTTTGCCAAATGCTTTTTTTTCATAAAAAAACAAATGAAATGATTTTGGAGGCTTCGAACCCCACAAGTGAGGAAAAAAATTCATAAAAATGACTAGATTTCTTTACTGGGTTTTCAGTGTGTGTAGCCATAAAAATATATAAAGAAAAATAAAGATGTGTAGTTAATATTTTTATTTCTAGCCAGATTTGCCTAATTAATTTTTTTCCCAGGGGATGATAGCCATTTTTTCTACAACTTCCTATAGACAAATCACCACTTTGGCTATAATTAACAAAAAAAAATTCCAAAAAGAACATGGCTACTTCTTATTGATGAGGAGCAGTGTGTTTTTTGGGGCTGGAATTTTCTTTCGCCATTTCTTTCGACTCAAAGAAAGAAATTGTGAAATTTTTTAGGGTAAACTAACTTGTATTTTTCCCCCTAGTGTAAATTTGACTTAAGTTGGCTAATTTTGTTGTTGAGTTTCGCCAAAATTTCAATGTCAAATAAAATTTCTTAAAAATAAATAATTTATAATAATTTATAATAATAATTTATAATATTTTATAATATTTAATTTTATTAAAAAAAGAAAATACATTGATGAGGAGGGTCAGTGCAGGCAGGAGGACCCAGCACTTAATTTTTTAAGTAATGAAAAAGCTGTAAGAAGAAGAAGAAGAAGAAGAAAGGAAGGGCATGGGCATGCATGACACCACCAGGCCCAGCGTAATTAATTGCGTGCATCACGCCAAAACACTCCAAAATAACCCTAAAATCACGCCCTCCCCCCCAAACCCTAATAATAAAAAAAGGATGTTTGTTCTCTTCACTGAAAATAGAACAAATTACTTTTTAAAATAGTAGGATGAAAATTTCACAAATATTGCTTTGTTTGCATGGATGGATGAATATATGGATGGATGTATGGATGGATGGATGGATGGATGGATGGATGGGGTTGAGTCTTGTGTGTTTGAAAAAGGATATATACCAAAAACATTTTTTATCGCCTTAATTAATAATTGTGCCCATTTAGCCTAGTAATAGTTTTTTTTTCACTTGGTATTTTTCCTTTTTTTTGGCATTTGTCTCTTAATTAAAAGGTCCTTTTTTTCTGATGGAAGGAGCCATTTTAGGGCATCTAAATACCATTATTAATTGCTATTGATAGCAGCTTGGCAACTTTGACATTTTGTTTTTGTTGAATAATTAATTAATTTTGAATCTTTTGTTTTTGAGAAATTTAAAAAAATACTTCTGAAGATTCAAATATTTTTTCCAGTTAAAGTCTTTGAAATAAATTAAATAAATAAATTCTTGGGGAAATTTTCAACATTCTTGAAAATTATAATTAATTAGTGTGGAAACTGCCAAGGTTTTGTGACCATATAGAAGTCCATAAACGTTTTTGTGTTTAAATTTGTGTTTGTGGATTTCTTTAAAGGGAGGGGAGAGAGAATTTTGTTTTTCTAGTGTAAAATTGACTATTTTTTTTGTATTTCTTTGAGAAAAAAATTGCAAAATTTTCGATATCACAAAATTGAAAAAA
>Ga0209208_10010336_pt1 | contig 12125 bp, 11 predicted proteins | sample S1TSphfallax_3_FD_187694 | JGI IMG/M metagenome (GOLD analysis project Ga0209208, IMG submission 187694) | Host-associated microbial communities from peat moss isolated from Minnesota, USA - S1T2_Fd - Sphagnum fallax MG (SPAdes) (version 2) | ecosystem: Host-associated > Plants > Peat moss >...
GCGCAGGCGACGGCCGAACCGCTGCTGCCGGTGGCGGGGACCGCGCCGCTGACGGTGCCGAATGCCGGGTATTTCGCTGACGCGGTGGACGCAGCGCTGGTCCAGCGCTTCGGCGCCCAGACCGTGCAGCAAGGCGGGCTGATTGTGCACACCAGCCTGGACCCCACGTTGCAAGCCGCCGCGATCAACGCCGTGCGGGACGGGCTTGAGCATTACGACCGGATTTATGACGGCTGGCACGGCCTGGTGGCGCATGTGAACGACCCGGACCTGGCCGATGGCTGGGCGGCGGACCGATGGCTGGGCGGCGGACCTCGCCAAACAGGAAGTGCCGCCCGGCATGCGGGAGACTTGGCACCTCGCCATCGTGCTCAGCGCCGGGGTGGAGAGTGCGAGCGTTGGTTATATCGACCCTGCCAATAATGCCGCGCAAACCGGCGCGCTGCCGCTGGCCACCATGCGCTGGGCGCGGCCGCTGGTGGGCGGGCACCCGGGCGCCCGGCCGCAGGCGGTACGCGACGTGCTGCAGCCAGGCGATATCGTCATGGTCTCGCTCACCAATGGCGTGCTGGCGCTGGAGCAAATCCCCAATATTCAGGGCTCGCTGATCTGCATGGACCCGAAGACCGGGCGCGTGCTGGCGATGGTGGGCGGCTGGAGCCATGATATCAGCCCGTTCAACCGCGCGATCCAGGCGCAGCGCCAGCCCGGCTCCTCCGTCAAACCACTGGTGTATCTCGCCGCCATGGCGCAGGGCGTGCAGCCGGACGCGCCGGTGCTGGACGCGCCCTTTGTGCAGCAAATGCCCGATGGCACCACCTACCGGCCAGGGAATTATGAATCCACCTTCCAGGGGCCGGTGCCGCTGTTCCACGCGCTGGAGCAATCCCTCAACCTCGCGACTTTGCATCTGGCGCGGGAAATCGGCCTGCCCAGCATTGCCACCGTGTTCCAGAATTTTGGCATCATCGACCAGATGCCGCCTTATTACCCCTCGGCGATCGGCGCGATCGACACCACGTTGTGGAAAATGGCGGATGCCTATGCCGAGCTGGACGAATATGGCCGGCAGGTCACCCCGACGCTGATCGACAGCGTGACCAGCCCGGACGGCACCGTGATGTACCAGGCACCCGAGCAATCCTGCGATAATTGCGCCAATGGCGACCCCACGCAGCCGCCGGTGCCGGATTACTCCGGCGCGCAGCTCGCCGACCCTGACAGCGTGTTCCAGATGCAGACGATGATGAAGGGCGTGGTGCTGCGCGGCACCGGCGAGCCGGCGGTGGTGGGGATCACCCAGCCAGTGGCCGGCAAAACCGGCACCACCAATAATTTCAACGACGCCTGGTTTATCGGCTTCACCCCCGGCGTGGTGACGGGGTGCTGGATCGGCTTCGATACGCCGAAAAGCCTCGGCAATGACCAGACCGGCGGCAATGTGTGCGGGCCGATTTGGAATGAATTCATGAAAGTCGCCCTGGTGGGCCAGCCGGATTTGGATTTTGCCGCCCCGCCCGGCATGACACTGCAACAAGCGCCAGAGCCCGACGGCACGATGGTGACGGAAGCCTTTAAACCCGGCCAAGTGCCGGGCGCGCAGAACAATAACAGCCTGCTGGGTGGGCAAGACTCGCTGGACGCCGCCGCGGCAGCAGCCGCGACGCCGGCGGCGCCAGGGGCCACGGCGCCGCCGGCGCCGCCGTCGAACATCGATAAATCGCTGGGGGGACTTTATTAAGCGGTCGCTTTTTTAATCATAACTGGGCGGCCGGGGACTTTATTAAGCGGTCGCTTTTTTAATCATAACTGGGCGGCCGGATTCAGACGCGGCGGCGAGGCTATAGCCCCAGGATAAAAGTTTTTTGCTACTTTTTTTCAAAAAAGTAGCGCTCCCTTCCCTCCCCTTTGCTTTCCTGCCGCGTGGTTTATATAGCGCGGATGTCCGCAGAATCAGACCAGTTGCATGAGCAGATCCGCCGATCGGTGACCCTGCTGAGGAGGCATCTTTGACTGGGATGCCGCGCTAATCAAACTCGCCGAGCTGGACGCCCGCGCCGAGGACCCATCGTTATGGAACAACGCAGAGGACGCGCAGATTGTGATGCGCGAGCGCGGGCGGGTGGCCGGGCTGGTGGATGGGGTGCGCGCGCTGGAGCGCGACACGCGCGACGCGCTGGAGCTGGTGGAGATGGCCGAGGCTGAGGGCGATGCGGAGATGGTGAAAGACGCCATCGGCACGCTGGAGCGGCTGGCGGCCGAGGCAAAAACCCGCGAGATTGAGAGCCTGCTATCCGGCGAGGCGGATGGGCGGGATGCGTTCATCGAGATCAATGCCGGCTCGGGCGGAACCGAGGCGCAGGATTGGGCGCAGATGCTGGCGCGCATGTATCAGCGCTGGGCCGAAGCGCGGGGGTTCAAGGTTGAAATCCTCGACGAGTCTGAGGGTGAGCAGGCCGGGATCAAATCCATGACCATGCAGATCACCGGGGCGAACGCCTATGGCTGGCTGAAGACGGAATCGGGCGTGCACCGGCTGGTGCGAATCTCGCCGTTTGATTCCGCGGCGCGGCGGCATACCAGTTTTTCCTCCGTCTGGGTGTATCCGGTGGTGGATGACACGATCGAGATCGAGATCAACCCCGCGGATTTGAAGGTCGATACGTTCCGCGCCTCCGGCGCTGGCGGGCAGCACGTGAACAAGACCGAATCCGCGATCCGCATCACGCATATCCCGACCGGGATTATCGTGGCCTGCCAGACCGACCGCAGCCAGCACCGCAACCGGGCGACGGCGATGAACATGCTGAAGGCCCGCATGTACGAAATGGAGTTGCAGAAACGCGAAGCCGCGTCCGCCAGCATCGAAGCCGCGAAAACCGATATCGGCTGGGGGCACCAGATCCGCTCCTACGTGCTCGCCCCCTACCAGCTGGTGAAGGATTTGCGCACGGGCTGGGAGACCGGCAACCCGGCGGCGGTGCTGGACGGCGCGCTGGACCCGTTCATGGCGGCATCCCTCGCGGCACGGGTGGGGGCTACGAGGTCTGATGCTTCGGCGATGGCGGAGTAGGAAGGAAGCGGTTACTTTTTTGAAAAAAAGTAACCAAAAAACTTTTGATTCATTTGGGTCGGGGCTTTAGCGGTCCCAACGCCGAAGCCCCAGAATAAATAAAAGTTTTTTTGCTTCTTTTTTTTCAAAAAAAGAAGCGCTTGCTTCAACCTTATCCAAACAACCCGCCGGAAGCCGTAATAACTTCGCCGGTGATCCAGCCGGCGTCATCCGAGACCAGGAAGGCGGCGGTTTTGCCGATATCCTCCGGTTGGCCGATGCGGCGCAGTGCCGTCATTTCCGCGACTTTCTCGAAATCTTCCGGCTTGTAGAAATGATCCACGAGGTCCGAGTGGGTGAGACCTGGGGCGAGGGTGTTGATGCGGATATTGCGGGGGCCGAGTTCTTGCGCGAGGCTGACGGTGATGGCGGCGACGGCGGCTTTGGTGGCGCTGTAGATGGCGGCGCCGGCGGCTGGCTGCCGGCCGTTGAGCGAGCCGATGATGAGGATAACGCCGCCCGCATTGCCGAAGCTGCGCGCCGCTTCCTGTGCGCCGAACAGCACGGCTTTGACGTTGGTGTTGAACTGGTGGTCGAACTCGGCCTCGTCCAATTTATCGAGCGGGTTCGGGGTGCAGACGCCGGCATTGGCGATGAAGATATCCAGGCGCTGCCCGAGCTCTGCAAAGCGCGCGGCCGCGGCGGCGACCAGGGCCTTTGCTTCAGCCACATTGGCGATATCGGCTTGCATCGCTTCGGCCCAGCCATCCGCGGCGCGGATGGCTGCAACGGTGGTTTCGGCGGCGTCCCGGTTGCTGCGGTAATTGATGATGATTTTGGCCCCCTCGGCCGCAAGAACCCGGGCGATGCCGGCCCCGATGCCGCGCGAGGCGCCGGTGATGAGGGCGCATTTACCGGTGAGTTTGGGCATGAGGATTCCTTGGGCAGTACGGCAGGGTTTGGTTGTTGAGGGTTTCAATCAATTGTTGCGAGTCCGGGGATTGTTTTCAGCGCCGCGATCACCTGATCGGCCGTAATCAGCCTTGTGCATTCGAATTGGCGGGGGGTGCCGGCGTGGCGGGGGCACCACAGAAAATCTTTGTGGTCGAAGCGGTGCTTGGGGTCGTTCCAGCAGCTATTGCAGGCATGGTAGTTGATCACGCGGTAGGGCGTTGCAAATTCGTTGGTCGGGTGGGTGAAGCCGGCGATCATCACCACCGGGGTTTCCGCCGCCCAGGCGAGCCAGGCGAGGCCGCTGGTGAGGCCGATGAAGGCGCGTGCATGGCGGAGGTAGCGCACGCGCTCCGCGAGCGGCTGGTCGCCGGTGAAATCCTCCGCCCCGTGCGGGATATGGTTCCAGACGATGCCGTGGCCGTGCATGGGTTTCTGGTCGATGCACAGCACGCGCAGCCCCTGGGATTTCAAATACGCGATCATCTGGTGCCAGCCATGCGGGTTGTTCCAGTATTTTGCCTGGGTGGTGCTCTGCACGGCGATGCAGACATAGGGCTCGGGGATTGGCGGGCCGGTATCGGGGAGGCCGAGTTTGGGCCGGGCCTCGGTGGGGTCCACGCCCAGAATATAGCCGGCGGTGCGGTGCAGGCCGACCAGCCGGAAATCACAGGGTTGCCAGATATTTTCGGTATCATCGAAAAACAGGCCGATGCAGTAGCTGGCGTAGAAATCCTCTGGCCGCACCTCCTCGGGCGGGAGGAAGGTGATATGCGGATAGGCGTCCTCAAATAACGGGATGAGCAGCGGCGACATGCAGCAGGTCAGCCGGCAGCGGTGTTTTTCCTGGAATTTTACCGCGTAGGGGAACCAGCCGAGAATATCGCCGAGGGTGCCGACCGGGAATTGGATGAGCACGTTTTTGTCCGCGGCGTCGTAATCATGGGTGAAGACGATGCTGTCCGCCTCGATCAGTTCGATGCGGATGCGCAAATAATAGCGTTTGGCGCTGTTGATGAAGGCGGCACCTGCCGAACTCTCGAACAGGATATTGGCGGTATCCAGATCGCGCAGGCGGACGCGGAAATGATTGCCGGCGGGGAGTTTGATGCGGGCACCGAGGTTGAAGTCGAATCTGACCCCATGGGGCCCGGCCTGGGTCGGGCTCGCGGCCGGCAGCGGGTAAGGCCCCTTTTCGGCCGGCGCGGCAGGCGCAGTAATGAGGCTGCCGCCCGTCTCCGCCTCGTGGTTCACATCCATGATCTCTCCCGATGCACCGGCCCAAAGTAACAAAAGTTTTTTTGCTTCTTTTTTTTCAAAAAAAGAAGCGCTTAACTATTTCAACGCGTGGCCGCCCCGCCAGCCCCACGCGCTTACTCAAACCGGCGCCAACTGCCCGGTCATGGCGAATGCCACCAAAAACGGCCCCGCGGTCAGCAGCGTGATCGCCAAGGTGATCAGCAGCATCAGCGCCAATGCCGCCAGGCGGGAGATTTGCAGGCCGTTGCGCAGGATGAACCAGTGCATCCAGAGCAGATAGCCACAGATGAAGGCCAGCGCGCCGTAGCCGGCCGATTGCATCGGCAGCCCGGCCTCAACCCCCAGCGCGCCAAAGAAGGCGGCGACGAACAGCAGCGGAATGACCATCCAGAACGACCAGTCGAGCGCGACGGCGGTGCGCAGCCATAGCGGCTCGCGGCCCGTGCGGCGGGCAAATTCATGCACAATCGCGGGCAGGATGAGGACGGCGCAAAGCCGCGAGAGGAAGCCGAGCAGGGCTTCCTGCCACGCCCCGCCAAACGCCGAGACGCCGGCGCCAACCAGCGGGAAGGCGATCAGCGGGGCGAGCGAGGCGGTGAAGGCGTCGTTATCCGCGCCGAATTCAGCCAATCCCGCTTTTTTGCCCTGCGCCAGCAGCAACAGCCCGCGCGGGATCATGCGCCGGGGCTGGTGATGAAGGTTTGGTAGATGGCGGCCAATTGCCGCAGCTCGGCGATGGGCACGCGTTCATCGGTCTGGTGCATGGTGGCGCCGACCAGGCCGAATTCCGCGACCGGGCAGTAGCGGGAGATGAACCGCGCGTCCGAGGTGCCGCCGCCGGTGTTTTGCTCGGGCGTGATGCCGGTTGTGGCAGTGATGGCGGCGGTAAGTGCCGCGGTATGCGGGCCGGGGGCGGTTAAAAATGCTTCGCCGGAGCAATGGATGGCGAGCTCGGCCTGCGGGGCGTGGCGGGCCAGCGTCTCGGTCAGCCAATCGGTCAGGCTCGCTTCATTATGGGCGGGGTTGAAGCGGATGTTGAGCCGGGCGGTGGCGCGGCCGGGGATGACGTTGGTGGCGGGGTTGAGCCGGGCGGTGGCGCGGCCGGGGATGACGTTGGTGGCGGGGTTGCCGACATCGACGGAGGTGATTTGCAGCGAAGATGGCTGGAAGAATTCGCTGCCCTGGTCCAGCTCGCGCGCGGCCAGCTCAGCAAGGGCGGGGATAAGGCGGTGGATGGGGTTATCCGCCAAATGCGGGTAGGCGGCATGGCCCTGGCGGCCGGGCACGGTGATCGCGGCGTTCAAACTGCCGCGGCGGCCGATTTTCACGGTGTCACCCAAAGCGACACGGCAAGTCGGCTCCCCCACCAAACAAAAATCCGGGATTTTGCCGTGGGCCTCCATCCATTCCAGAATTTTGGCGGTGCCGTCGATCGCCTCGGCCTCCTCATCGCCGGTGATGATGAGCGAGACATGGCCCGGCGTGTCCGCGGCGGCGGCGATAAAGGCGGCGATCGCCCCCTTCATGTCCACCGCGCCGCGGCCGAACAGCATATCATCCGCAATCTCGGCGCCGAACGGGTCGTGAAGCCAGCCCTCACCAGGGGGCACGACATCGGTATGGCCGGCAAAGGCGAGATGCGGGCCGGCGCCAGCGCGCTCGGCGAACAGATTCTCGATATTGCCGAAGCGCAGCGGCGTGACGGTAAAGCCCAAACGCTCCAGCGTGGCGGCCAGCGCGCGCTGCGCGCCGTCATCCGCCGGGGTGATCGAACGGCGGCGCAACAAATCCCGCGCCAAAGGCAGCAGCAGCTCCATCAGGCGCGCAAAAGCTCGTTGATCGAGGTTTTGGCGCGGGTCTGCGCGTCCACCCGCTTCACGATCACCGCGCAGGCGAGGCTGGGGCCAGGCGAGCCATCGGGCAGCGCGCAGGCGAGGCTGGGGCCAGGCGAGCCATCGGGCAGCGTTTTGCCGGGCAAAGTGCCGGGCACGACGACGGCGTAGGACGGCACCCGGCCGGTAAACATCTCACCGGTCTCACGGTCGATGATTTTGGTGGAGGCGCCGAGGAACACGCCCATGGAGAGCACGGCACCACGCTCCACAATCACGCCCTCAGCCACCTCGGACCGCGCACCGATGAAACAATCATCCTCGATGATCACCGGGTTGGCCTGCAGCGGCTCCAGCACGCCGCCCAAGCCCACGCCGCCGCTGATATGGCAGTTTTTGCCGACCTGCGCGCAGGAGCCGACGGTGGACTGCCGACCTGCGCGCAGGAGCCGACGGTGGACCAGGTGTCGATCATGGTCCCCTCCCCCACCCGCGCGCCGACATTCACGAAACACGGCATCAACACCGCCCCTGGCGCGATATAGGCCGAGTGGCGGACCACCGCGCCGGGGACGGCGCGAATGCCGGATTCGGCGAAACGGTCCTCCCCCCAGCCGGCGAATTTCATCGCCACCTTGTCAAACACCGGCGCGCCGCCGGCGCCATCCAGCGCGGTATTGGGGTTGAGCCGGAAGGAGAGCAGCACGGCCTGCTTCAGCCATTGATGCACCACCCAGCCCTCGGGCGCAGGCGCCGCAACCCGCGCGGCGCCGGAATCCAGCAGGTTGAGGGCGGTTTCCACCGCCTCCCGGTCCGCGCCCTGGGTGGCGGGGGAGAGTGTGGCGCGGCGCTCCCAGGCGTCGGCAATGGCGAGGGCAAGAGATTCGGTGCTCATGCGGCGGACCATGGGGGGAGTGAGAGCGCAAGGCAAGGGAAGCAAGCGGTCGCTTTTGTGCAGAAAAGCGACCGCTTGCTTGCCTTGCTTAAACTTACCTTGCCTTCGGCATGTCTTAACCATTTACGGTTTAAGTGCCGCGCCATGACATCGATGCAAAAATCTCCAGAATCGGCGCCCTCGTTAAGTCCTGCGCCGGGGACGGGCTGGCTCGCCGTGGCGGCGATGCTGACCGATCTGGCGTTTGAGACCGACCCGATGGGACGGTTTACCGCGTTCGGGCCAGGCCGCGTGCTGGGCCAGCCGGCGGCGCGGCTGCTGGGGGTGGAGGCGGCGAGCCTGCTGGCGGGAACAACTGAGGAGGAGGCGCTGAGCGCCGCGCAATTCCGCTCGGTGATCACCACGATATGCATGGAGTGCGTGGCCTGGCACGGCAAGGTGCGGCTGGCGCAGGCCGATGGCAGCACGGGGGTGTACCGGCTGTCACTCGCGCCGCGGATCGCGGGCGGGACGGTGACCGGGACCTATGGGATATTGTTTGACCTCGACACGCCGGAGCTGACCCTGCCGGACAGCCATGCCGGCCGCGCGGACGACCCGGCATTGCGGCACAACACGATGCTGGACGCGGAGACCGGGCTATGGTCCGGCCGGACCTTTGTGGAGGAGATCGGCCGGCGGTTCGACCGGCTGGATGTGGAGGAGCTGCCGGGCACGCTGCTCTATTTGGGGTTCGCCCGGGCGGGGGTGGAGTTGCACAGCTCGGTCGCGATGCGGCTGGCGGAGGAGCTGCGCGACGTGGTGCGGCCGACCGATTTGCTGGGACGGATCGACGCCACCACGATCGCGCTATGGTGCGACGGGATGGACCATCTGACCGGCGGCGAGCGGGCGGCAAAGTTTTGCGCGCAATTGCCGGCGGTGCTGCCGGGGCGCACGCCGGTGATGGTGGGGGTGGCGCCGCGCTGGGCCGGCAGCGGGGATGACGCGAATTTGGTGACCGAGCGGGCCGCCGTGGCGCTGCGGCTGGCCGATATGGTATGGCGGCCGGGCGCGGTGCCGAGGCGCCGGTGGCCGGGGCGTGGCGGGTCTGGCAACGGGATTGAGCGTTGCCGCGTGATCTTGTTTCGGGCCCGTCCATCGCCTAATTCCAGGCCATGACCGAACATCAGGATAACAACCAGCACGAACACCCGGAGCCGGCCGCGGCGCCGGAACCGCTTTTTGAGGATCCCGCCGCGCGGATCGAGAAACTCGAGGCCGCGGTGCAGGAGATGAAGGATAAATGGCTGCGCTCCGAGGCCGAAATGGCCAATCTGCGCGCCCGCACCAAGCGCGAGGTGGAGGAGGCGCGGCTCTATGCCGTGCAGAAATTCGCCCGCGACGTGGTGGAGGCCGCCGAGAATTTAAAGCGCGGCATCGATAACCTGCCGAAGCGCGCCGAAGGCGAGCCCGACATCGTGACCAAACTGCGCGACGGGTTCGAGGGCATCGAACGCTCTTTCGTCTCTCTGCTGGAGCGCAACGGCATCACCCGCAGCGACCCGACCGGCGCGCTGTTCGACGCCAATCTGCACCAGGCAATGGCCGATGGCCGAGCAGGAAAGCACCGACCACCCGCCCGGCACCGTGCTGCAAGCCTGGACGCAGACCTGGCTGCTGAACAACCGCCTGCTGCGGCCCGGCATGGTGGTGGTGAGCAAAGCGGCGGCGCCGGCCGAGACAATTGATAAGATGGCTTGAGTAAGCGGTCGCTTTTTTAAAAAAAAGCTCCGCAAAAAATTTTATCATACGTGGCTTCCAGCGCGACGCCAGCACCGCCCAGCGTAAATAAAAGTTTTTTTGCTTCTTTTTTTTCAAAAAAGAAGCGCTTATACCGACGGTCATAAAGCATAACCGTCGGTATAAGCTTGTTTTTTGGCGCGTGGCCGCCCCACCAGCCCCACGCGCGATACCAACCGGCCTTGAAGATGAGTCATCTTCAAGGCCGGTTGGTATTACTTCTCCGTCATCCCAAACAACCCCCTCAGCGCCCCCGGTGTGAGTGCCGAGAGCGGGTTGATGCTCACCTGCGGGTCGGTGATGTTGCCGCTCAGCCTGGCGCGGATAGCGAACAGGCCGCCGCCTGCGAACAGGCCGCCGCCTTTTTCGGCGGTGAACAGATGGCCGATGACCGGGATTTCCCCGGGCAGCGCGTTCAGCGCGTAGGCGGGGATGATGGTGCAATTCAGATCGGTGTTGTTGCCGTTGAACGGGATGGTGCCGGAGGCGGTGAAGCCGAGCGAGGCTGAGAAGGCGCGCGCACCTTGGAGTTGGATGTTGTTGCTGCCGAGGGTGAAGGGGATGATCGCGGTATCGAAGGCGAGACCTGGGCCGGAGGTGGCGGCGCCGACGCCGTAGATGGTGAGCGCCTGCATGACCTTGGTGAAGGCCGGGGCGTGGGAGAGGCGGAAATTGTGCAAAGTGAGGCTACCGGTGGCCGGGGCTTCGGTGCCATAGCGCGCGCCGAGGCTGAGTGAGCCGCCTTGCAGCCCGTTGAACAGGCCGAGTGCCGTGAGCAAGGTGCCGGCGTTGTCGGAGAACAGGCTGATGGCCGTGCCGCCGCCCCAGGCGGGGGCGATGGCGAGGTTGAGCCCGCCGGCGGTGCCGGTGCCGCTCTCCAAAGCGGTGCCCTGGCCGGCGCCGTTGAACATAAAGTCTTGGAGCGGCGGGGCGGGTGCGGCGGCGAGGTTGAGCTGGGAGAAGGCAAAATGCAGCCGCCAATGCGGGCCGGATGGTGGCGCCGGCGCGGCTTGTGCGGCCGGTTGCGCGGCTTCGTGGCCTGGCGGTGCTTTGGGGATGAAGCGGAAATCCAGCCTCGGGCCGGTGAACGCGATGTCCCAGGCGCCGGACGGGGTGGCGGGCGGGGTGATGCTGCCGGTGGCGCGGGTGCGGCCGATGGCGAGGTGCGAGACCAACATGCGGTCGCCCGCGGCACTGGCGGCGAGATCGAGGCCGGGGGCGGTGGCGTTAAGGCTGGTGATGGCGCTCGGCACGCCGTTATGCAGCGTGCGGCACGCCGTCATGCAGCGTGCCCGTGAGCGCCAGGCTGGCGGGCGCGCCCGCGGGCTTGGTCCAGCCGAGATGGGGAATGGCGAGCGAAGCCGGCGTGAGGTCGGCGTTGATGGTGGCGCTCTGGCTGCCGGCGACATCCGGGCCGAGCGTGAGCGTGAAGGGCAAGGGCGCGCCGGCGAGGTTGAGGAAGCCGAGCGCGCCGGTGAGTCCGGCGGCGTGCAGCAGCGCCGGGCCGGCAGTGGCGGCGATCTGCCCGCCCAGCAACCCGCCGCCCGCGCCGAATTTGGCCTGCACGGATAATTGCGCCGGGCTGCCAGCCAGCAACGCGGTGCCCGTAAGGCTCATGCCCTGGCCGGTGGCGGTGATTTGCGCCGTGCCATTGGTGATCTCGATGCCGGGCAAAGGTGCGGGCACGGCCGCGTCGCGCAGCGTGGCGGCGACACGCAGATCGACGTCCGCCATCCGTACGCGCTGGATCAGCGGCAGCGTGGCCGTGATATCGCCGGTGAGGCTGCCGGTCGCCTGGTCGAGCTGCGGCGGCACCGCGCGCAGCAGGAAGATCGGCGGCCCGCCCAGCAATGCGAGCACGGCCGGGATGGTGCCGGAGATCGCGGCCTGCAAATGGCCGGTCTGGCGCGGCATGTCCATGCCGGTGATGGTAAAGCTGCCGCCTTGCAGGCTGAGGCCGACCAGCGACGCGGTATTGCCGGTGATGATCGCCTCACCGCGATCGGGCATGACGAAATCGCCCTCAAGCCCGGTGATCGGCGGGGCACCGTCCAGCCAGGACAGGGTGATGCCATGCCCGTCGAACCGGCCGGAGACGCCAATGAGGCTAAGGCTGGCCAGGCTGGCGGGGCTGCTCAGGGTGAAGGTGAACCGCCCCGCTGCGGCGCTGCCGGCGGTGATGTTGTGGACCACCCAGGCGCGGGTGAGCGGCAACAGAGGCGGCGGCCAGTAAGCCGGCAGATCAGGCGCCTGCACCCGGTCCGCGGTGACGAGCAGGCTGGCCTGCCAGGCGCCGTTCAGCACCGCGCGGCCGGAGAGGGTGACGGTGGGCGCGCTGGCGCCGCTGGGGGCG
>Ga0209208_10010337_pt1 | contig 12125 bp, 7 predicted proteins | sample S1TSphfallax_3_FD_187694 | JGI IMG/M metagenome (GOLD analysis project Ga0209208, IMG submission 187694) | Host-associated microbial communities from peat moss isolated from Minnesota, USA - S1T2_Fd - Sphagnum fallax MG (SPAdes) (version 2) | ecosystem: Host-associated > Plants > Peat moss >...
CAATGTTTTTTTTCTCCGCCCCACTCCCCACCCCCAAAAAAACACATTGATTGGAAAATTAACTGAGGAGATGATAATTTCTTTGAATCCCCTTTTTTGGTTGTTATTTTCAGGGAATGGGCTAACTTAGTTAGTTAAAGAACATCAACTGTGAGAGATGATTCTTTGAAATCCCCTTTTCTTGGTTCCTGTTCCCATAGGGAATAGGAATATATGTTTGTGCATTGATGAATTGTCAACTAGGTCTTACATTAAGCTCACCCAAATTAGGGTTTTGAAAAAGCCCTACTAGTGCTGCTTTCCTAGACTCTAGTGTTGCAATAGGCCACATAATGTTATGTAGTTCCCCTGGATACAACTTTTGAGTTGTTTCTGAAACATTCCTTTTCAAAGCAGGAGAACCTTTTTGAAAAACAAAAACTTCCTACCCTAATGGAGCTCCGCACTGGAAAAAGCTTTACGCGTTAAGGACCCCGAAGGAGGATATACCTGACCCACGGCCATCCTCTGCTCAGCCTCACTCAGGCCCTTATCTTGGTAAGGCCAACTCCATAGGGCCTTACCTACCACTTAACTCCCAAAAGTAACCACTCAATAGAGCTATCTGTAAAGTTACCCTCTATTTGGGCCTGCTTTCAACCCTTATCCCCTCTTTCAGTGGTATCCGCAACCTAAGGAAATTTTGTTAAATCTCAATGTGAAATGCCGAAACTCAACATTTAATGCACAAGGATTGAGAGTAATTGTAGTAGTTGTACAGGTAGGAGCAGTGAAAATATATTTAGCAGGCGTGGAGGCGCTCAGGAAAAAAAGTAAAGACAAGATGAAACTCAGTTTACCACCAAAATTGCTGGAAAAACTAGTTTGTGTCCTAGGTATTTCAATTTGTAAAATCTTTATTCCCAGTTACACGTTTGACACCTTATTATGCCGAAACTGGCCGTTCTGGCCTCTAATCTCTTGACTTTACAGATAACTCAAATCCCAATGGATAAGACTTATTATTGACTCATTTATCTACGATTAAAAAAAAAAGGCAAAACATGCCGGTAAGGCCAGCAAAATAGTTTTGGTCCAGCATTCTTACACTGTTTGCTGAGGCTCCTAACAGGTGAAGCAAAGCCTGAGAGCGTCTCCACCAACTCTTAGTAACTCTTAGTATGTGACCTTGCAAAAAGCAAGTAGGTAGGAGACTACTAATAAGCAACCCACTTGGACCAATCAAACTATCTAGCCAATCAGAAACAGGGAACAGTCAATAAATACGATTTGACTATCTTTATTAGACTGTTCCAGGGCTCTGAAAGCTATGAGATTTTTAGGGTTTCCAGTGGATTCACTAGATTCTACTGGATTCCACTGCATCCACTAGATTTGAGTAATGAACCTCACCCAAGATTTCTAGTGCAGGGTCACATACTGAGTGTTGCCGGAGATGCTCTCACACCTGCAAGAAGAGTGTAACCAATATGACTTGACTGCCGGTCCATGTTTCTGATTGGCCAATCATAATGACTGGTCCAAGTTCTTTGCTATTAATAGTCTCACACCCATTTGCAGTCCCATATTTAATTTTAGGGGTGAGGTTTGAAACAAAGTAAATAATCACTAGGGTAGAATGGTTGGTGAGCGAACACTTAGTGCTCAGGGCAAGCCGGATCCAAAGGGAGAGCTCCATTGTTTCTGCTGCCAAATAAAACTTGAACCCTCCTATTGGCACATCTGACACGCTCAAAAATGGATTAGAATTCGGAAAGTTACAGCCCCCCAAAGTAGAGGGGATCAAGAATTCAAAAAAACAAACCATCAAATGTTACAAAGCCAGTTATTGAACATCCAAAACATTCCTTGGATGTTGCTCTATTGCTATTAGAGTCCAAAGATGATTTGTAGATCTGAAGATGACGCTCCGATCGCATTTCAAATCGTTTTAAATGAATAAGAAATGAGAAAGTTAAAAGCTTTGAAAGTAGGAGGGGTCCAAAGAGAAAAAAGAAAAGAAAAAAAATGCGTTTTGTGAAATGAAAAGCTTTTTTTTTTTCTTGCTATTTTTTCATTACTCCTTTTCCTTTGTAGTGCAAAGAGGATTTCTAAAGCTTGAGGTAGGGCTCCCATAACATTTTAAATCACTCAAAATGAAGCAGAGATGACGAAGATCTAAAGAAATGTTCGATGATAGGGTAATGATCGGTGATGAGCGGTTCTACCCTAAACTAGGATATGAGAAATACTCTTGGAGGGTCCCATACTGTGCAGAGCTGGAGACGCTCTTACATTAAATATGGAAACTTAATCCTAGGGTGAAATATATAATATTTCTACCCATGGTTACTTGTGGGACAGGAACATGAAGTGAGCTGATTCTTTGAAGTTTGGACTGGCAGTGTTTTTAAAATCAAAACCATTTCAGACCCATTTTTCATTATTTTTTGACCTGAAAAATCAGATTTGGATCTTGGACGCCTTACAGAAGATCTTTTATGAGAAAACAAATTGTCAGATTTTCAACAAGGTAACCCAAAATATAGAAGGACACTTCATTTTTTTTTGCTTTTCTATCTAGTTTGTAACCAAATTTGGCTTTGGCTCAATCTTTTTTTTAATGGATGATTCAACCTTTTTGCTACATCACAAAATTGGAGGGGAAAAAAAAACATTATAATTTAATTTGAATATTTATAAATCATGACCTATGCTTAAAAATGAGGCATTGAAATTTGATTGATGGGGGGCAGGGTGTTTTTCTTTTTTTGGGTCAATTTTGTGATGTAGTTGAAGTAGGTGTCATAAATGAGAAGATTTAGCTAGATTTGCCTTTAAAGGAAATGGCAAAGTACAAAAAATCAAGTATTCTTTCTATACTGTCGACTGCCTTCTGGAATCTAATGTAGACATTTGGCAATTTCTTATGAAATCTCACTATGAAAAAGCCCCCAAAATCACTTAACTTTTTTCACATTTCCTACTTTCAAATTTGCCTGTACACTGGACTCATGGAATTGAGATTTTTGGAAACTCAAAACCACTGTTTTCTTTCCAACAAATGTCTTTGGGATAAAAAATTGTGATGTAAATTTGACTAATTTATTTACTTTTTAGGAGAAAAATCCAATTTTTTGTATTACAATTTTTTTTATAAAATCCCTGGTTACAACTTACTGGTGTATTGCCAGGAAATTTTCTAGTTTTATACTATTAACAATATGCTATGTACAATTCTTATTTGTAAATATATGGGTAGCAAAGAAACTAGGTCAACAAACAAAAAGTGTTGTTTATGTGTTGCCTGAGTACACCTCACAGCATAACTTGTTAAGTATAGGGTAAAGCCCCGAAGGTGTGCATCATGCCCAAAATAAGGAGCCTAGGATGAGACGGGTAGTTAAGTCAGGCATCATATTTTGGGAATGTCCCTCAAATGAGGGGTTTGCCCATCGTAAAGGAAGCACGAGATGAACTTTGTCACAAACCTAAACATATGTATATCATCAAACATAGGAGAGGAAAGACCTTCCACTTACATCTTAAAAGCATGAGAGTTCTTATGCCTACTAATCATAAACTTGTTCCCTCCAAGTACATGTGTTCTTACAACACTTTATCAATGTGTTTAGAGTTAAGTTCAAAGTTAAGTTGTAATGACATTATAATACAATGATCAATCATCATAATATGTTGCAATGCTATCACAACATCTTATCAACAATTGTATCTACTATTCCTTAGTACTTAACTTTGAACATATTATTAAAATGTTCACTCTTGCTCTTAAGGAGTAGGTGCAAGATCTGTTTTTTTTAGTCCTGAGAAAAATATTCACTTATACAAGGTATCCTCCAAAGACACTAGGAAATTTCTCCAAGTGTTTTTGCCTGTTGAGACACCTTACAAAAAGAAGTACAAATGGTGAACAACAATTTGATGGGTTTGAGATTGAGGTTTCATGTGGTGAACAAAGGGGTGATTAGCAAAGATTCATGTTTCAATCATCAATTTGAATCACATATGCGACTTAATTAAATAAAGAAATTCACAAAAGTATGTCACAAATGGATAAAGTGCCACTAAAAATGTAACATCACAAAAATGTTGTTTTGTCATTTTATTTAACTGTTATATTTTTGAGAAATTAAGAAACTCAATCAATTGAGAGCCATTCTTCATCAATGAAAAATTATTGAATCAAGGGGGAAAAAAAATTAGGTTGACAATTTTTCAATCTATATTGTAAGTGGAATATGTGCCACAAGAAACATCAAGTATTGTACATTGTAGTGGATAAAACCACAAAGTTTACCTCACGCAGGTGTCATGAGCCAAGGCCTACTGCCCTCAGAGAAACCATATGAACCAGTCCGAGCCTTCCAAATCTCACTCGGGTTTAGGGTTTATTGTTACTTTTCAGCGTAGGCACCTTAATTTGGGAATGCCCCCATCCCAGGCCTATAAAATTCACTACTTAGAAAACCACCCAATTATAAAGGGGGCCACATATTAGTCAACGAAACCAACCAAGTTATGAGAAATTAGTGTCAATTTTAGTGCTGGTTGGAAGAATACGGTTGGAAACCATGTTGTTAGCTCCTTTGTAGAAAGCTCCTCTGACATAGAGAAAGTGTCCACCTTAGAAAACAGTCAGCCCAGACAGGTGAAGAAGACACATTTAGTCCAGCACTGGGTTTGCAAACTTGTATTATTTCTGCACTTCTTGTGTTTGAAACTTTTGACATTTTTGTCCTGAAAGGATTCCATGTGCATTGTGTGCATGACCTATTCTTTGTTGTGGGGGGGGGAGGAAATGCTTAAACCCTAAACCCTAAATTTGTGGTAGGTTTCCTTGGAAGGGAGCAACTCCATGCTCAATTATGTAGCACTTTCAAAGTCCTTGAATGAGCATGGAATCTGGATGTTCTGTTGCCAAGTGCTTTCAAGTGTTTGAGGTAGGTAATAGCAGCATAGTAGTAAAGAGGCTCTCGTTTTGCAGTTGTCAATCAATGGTCTTCTCTGTCCCTTTACCATCATATTAGAGCCGAATCCCTCAGAAAATTTCCACTCCATTATGAGTTGACATATTTTTAGCTTGTTTTGTGCTGTCATGTGTTCTCAATTAAATAATAATTGAAAGGAATTGGGATTTTCTGTTTGTGTCAAAGCACACTTCAAGAGTCAATTGGTGGGCCCACATCCAAAATCAGTCTGGTATGTGTGTGAAAATAGATTTTATTTTTATTTTTTTAATGTTCCTCCCAGTGTTTTTTGGGCAATTTTGTGTTATAGCCAAAGTGGTGATGATCCGCAGGATAATTTAGTCAAATTTGGCTACAAGCTAAATATGAAAATAATTTTTCAAAACATCCTCCTATATTTTTGGCTACCTACTTGAACAATGTATAGAAATCTGGCAATTAGTCTTTGGGTTGCTTTTAAACATTTATAGAGATCTCATCCCAAATGGCAGGCTTACATGGGAGATGTATGAGTCTCTGAGTCCAAATTTAACAATCCCCTTGTTAATTATTAGCTCTAAGATGCCTTACTCAAGAATGTGAAGGTCCCAGTCTATTGGGTTCCAGTTCATTAGTTAACCATGGTGGTTAGCTTAGTTGTTTTTTTTTTACTACCTTCTTACTAACAACCCAGAAGCAGGTTGTTAGTAAGTAGTAAAAACAACCCTCGCTTAAGTATAAACTATAAACCATCTTCGTACTAGTTACCTAATAGTCACCTATAAACCATGTACCTACTAGTTACCTATTTTCCTACCTATCTACCTATATATGAGACCTATTTCTTACAGAATTAGTTACCAAAGTGAAATCAAATATTAACTCAGTTGAGGTTCATCCACAACTGAGTAATAATGGCCATCCAGTGGATGGTGCCCTGGTGGGTGCTTGTTCAGTGTGACTGACAACAAACCCATGGGTGGAATCAGGACCACAGCAGTTTACAACTTTGTTTTACCATGAATGGCATTGGATGAAGTTGACAATTGCCAGAGTCCATCCATGTTGTGAGGATGAGAGCATTACAATGAGAAAGGGGATCATCACATCACCCCATCACTCCTGAAACCCTAGCTGCCATTGCCACCAAGGGCTCCTCAATCTTCTTTCCCGAATCATTTTGCATTCAATTCCAAGCTTCAATTTCTAACCCTTGAATCCTAGAGTGCAGAATTTTCACCCCATTGCAATTGAGTGACACAATGAGGATCACCATAATATGCTCCATGATGGCGTCCTTATTGCCAATATGTTTGAAGGGGTGAGAAAACTTATCATCTTTTTGCAACTCTTGAAAGTTGGAATGACCACTTTCTTAAACCTTTCAAGGATGTTTTAGTTGCCTTTGGTTTGTGCTCACAAGGTACTTACCTTTTGCAATACAAATTTGGGAAGATTAATGTGAGTGGCCATTTCAACTTCAAAGATATGGGAAAGGAGATTGTTTGGCATCATAAAAGCAATTTTGATGAGGATGGTGCTCACATAACTAAAGATATGTGCCATTTTTCTCATTTACATTCTATGAACTTTGAAGTTTTAATTACAAGTAGGAGTTTCAACAGAGCCCCCTTTCAATATTTTTCTAATGCAAACATGGATTCATTTGTTGTTTATTTGTTGTTTAGTGTATGAAAGATCTCACTTTCAATAGTGATTTGATGAAAGCATTGAAATATGCGTGTTGTTTACTATATTATAGATGTGAAATTCAATTATCATTTACAAATTATGATTATTCATTTTCATCTATGAACTTGACTTCTTTCATTTGTTTTTTATTTTTTGATGCAACCTTCATTCCTTATTTTGTTTACTAAATGGTAAAAGTTGTTGAAGGATTAATTGGTAAGTTGAATGCTCAATTTTTTGAATAGTTTATTTTGGATGCCATGGGGATTGTTTATCCATGATACTAACTACATGCAAATGCAAAGATTTCATGACATTTCATGGAGGTCTTGAAAGGACGTTGTTGCACCTCATGTCAATGTGAACAATCTAAAATAGAAATTTTATTCCTATGGTTCCTTTCTTCTTTTGATGTGGGATTTAGATGATTTTTAGGGTCTTTTCAAAGTTGACATTGATGTCCAATGTTGTTTAAGTAATGGCTAAAGTTGTGACCCTTACGAATAGTCACAAGGCCAATGCTTTCACACATTTGTGACAAGTGATCCATTCATAATAATTGTTGTCATAGTCTTCTCCAAAATACTTCAAGTTGGTAGAGATTATTATGATTTATGTTTTTGGTTTTGTTGACAATGAACATAATTTCAATTTTTTTCTTTTCCTAAAAAATAATGTGACGTAAAACCATTTGAACCCTCATTTGCAACTTCTTATTGTTATCTATGCATAGAAATACTTCACACTTAAAAAATTTCCATACTAACTATTTATGAAAATTCATCAACTATTCAAATTGCACATGATTGAAGCCCAAATATTTTTAACCTTTCAAAGGTGAAATTTGAATGATGATAATACATTGGAGTTGGTTTAGGGGAACAACTTTAGATTCCATAAGTCCTCTTTTTGGATGATAGTTCTATGAGACAATTTTGCACCATAACCCTTTCATATTTGCCTTTTCATATTATAACCTTTCAATCATCACATGTGAAAAGTGAATTTTTTTGGCCTCCGAACTAATGTTTTTTTTTGTGGAATTTTTTGCCAGTGTGCCACCTGAAAAGTTGTCCTACAACACCCCTGACTACATTAAAAAAATCTTAACCATCGATCTTGCTAAGATTTTAATTATTGAAGTTAAGGTTCACCACACTTTGGATGAAATAGGGGCTCACCACCAAAGGCTCCTCTTCCCATTCTCAATTTGCTTAGTTATGAATGGAAATAAATTGCCATCACCACTTTGCATATGCTCCGTTGCCATCTCTTACCAAATCTTCTTCTTGAAAAAATTGATGTCACTATTTGCATCAAATCCTTGCAACAATTTTGTTGCCTCTTCTTGTTCTAATAGTCATCCTTTATCGTGGCTTGAAGTTTCACCTCTCAAGGTTAGGTCAATAGGGATAAATATTAAGGTAAAAACAAAACTATGTAAAGTTGGTTATGGGGTCTTATTCTAACACTTTTTTCAAGATTTTTCCTAGGTGGGACACATTATCATCTACAAGCTCCATTTTTTGAGTTGGCAATGTCCATTTATATGTGAATCAATTATTAAAAACACAATCCCACAATGAGAAAATCAGTTGCATCTTGAAATAGGCCTTGGAAGAACCCATTATTGCCAAATGGAATAACACCTCAAATCATATTTTTCAAATATTCTATCGATCTCAAAAAAATATTCTAAAAAACATCACTCACAGTCACATGTTCATGAAATAATATCCATGTCCCACATTTGTAACCAAAAAAAAAGGGAAGATTAAAAGAACAAACATAATTACATATGAAAAAATCTAAATAGAATCAGACTTTCTAGAACCCTTCAACCAATTCCATTACTTGATTTGTGATACCACTATCAAGGAAAGATTATACTAATGTCTATTTATTCTACCAAAACCACCTTCTATACATGTAGATTTTGCAAATCTGCTATAGCTATATGAATCTTCATCACACATTTCCTTAATGGCCATGTACTATTGGTTGCCAAGCACCAATTCATACCACTAAGAATCTAAATCTATTGAGGTATGGCTTTGAGGTCAAAACTCTCAAGGTTCATTTAGTCCATATGAGCTACTAACGCACTCCCAAGTTCCTTATTAGACCCACTTGAGGGTCCAAGTATGTTGAATTGCGGAAAGTTGGAACTTGAGGGCCGCTCCCGACTTCCAGCACTAAAGGGGGGTAAGAGGGGCGTGCTAGAAGTCCCATGATTAGACTAGGAAGAGGGACAATTATGTTGTTACACAGTCCTACATCCAAAACCAACACAAGTTGGTTAGAACTCATTCTGCACCCTTTTTGGTGTTGGGACAAGCCACGGGCGACCTTGGACTCACTTGACTCACCACGGCCCGAAGTCGGGGAAGCCACCACCTTCCCCCATATAGTATTCTTTGCGTTACTCCGCGGGAGCCACATCCGAATGGCACTTTTTCCCGAGATTCCCAAGGAGGAGTCCCAAAATTGTCCCGGGTTGGACTCCCGGGACTTTCGGAACTCATATCTTCCGGCTCCGACCTCCGATTGGAGTGAAGTCGAAACCAAAATTGTAGCTCTCCTCGAGAGCTTTCCAATGCCCTATCGCACTTTTTCTTCAGACGTCGAAAAGAGGTCGATTTCTGACTTTTAGTGATCAGGAGTCAAATTGACAGTGACTCCTGGCCCTTCTTTTGCCCATAACTTGGGCTATAGATGTCCAAATGGTTCATGTGAGGCCATTTCCATTTGAGACCTTTCCACTGGTATAAAGAACACCCCAGTGCGAGGTGTTTTAACCCCTGCAACCGAGCTCTGAGTTTTTGGGAGTCCCGAAGGATTCCAAGTTCCCACTTTTGGGAGTGTGAGTTTCATCCTCACACTTAGCCCAAAATGGGGTTGCGACAGCTGCTAACCTTTTTCCCATTGAATGCAACAATGTAGCATAATATTAAATCTTTCATTTGAAAACCTAATTTTACATACCTTTGGATTTAAATGTTTTGAACATGTCTTTGAGCAATAGATACCATGTCGCAACCTTAACCTTGGGCTCGTGACCAAGGCAAGGGCTTACGAAGATGCGAGCCAAAAGTGAAGCCCGGGAGCCACATTTCATGTTCCCGTGAATGTGGGAAAATGTGAAGTAATGAACCTCCACACTCCTAAGTGAGGTTCCACTTTGGGAGTTGGAATCTCGATGGACTCCTGATAGACTCCTGAATCTTCAAAGAACGATTACAAAGGGCAAAACTCATTGGATTGAAACATTATTTCTATCATTAAAAATCTTTTGGAATGTAGATGTCTAAAATGTGATCTCATGACCCATATGGGTACTTAAAACACAAGTTATGGCCAAAAGAAGAACCAGGAGTCAATTTGTTAATTTGACTCCCAACCACTAAAACTCAAAAATCGCCCCGATTTCCTTATGTGTAGGTAGCGTGCCACACACTATTGGAAATATCTCGATGAAGGCTACAACTTTTCTTCAAAATTCATCTCAATTGGAGGTTTGCACACAAAGTTATGGACGTCCAAAGTTGCAAAAGTCCCAATTTTGGGAATTTCGGGACAAAATGACATTTGGGTGTTAGCCCCGTGGCCAAGCACAAAGAATATTATAAGGGGGAAGGTGGTGGCTTCCCCCCAAGATGTGGTGAATCTTGTGAGTCCATGTTTGTTCGTGACTTGTTCGTGCACCAAAAATGCTCTGATTGACGCACTCCCAACTCCTTGAAAGAGTCAAATGTGAATCCAAGTAGAAAACAATGGAAGAAAGAGGAGTTGGGGCACGTTCCTTAACTCATAGCACTTTGAGGGATAGAGGGGTGTGCTGGAGCTCCAGGATGGGACTAGGAAGAGTTAACAAGCTTCACTCATTCACATGGGCTTGCACCAAACCCACACAAGGTGGTTAGTGTGTAGTTGGAGCATTTTTGGTGCTAGGATGAGCCACGAGCAACACGAACACACAAGACTCACCACGGCCCGGACTTGGGGGAAGCCACCACCTTCCCCCTTATAGTATACCCTGCACCTCTCCATGGGGCCCACATCCAAATGGATTTTTGTCTCGGGACTCCCAAGTGGGAGTCCCAAAATCGCCCAAGTTGGGACTCCCGCAACTTTGGAGCCCCATAACTTTGCAAGCAAACTTTGGATCGAGCTGTGGTCTAAAGCAAAGTTGTAACCCTCATCAAGATCTTTTCAACGGTATGTCGCACGCCATTTGCAGACAAGTGAATCAGGTCGATTCCCAACTTTTTCTGGTCGGGAGTCAAATTGGCAGTTTGACTCCCGGCCCTTCTTTTGGCCATAACTTGTATTTCAGATGTACAAATGAGTAATGCGAGCCCATTTTAGACATCTACGTTCTAATATCTTTTCAATGATATAAAGAACGCTACAAGCCATTGAATTTTGACCCTTGAAATCGCTCTTTGAAGTTTCGGGAATCCACCGGGACTCCATCTCCCAAAGTGGGAGTTGCCTTGGGAGTGTGAGGGTTCACTCCTCACACTTTCCTACATTCCCGGGAATATGTGATGTGACTCCCAGGCTTTCTCTTGGCCCGCACTTTTGCAACCCCTTCGCCTTGGTCGTGAGCCCAAAGCTAGGGTTGCAACATCGATTATGCACTAACCAACTTGTTGTTTGGTTTGTGCAGGTCCATGTGAATAAGTGAATCACTTGTTGCTCATCCTAGTCCCATTTCGGAGCTCCAGCACACCCTTTTACCCCCAAAATGCTACAAGCCAGGGAACGTGCTCCAACTCCTTCTCTTTCCGATGTATTCACCTTTTGATTTACAGTTGAGTCCATCAAGGAGCTTGGGGGTGCGTCATACCATGTTCAATTAAAACCACTCAAGAAGATAAATTATTATGCAAAAATGTACTACAAATTTCAACTCTTCAAATTTCCCCCATTCCTAACCTTGTTCATCTCATTTTGCCCAACCTAAGGACACCCCTTTGAGGTTTTTTGTATTCACTTTGATAATTATCTACAACATGGATTCAAGGTACCGCAACAAAAGATTCCTCTTCCAAAATGCATATTGAGTTTTATATACCCCTTAGTTCTACAATTCAGACCTCTTTTGTCTTCATCATCCTTTAGCATCAACCCTTCATATCATCTATCCTCCCTTAGATCTACACCTCTACTCTGCTAAGTCATTATTGTAGTAGAATTCATCAACAATTAGCTTCGTAGTCTAAACTACAACAAGAAGAAAATTTCATACCAAAAAGAACCTACCACCTTGCTCCTCCATTCTCCCTCTTATCTTACCTTCCATTGTTAATTATGCAAACCTAATTTCTTCATTGTAGTTGTTCCTTCCACCATCCATCACTCAATGCAGCTCCTATTTTCCATAACACACAAATAAACAAGGTTGCCCACCCATGCATTCCTTACAACAACAATGGAATAATTTTCATCGCAAACATGCAAAAAGTTGACAACTATTGAAAA
>Ga0209208_10010338_pt1 | contig 12124 bp, 10 predicted proteins | sample S1TSphfallax_3_FD_187694 | JGI IMG/M metagenome (GOLD analysis project Ga0209208, IMG submission 187694) | Host-associated microbial communities from peat moss isolated from Minnesota, USA - S1T2_Fd - Sphagnum fallax MG (SPAdes) (version 2) | ecosystem: Host-associated > Plants > Peat moss >...
CATATATTCAATGAACATTGTTAAACATAGATGTAAACATTTTTTATTTATAAATATAAGTTGAAATTAATTATATTTTTAATACATTCCTTTTGATTCCTTGTAAAAAATATTGCAATTAAATAATTTGACATAATAATTTTAAAAGGATTCAAAAAGACATTCATGTAATATCCAACAATTTTTTAAATATTTTTATTCATTCAATATGATATTATTTTAATTGGAGGCACATAACAATATATTATGATTATAATGTAATAGATACTATAACATCCAAGATTGTCCTATGCAATCCTTGAATCGTTAGAATGTCCTTTTTGGTACCTTTATGATGATTGTGCCATGTAACCAAGTTGAATATGAATTGAACTCCTAACTTAAAATAATGAAATCAAAATCCTTACCATTACCCCATCACCATAATTATGAATGTGCAAATTGAACCTTTTAGAATTATTCTAAACCATTAAAATTTGAATTATTTACATTAAGGTTGGCAAATCCTAATTTTTTCAACATAAACAATGATAACTAATGGTCTATAAGTAATTGTTTGAAGTTTTATTTCATAACGGATTGCTTACAAGACATGACAACATCAAATGGACCATATAATTAATTGTAAGAAGGATTAATAGTGGCTAATCATGAAATCATAAAATATGTCAAAACATGCTTGTATTTTGAATGTAAAATGGTTCAAAAAACAACATGAAATCGATGAAAGTGATTCTTTCCTTCGTAAAAAATTGAAACATTTGACATTCCATAATTACCTTGTGATATATTATAAAAGTACATGTTTTATAATGTCAAGTTTTTATTGTAAAACAATAGTTTTCTGTAAGGCTTTATTTGTTGTTGTCCCCACAATATGGCTTTGGAGTTTGTTCTTTCATGTTTCAAAAGTATTCCCCTTCAAAGCATAGGAATCCAAGTTCAAAGCCAACAAAAAATGCAAACGCAAACTTGGCATAAACCATGCCTTTTATCCTTTGATTTTTAAGTATGTTTTTATGTGTGTGATTTTGTTAATTATTTGGATATTGTTGGGTGGCAATCTAGTAGTGCATGACAAATAAACATTTATGATTTTTCCAAAAAATGTAAGTAACTTGAAATTCTAAAATACTTTGTGTTTGATTTCATCAAAATAGTTATAAAATGAATTGGAATTTAGTATGTTAATTTTGCTATTTAATTGAGGATTTTTTCAAATGTATAAAACTCAAATGTAATAAAATTCTAAAATATGGATGTTTTAATTTGCTCAAGAATCACAAGGGATGGAGGATTTAACCTAGACTTAACATGTGTTTCCAACCTTACTCTTTGCATAATTTCATGTTTGTAATGGTTCCCAACACTTATTTTCAGATTTTGAAAGTTCAACACAAGGCATATATGGTTTAGTTCTAATATCTAAATTATTTTAATGTTATTGTATTGTTTCTTTATGTGAGTACATGACAAAAGTTGTTGGTGTCAAATTAACATCTACATTGCACCATGGTAAAAACCCCAAAAAAAATTTCGGTTGCTTCTAATCATTTAAGATATCCCATCCTTAGCCTAGATCATGGTCTATGAGTCCAAATTTAACAATTCATCCATTAATTAACATTAACATTTTGAGATATTATTCAAGAAAGTGAAGGTATTATTGTAGGTGTTTGGTTCAACTTGACCCCATTGCAAACAACATCAAGAAGTGCTTCTTTGACTTATTTTACTATGCTTTCATTGTCGGGAGTTTATGCTTAAATTTTTGTTGCAAAATTTTGATATGTAACATATGTTCATGTTAAGGTCTTTCCTACTTGTCATGACTATGACTATGAGTTAGCTAGGCCATTGTTTATTACATTTCATGATCATATACATTTTCATTATTTCTATCATATTAAATGGTAGTGTATGCTAGTGGAGGCATTTATTTACTCATTGCATATTGGCCATAGTTGCATGTCTATGTATAAGGATCTTCCCTTGTTCATAGATGAATGATAATTTAGTAGTAACAATTTTGTGTTAGGATATCTTGAATCATTGTTCTAGTTTTTCATAAAAAGTACATAATGTGAGGATATTGATGTTGAAAAGTGAAATATGTTCTATAAACAAATGCCTTCACAAAACAAGTTGTTATTTAAAGCTTGCAATGTTTTTTCAAATCCACAGTTGTGGAGTAACATGAAGCTAATCAACTTAGTTATGGTAAATAAAATTATCCATCACACCTAAAACAAATGAAGGGAAAATGAATCGAAAGATGGAACAAGTGTATGAAGTATTTTGCCTAAGTGAGTTTATTGAATTAATTTGTTTGTGTAATTATTCTACATCCAAAACATGCTCTTATGATACATGGGTTGAAATGGTCTTAGCTCCATAACTACCACCAACATCACTTGAAATTTGCATGCACATGGTGGAGCTTCAATTCAAAGGGATTAAAGATAATCATTGCAAAACAAATTATATAGGTAATCTTGGGCACTCAACAAGACTTACAAAGGTGGCCACCTTAATTTGCTTAAAAGTCAATAATGGACTACCAACCTATGTCATGGTTTTAAGCATTTAGGATTAATGATCATTTGCAAGTTGTGTGACTTAGAAATAATTGAAAGAGAGTCATTGCCTATTGGTAAACCTTAGGGCCAAGTAATGAGTGAGATTTTTTTTCAAGATATGATATTAACAAGTGGTTCATCACATGATGATTATGCCCTTGATGGAGGCAAGTCCAAAGTAGTGTTGTGAGTGTATAAATTTGCAATGTATAATTAGGGGATTTAGGTTTTGCAACCCAAGTTTGAATTGACACACTCTTGTTGGAATTGACACAAGAATTGAATTGTGAAACTAATCTGTCATGAAATTTAGAATTGAAATCATGAAAAAACATTCTTGAATCTATAAGGGTCAAATTATTTTTTAAATGTGCAAATTGACTTTTTTTGGGGGAAAAGTTGATGAACTTAGAGCATCTCCACCGGTGCTCAGTATGTCACTTTGGATAAAAAAATTAAATGACTAAGTTTAGGTTTTTTTTTTGCCAATAATAAAATTATAATTGGAACTACATATACATGGGCACTACTAATAACAAACGACCTAAACCAATCATTATGATCAACCAATCAGAAATATTGAGTCACAATCAAGTCCAATTTATTACACTCTTTTTTGGAGGTGCACAACTGTGTTGCGCCTTTTACCAACCATAACAAGTTGCATGAATTTGGTGTAGAAAAAAAAATTTCATGAGCTAAACTGGCACATTTTGATTTTTTCACAATAAATTTTACTATCTAGAGTCACATACTAAGCACTGGTGGAGATGCTCTTATAACTTAATATTAATTTGCCAAGTTCAAACCACCAATAATTAACAAGGCATCACAAACGCATTGGCCCTACCAATAGATAAGATGTTGTACATGTGCATTTATGTATGTATATAAATACATATATTATTTTTTGATTTATTTGTTTGTGTTTACCTGTACATGCATTTATGTGTTATGAAGTCATTTTGTGGTATTGTGTGGTAATACAAATTGGGGAACATAATTAGATAATTTGAAAGCAAAATAAATGGGTTTATGATCTATCCAATATGTTTGTGTCGTTCCAAAATGACATTGTTGTATTGGTGCATTTGTCCATATGTGATCTATTTGTGTATCATTAATAATGGTGCTTCCTATAAAAATGAGTTTTAAATAATATTTATTCATGAATGTTTGTAATGTTGATGATTGATTTGATTTTGTTAAAATGTTTATATTGAAATCTCCAATTATTACAGTTAGACATGTGAAAGCATTTTTCATTTTTTGTATAATGTTTTCTAGGATAGAATTAAAATGTGACACTTGCATGTTGGGAGGTTTATATATTGCAATTATGTATAATTCTTTTCATGTGTTATCATAAAAAAGTGTGGTGATAAATTTAGCACTAGAATTTGTGATTGTTTTGTCTTTTGTCAATGACACATTATCATCATAAAGTACCATAGTGCCATGTTGATCATAACATGATAATATATGGAACTTTTATGATAAAGCATTGTAAATTTTTGAGTTTAGATAAACATTTTTATTCTTCTTTCATTTAAACAAAGAATATGTGATGCTAATAAATTTGGATTTGCAAGGACATCTTCAAAATGTAATGTTAAAGAGTGAGTATTAAGAGATTCTACAATTAAAACTTTTGAAGGGTAGGATTTAAAAAAAAACAATAGCAAGTTTGTATTGTGCATTTGTTTTTAATTGAAAAATTCTTCTTGAACAAGATGATCCACTTGAAAAAATTTATTCAATAACGAAGAAAGCAAATACAATTTCTTTTTGAACGAACCTTCAATAATGCAATATAAGTTAGACCATGTTTTGTCACACCGGTCAGATCAAATGCTAAACGATCAAAAGTCAACCCTTGTGAACGATGTACAGTTCGTGTTGTAGCTAATTGAATTGGGAATTGAATTCTTGGGATAGTGTGGGAAGGATTACTACCTATTAATTTTTAAAACACGGTCTAACAATTTTGCTTTACGAGTACAAATCCATCCACATGATAATATAAAATGAATTAGAATTTTGATTGTCTTAAAATATATATGACTTATATGATATGTAAACTTTTTATTTAAATTAATAAGTTTTGCTTGCACAATCTTTTGATATGAACATGTAAGTGATGCTCTTGGATGCCCATAAAATAATGTTGGAAAAATTATATTTATTTTAGAATGTGCATCATGAAATAATCCAAGAAGTTGAAAACGTTCTCCAAGAACTATTGTTAGTGATTTGTCATTGTCGTTAATAACATGTTCAAAATTTAAAATATTTTGCACTAATGTGTATGTGTAATCTTCATCAACTACTTCTTCAAATGTGATTGGTGTTTTTATTTCTAAATTTTCGTCAATTGTGTATTCTTCTAACTTTGTAGTTTCATTTGTATTTGTTAATTCCACTAAATCTTGCCAGTTTGGTCTAATTGGAATTTTTGCACTTTTATATAATGGAATTTGGTAAAGTTCTTGTAAAACTTTTATCATTATGTTAAGACAAACATAACCTGACATGTATATGGATTTGTGTTCTAATTTTCTTTTTAAAAATACTTCAATTGAAATATCATCATACAACAATCGAAACAATATAATTTGTACCAAATCTAAATTTGTTGGAACATTAACAATGGTTCCATGCGTTCCATGTTGTCCATACCCTTTTAGTTGGAATATTTGTGTGAATGCAAGACATGGTGCAATCAAATGTTCTTCAATTTTATTTTAAATTGGTACAAATTTAAAGTTCAATTGATTATTTGTAATATGTTCATGTAAAGTCATGTTCAATTGTCTGCCACAATCAATTTTCTTTTGACAAGAATTACATATAAATATGGGGTCTTCTTTTTTTCAGTTTTAAAATCATTAAGTAATTTATTAAAATATGATTTAAAAACAAAACGGATTTCAAAACACAATGTTTTACAACAATAGCATGCATGTTTGGCAATGTTTTCAATATTTTTCTTATATTTAATAATATTTTTGTCTTCATTCTTTTGGTCAAGGTTTTTTTTTTCCGTTGAAACAAGATTTTCTTTCGTTAATTGGACAAAACTATTAATTTTTTTTCATTTTTATTAGTTTCATTGAATGGTTTTAAAACATTTTTGGTAGGAAAATCACAACCCATATTTGTTTCCTTTTTATTATAAACATGACATGGAATATTTTTACTTGAAGGACCAATGACATTATCTTTAATATTGTTGTTATTTTGTATGTTTCCAATTGGAATTATTTTTTCTTTAATTAAAATAGGATTTTTACTTCTTAAATCAATAAGATTGTCTTTAACAATATTATCACATTTGATTGGCATTATTTGATTGACATCATTTTAAATTTGATTGGACAATTTTTTCTAATTTCACACATTGAATAGTAGGTGGAACAACTAGTGAATTAAATGAAAGGTTTGGGTCTATGATATTTTCAATGATTTTTGGTTTTTTGGTTGAAAAAAATGAATTTCATGATCATTATTTTCCTGGGATGTGAATTTTAAATGCTTAAAATGACGTTTAATTTGTGATGTGTTTAAACCCAAATATGGATATTTTTGAATGAAAACTAATGCAATATGTTGTGGCAACCATTTAGGATGAATTTTTATTATTTCTAATTTTTTTTTATTTAATTCAAAATTCCAAATAAACCTTTTACGTTTATGTTGAACTTCATTAATTTCATTATTGATATTATGATTTAAAATTTTTGTGTCATATGTCATATTTTGTGTCACAAATGTGGATATTTGAAGAATTTATCATGGGGTCACATGTTATAGTAGGATCAAAATGGTTGTTTGCATATAATATGTTCAACACATGTTTTTCATTTTCATTTCCTACTTTCATCATAATTCGATAGTTATTTTGTTCCAAATATGAATTGGAAGTTGTAAATATTTTGATATTTAATATATCGCACTAAAATCACCCCACAATCCTCCATTCAAAGCAGGTAATGACATTTTTTGTATATAAATATTTTCATATGTTGCTTTTCCATGATGTAAATCATGCAAAAATTTTGAATTTAATTCACATTGACAACATTCCAATGCTTGAAGCATACCAATTGTTGGACATTCTTGTAAATAGCACATGCTATTTTTTCGGATTAATTCTAAGCTTATTGGATATTTTAATAAATAATCTATTGAATCAAATAAATAATCTCCTACTTTGTATTCAAAATTTTGAACTTGTTGCAAACCATGTTTGGCTAATTCAATATCTATGTTCATTATGTGTTATTTTCAAATTTCAAATTGATTATTTTTAATTTCAAGTTTTGAAATTTATGTGAAATTTATCTTTGCAAATTGATATAAAACCAAATGAAAATTGAAATCAATCTAAATTGTTCAAAAAAATCAATCAAAAATTAAAATTTTCATTTTAACTTTTTTGGTCCACCTAATTTTTCAATTAAAATTAATTTTTGAAATGAATTTTTAAAATTAAGTTCAAATATTGAAATCTTCACTTGAACTTTAAGAACTTTTTACTTTTATTATATTTATGTCAAATCAATTTTAAACTTTAATTTCAAAATATATTTTATAAATTATTTCTCTTTATATTTTATTTTTGGTTCTGGTAATTTATTTATTTCTTTCTTTTCAAGCTTGGGCTAGGTACCAGTTGAGGCATATAACACAATTGACAAAGTTCCCAAAAACAACCTAAATACAAACAAAAAAAAATTGCTTGTGCATTCTTCACTGTAATGTGCACAATAGATAAAAAATTTGCATATATTCTACATTGTAATATACACAAAAAAATAAAAAGTAAAAGCTTTATGAAACCAAAACTGAATGTAGTTATGGAACACTTGGATATCTAAAGTAGATAGGAAATATGTTTGTCTTCTGCACTATAATATGCACAAGAAACAAAAAACTGAAAACCTTATGACACAAAAATCCAATTTAGTCATAGAACACTTAGAAATCTATGGGGTGCTAAGATGTGCCGAAGCACAAATAAAAACCCTTAAAAGGACTTCAACAATTCAATATAAACTTCCCACAAGTGAGCAAATAGAAAGAAAATTGTAGATCACCTAAAGAAAAAATGCTAAAAAGGAGTGCTTCAAGAACAGAACCAAATAAGATTATATAACAGCCATGATAACTCATCACCTTCAAAATAAGTGTGTTGAGGTGTACAAAACTAAGGTTTCAACTTAGGTTAAGTTTGTGTTAAATCTAAGGTTATAATGGATTAGGATTATAGAGGTGCACAACTACATTTAGGTCTAGTGATTAGGGATTAGATCTAGGTCTGTAGTAGATTAGAGTTTAGAATTCAAGGTTGCTTGCCACTTGTCCTACTAAACCTTAAATACTCTAGATTAGCAATAACCTCAGCTTAGACCTAACAAAAAATTATAGGTAATTAAAGACTTGTTAAATAATTGCATGGATATTGAGAAATAGGGGGCAACGGCTACATTTGACACATAATCAGATGCTTAAAATAATTCAAATTAAAGATTAACTTAATAAAAAAGAAAGTACATACATATGTTCAATTTTCGTAATGTATAGAGAATGCATAGGGGGATTATATGGGAATTCCAGGGTATGACATTGCAGGGTATGTTTAACAAATTGAATGAAAGCAAATGACATACCTTGCAATGTCCTACCTACATTCTCATAGCTACAATCAACCATACTTGAGCAATGACATATGTAGGGTATGAGAATGAGGTTGTACCATAAGAGTCTGCCATGAAGGTGAGTCAATTGAAAAACTCCAGTTCATAGTTGAAATGGGTCTTGCAAACACAAAACATGAATTCAATTTCAATTAGTTAATTTATCACTAATAAGGTAGACAAGGTTCTAATAAGGCAAAACTTGCAAAATTTGGATCCAATTCAACAATCCTTATTCCTATGGCGGCAAGGTGCAACAAAAACACTCATGAGAAGCAACAAGAGAACACAAGTTGAATACAAAATGCGACACAAATAGAATGTCAACACAAAATACCAATTTAGAAGTCCTAAAATGAGCATGGAAACAAAATTGAAAGAGTTAAACCTTGAAAGAGTGTATTTATCTGGATCTTGCTCTTTTCCATTGCATGTACTCCAAACTTTCAGGCCAGAAGAAAAAACATTGTTGAAACTTCAAGAGATAGATAGGGAACAACTACCAAAACACCACCCAAGCAGCATCCATTCCATCAAGGACAAAGTTCTGATGCTATGTTGAAGTTGGCCATTCCGTGTTAAAGAAGGCAAGTTCATGTTCCACATGGCTCCCATTCTTGACATGTGCAGCACCAAATTCGTTGCCACCCTTCGAACCTCTTCCAACCCCAAAACCTAAACCCATCATCTTGCTGCTATAGATCAAAATCATACTAGAAAGAAAAGAACCAAAAGATGCATACCCTTCTAAGCAATCCGTCCACCATTCTCAATAGTAGAAGATTATCTTATTGACATTGGTGCCCACTCATAATACTGTCCTTCCTTCCTGGGAGATTGCTTCTCAAGGTATAATTATGGTTGTCTTGACAAGGAATGGAAGGAAGGCAAGCATGAATTTTGTCATTCATTCTGTTACAAAATGGAATCACTAATATGTCAACCAGAACAACTAAACAAATTGTAGATGGCAATTTAAGCATATTTCAAACATTTATTGGACAAAGTGAAGTTTGAATCAAATGTCCTTTCATGTCACTGATAACTTTAAACAATCAAAAGCTCATACATAAGCAATTTGGGCTGGTTTCAAGACAGATTGGTTCTGGATCCCATACTTGTGAAGAGACTCTTAACTGCCAGAATGCTTTTCTCTTGTGCTTGAGAATTCAAGAGAATCTTGGAAAGAGTGAAAGCTACTTTACTCATATTGGGTCTCAAGTTGGGATCAAGATCCACACAATCCTTGGCCAGCTCTGCAGTCTTGAGTGTGTAGTCAAGAGGAGCAGAGTCTCCAAGCAAGGGATTCATCCATGCTTGTAGTCTTCTCCCTAGTTCTTTTCCTGCAAGGATGGACATCAGGGAGAAGAGTCTTCTTCAAAGTGTTTGTGCCAGTCTGATCTGCAGTGCAGAAGCTCACTGCCTCCTTGCTTGACACAATTTCCAACAAAATCACACCAAATGCAAACACATCGAGCTTTGGTGTGATCAAACCACCAACTTTCTCCTCTAGTGCCATGTACCCATGTCTCCCTGAAATCTGGATGCTGTGAGATTGTTTGAAAGTTGAGTGCTGTACTTGGACTCCTCTTGGAAGTTGCATCACCCTTGTAGAAGAAGACTGTTGATGATCTGAGCCTGCATGATCCCTTTTGCTCTCGCTGCTCTCCACTAGTACTTGGTGTGCTCCTGCTGGAACCCTGACTTTCTGCTGCTGCTGCTGACATACCCATCTGTTCTCGAATTTTCGCAACTCCAAAATATGCTATTTGAGCATGAAGTTCAATGTCCAAGAGGATATTGCTACTTTTCAAGTGTTTGTGAATGAAGGGTCCAGCATATGTATGGTGATGGAGATACTCAAGTCCCTTGGCAACATCAAGGACCACTTGCAACTTGCTTGTCCAAGTGAGAAGACCTGAAAATCCTGGCGAGTACTGGCTGTGAAGGTATTGTCACAGGTTTCCACTTGCAATAAATTCATAAAGAAGATAAATCCAACCATGTTGCACATTGCTGCAGCCACCAATGAGTTTCACAAGATTTGTGTGATGTACACTACATGAGTTCTTCATCTCAGCAACAAAATCTGAGCCTCCTCCTCCTGATCCCTTGTTATTGTGTTGTTTTTGAGCACCATGACTGCTACATCCATGCCATGAAGTGAACCCCAAAACACAGAACTGCCCATTTTCTTAGCAGGATGGAAATTCTTTGTTGCCATGCTCAGATCCTTGAGTTTGAAAATGATAGCTCCATCTGACAGCATATCCTTGATGCCTAGCACCTGTTGTTGCTGCGATGATGTCACACTGTAGCTGCTGCTGCTGCTAGTGCTGTAATTTGCAGAGGAGTCGACTTGTGAGGAGGACTCCTTTGACAACGTCTGGCTAGAAATCGTAGTTGTAGTGGTGGTGGTGCTCATGTTGCTGTTGCTGCTGTTGTCATGATCCAGCAGCTGCCACACTAAAATTACCTTAAGCTTACATCTTAGACTGGCAGTACTGAAGACCATGAGCTGTTGCTGCTGCTGCTGCTGCAGGACTAGTAGAGTTGCAAGTACTTGATCTTAATGAACAGCAGTTGGATGCAGCTGCGCTAGTCTGCTGCCGCTGCTGCCTTGAAGGGTTTTTTAAACCCTCCAATTCACTAATGTGCTCAAATTTGTTGGTAACAATTTCCTGTCGAAATGGAAAAAGAAGAAACATAACAAACCCATTACTGAACAGAGGTTGCCATTAGATAGTAGCCACACTTGTTGCACATCTCATGCAAATGCCTCTGGTAACCTTCCATAAGCACCAGTAGCAAGGTGAGCATCGATGGCTCGAAAATCAAGGGGACGAGCTACCATACACGCATCTTACCAGTCCCATGGCCTTCTGGACCACCAATCAAAAGAGAAAAAACTTCTCCTTTGTCAGCATCTGCCACATGTCGCAGGACTTTGCAACCATGAAAGCAGCTTCATGATTCAACAGGCAGCTGGTATCCAAAGCAACATCTGCTCTAGTTTTATTCTACACCATTCCCTTATCCAATGATAGTAAACATACTGCATCCAACATATAAGCCACACCAGAACCACATCATGACCTGAGCATCACTTTCTACAGCAACAACTGTAGCAGCTGCCCCAAACAGCACACCACCATCTCGTTGAAGACATCTAATGAACCTTTTGCGCTCCTCTGGTCTCAATCCACTGGGATAGCCACTTTTTTTAACTTGAATAAGAGTGACCAGCTACTGATGAGCAAGTTCAGGCCATGTCACCTCATTCGCAGGGAGATCACCCCCAAACTCTGAGCCCTGAGAGGAGCAAGAGCTCTGCTCCCTGCCATCACAGATGGAGGAACACGATAATGATGGTGAGGAGGAGATTGCCAACGACAGCAAGTCCTTCTTCTTCACACATTGTTTTTCAGGCAGGAAGACACCAACAACAACCCTCTGCCTTTTCTTGTGCTGCCAATTCATAACCCTCAAGCTCTCGGACAACGAAAACTTGACAATTGTCAACATATACGCCTCAAACGAACGAGCACTAATGTGGAAGTGGTTGAGCGAGGCCAGCTTCGACACCGCCCACGTCATCATAGGCGGCAACTTCAATCACCTAGAAGAAACGGACCGAAGAGGGAAAGTAGGGGAACGCTTCATGCTGAGAAGATAGGCGGCCTCTTGGCACCATATGACACTTCAATACGGGTTGGTGGATGCTTGGAAGTTGGACAATTTCAGAAAAATGTCCAAGAAAGAATACACCTTCATCAACGGCAGGTTTGGAGCGCGCTTCGCTGTCTCGTGCATTGACAAATTCCTTGTCTCTCAGGACTTGGACAC
>Ga0209208_10010339_pt1 | contig 12123 bp, 4 predicted proteins | sample S1TSphfallax_3_FD_187694 | JGI IMG/M metagenome (GOLD analysis project Ga0209208, IMG submission 187694) | Host-associated microbial communities from peat moss isolated from Minnesota, USA - S1T2_Fd - Sphagnum fallax MG (SPAdes) (version 2) | ecosystem: Host-associated > Plants > Peat moss >...
AATAAAATGGGATGTTTCCCTAGTTATATATGAATCCACAAGCACCCAATATAAGTACTTTAGGTTTAGGCACATATTAGGGGAGGTTCGAAAGAAGGCTTAAACCCTTAAACCCTAAACCCTTTAGTAGGTTCACCTAGACTAAAAGAATGTGTGAGATTGCTTGTGAGTTACTCCGGAGGAGGTGTAACAACCCCACCAAACACTTTTGAAAAATTTCCTTGACTTAACTACCACCTCATCCTAGGCCCATTATTTGGGAATGTCTTTCAACTAGGACTTTTTACCCTCCACAAATTTGTCATATGTCACAAAGCAAATGGTGGGGGAGGCGTGCAAACACTAGTAAAAAAATTTAAAATATTTGATTTAAAATATAAGGTATTTTTTATTCAAATAATCAATTTAATCATGATATATACCCACTCATTCCAAACCATCCAATGATCCTTTTAAATTTCTTTTGAAAATGCTAAGATTGTCCTTTTGCATTTGCCTTTCTTTGGCTCATGGTCCATGTGTTTTAAAGCATCAAAGCACCTTGTATTTGGAAATGCATTTTGATAGCTTGAATTCCAATCATCATGGGTTTTAGTTTAGCTAGGATGTTAGCTTCATCAAGGTTGGGAAAAGCAAGGAAAGACTCACAACAACATACATTGTTATTTTTTGTTTTATTGCGCATATTTCAAAAAGGCAACTTGATAATACAAATGAATATGCATCTCTTATCGTTTATCCAATTATTTATTTTCTCATTTTTTGAGATGTAACATAGGTGACGATCATCTCACAAAGAAATTTATTTTATTGGTGACAAGTTTTGATCAAAACAATAGAAAATTAATATAATTTTTGCCTTCAATAATATAAATATGTTAAAACATGCTTTATAATTTGATGTGGCCTATCACCTTAAACTTCATTTCAAAGCATAATTGGCAAATCATAATTATGTATTCTTATTATGGTGGGTGAAACCTCCCAAGGAAAGGCAAAATTTTGCCCTAGTTTGCCAAAAAAAAACAATATTAGTATGAAATATTGTAGATATTATAATGTATTCATTGTTTTAACGTGAGTGCTTGACATGATGAAACAACAATGTCTCATAATACCTATTAATAAAAAGAAGTCACATATTGCAATGAATATCATAGACTCTAACACATTTTTTACATTTTGGTACCTTTGGAATGTACTTGAGATTTATACCTCCTTGTGAACATTTGCTTTTGTAGCTTCCACGAGATGATAAAAAAAAATTCACAAAATGAAAATTTAAACATAGAAGATCTCTTAGAATCGTACCTCCTTTGTTCATCAAAGGAGCTATAACCCAACATTCAAGGTATCATGGAAAATGGGCAAGAAATGGATAATGCATTTGAAACCCCAAAGTGGGCCATGAAATATAAATTTCATGAAATGTCTTGCTTGTGTAGAATTTGGTCTTAAGTCCCCATGGGGTTTTGGGGGAGGTGGTAAAAGGATGTAGAAATCATGTGTTCATGACCATGAGAAAAACAATGAGCACAAAACTACAATGGCTAAATAGGAAGCTCCACCTAGTATGGTTCCTATGTCTATATAGGTTCAAAATGATCTCGAAAAAAAAAATCCCAAAATCATTACTTGCATGAAGGTTTTTTTTTCAACATAACTTGAAAGTGAATGTGAAATTTTAATGGTTTTGGACACTCTTCTTATGCTTGTCAATGATAATTATGTAGCTTATACATCAAGATCAATTGACCTTGAGTTTTTGTGGGCATTATCTAAGCATCTCAAACATATATATGCATGCCTATGCTTTTTCATCTCATGTGTATTCCATCCTTGGAAAGTTAGGTTGGGATTTATCAAAATGGGTGGCCCTTGCTATTGATGGGCCAACCCTTATGATAAGATGCCAACATTAAAGGTTGTGCACTAGATTGCAAAAGAAAGGTCCAACATTGGTAAACACACATTGTGTAGTTCATCAAAAGGCTTTAACAACAAGCGATGCATTGAAGGTTGTATTGGAGTTGTTAATTTTGGATGATTTTGCAAACAAAGATTATACTTGGGTGGGAAGAAATTACAACCAATAAAAGAAATTGAAAAGTCTTGTGGATTTAGTAGATTTTTTGTCATTAACCATCTTGCAATTTCACTTAGTCCATTGGCTTTCTTGAGGTCAAATTTTGGAAAGAATTTTATACCACATGCCAATTATACTTGGAGCTTTATTGGTATCAACATGCTACCACATTTCAATTTCAATTCATGTTTCATCTTATGAGTGATATCTTCATGGAGTTAAACAAATTGAGCAAAAAAATCCAATTGAAGATGGTTGATACATCAACAATTGAATGCACTTTGGATGCATCCAGTTCCACATTTGTCAATTCAAATGTTGGTCAATGATAAAACACTCAGGACTATTTTTATCAAAAGGATGGTTTGACGGTGTTTAAGATGGGGGCAACAAATGGCCTTCAAGCTACATGTCATCCCATGCATCATGGAAGGATTTTTAAGAGAGATGATAGTTTGGAAGAGTGCATGAGCATGGGGGTAGATTATGTGCAAACAATTGTGGACAATTGCAATGAAAGATCCCCTAACCTTCATGCGTTTAATGCACCTAAGTTGTTTAGTCTCAAATATTATCCAACTAAAAAGGAGACATGTATCAATATGTGTGAGTAGTGGTTGGAAAGGTTGACATCAAAATTCAAGTTATTAAAGGCTCAAAGGGATGCAAGTATAAATGAATTGTTGGAATTTGTCGAGATTTTAAAGCATGAATGTGAGAACAAGTCACAACTTGCAGTCTAAAGGTGTTGTGGAAACATGAATGTGCGATTTGTTAATTGGTCACACTTCATGCAACTTTGGCATAAAATACATGTTACTCCTATAAATATTGTTATTTGTGAGAAGGGCTTTTGTAAACAAAATGCATTCAAAAATCATTTACAAACTTCCCTAAAGTTGAATACTATGGACGCGTTGATGAAAGTTTCATTATGCAACATAAAGATGGACAATTGTACTAAAGGGGTCTTTGATGAGTGATGGAACATGAAACATCGTAGGATTTTTACCTTAGATCAATAATTGCCAAAATCTTAAACTTAAATTGTACGTTCTAGGTTTTTTTTTTGTGAAATGACAAACTTGTCATTTGAAAGGCAAATTTTGAAAGTTGTCTATCATAACAAAGGTCAAAACAAGAATTAACATGTCACCAAAAAAAACATACTAGCTTATCAAAAATCAACACTAATTTAGAGGGCACCTTATCCAACAAAGTTCTTTCTCAATTGACAAAGGGTGAGGTGTTTTGAAAATTAAAATTTCCACTTTGATAGGCATTCCAATTTTTGTCATGGGAAAGACATCAAAAATAATTTTCTACTACTATTCTATGAGAAGTAAAAGGGTTATTTCAAGGACACCATCTAAAACATTTAAACAAATAAGTGCCCTTGGGTTTTGCCTAGGGTGGACATTTAGTGTGAAAAATGCCCCACTCCTTGGGTATTACCCCAAAACCTTTGTAACTTGGCCTTATGTTTCATAAGAAAAACAGTAGGTAAAATCATAGTCAAAGGAGCCACCCAAGTGAGTGGACACTCTTTAAAATTGCATTTTTGTATGTTTGAAAAATCACAAGGGAAGTTTAATAGTTTAACTTGTCATAATTTTTTTATAAACATTTTCCATTAATTGCAAAATTTACATGCTCAAAGCTTGACACAAATCAAAAAAAAATTTACATATTCAAAACACTCAAAAGTCAATAATGGACAATTTTTGGTTTTTTTTTACATTTTTTTTTATACCAAATGTGCACCATTCCTTTTGAAAATTGGAGAGGATTTTAGCATTGATGATTAGAAGGGAAAAAGGATTTGAATTGATGAAAATTATTTTTATAATCCATTGGAACACATTTAACCCAAAACTGTTTTAACCTTGAAAATTATGGATTTTGAAAATGTGACTTTAACAAAAGTTGTTCATATATATGTGATAGAGGCCATGAATGCATAATATACAAGATATAAAATCAAAATTTAATCAAATTTTATTTATATTTTAAATGTAATGTTAAATGGGATATCTGAAATATTAAATATTAAATTATAAACCAATGCAAAAATGACATGTGCCATGTGTTTTGGAAAAGGACTTTTACCTAGGAACCCCTAGCCCCTTTGACCATGATGTCACCCCATTTAGACCTCTAATTTCACATCATGGCAATAAAACCTTGTTTGTTGTTGAGGTTGCACCTTTATGAATAAATGAAGTGGGCCCATGTAAAAGCACCTTATGAACTAAAAGGGGCTTCAACAATTAACACAAGGCCCAATTTGTTGATATGATTTTTTTATATATGTATGTAATAGTGATATGTACCCACTTAATCTTATCGGGGCAAAATTGTTTCAATATCATCATGACTTATGTACATTTACATATGTATGATTATGTTATTGAATTTAACATTTTTATATTATGGAAGGTAGTTGGTTCAATTTTGTTTTTTGGTCAAGTTGTGATCATTTTTTTTTATTGACAATTTTTTTACAAAATTAAACTCTTGAAAATGAAATGATTTTGGAACTTTTTAAGGCCAAAAATGAAAGAAAAAAAAAGGAAAAATCATCATATTTTTATATTTGGTTTTCAATGTATCCATGAATATAGAAATTTGATTAATTTTTTGTACTCCACATATGGTTTATAGTTAGATTTCGTTAAATATTCCTAGAGATTATCACCATTTAAGTTACGCAAATAAAATTAACTTAATTAGTTGATTTTTTTCAAATTGCGGTGGCTCCCATTACACTTTTGGTACCATTGGAAAGGCCTTGATAGATAAAATCATTTTATGAGTTGAAATGGGTTTCAAAATGAAGTGGTTTGTAATGCTTTGATCTACAATGCAAATTTTCTTAAATATTGAACATTTTTTTCATTGAAAATTCAAGATAATCAAATTTGAAAAATGTTAGTGAAATCAAAGCAAGTTCTTAGTATTGTTGCAAATCCCTTGAATGGGATTCCTTCAAAGTAATTTTGTAATTTTTAGACTTAAGGTGTGGAAATGTGAGTATATTGTGTGTGCCAATTTAGTTTTTCCTTCATATTTGCAAAATCATGAATGATGATGGGTTGTGTCAAATTATTGTTTGTGTGGAACCCAAAATTAGCAATGTAATGGGCCATAATTAATTTCCAAGGTTTTGAAAAAATTTCCTTGCCACTTTCGTTTAGTTATGGTGTTTAATGTTATTGTAATTAGTTTTTGAATCCTATTTAGGCACTTTTAAATGCATTGTCCTAGGTGGGACAAACAACCATTCACTAGTTCTAGTTTTGGTGTTGACAATGTCAATTTTAATGCAATCAACATTTATAAATGTGTTTGAAATGTGCATCAATAACTTAAAAAATTAGTTATGTTTTAGAGTAGGTTAAAGAAAAACCTATTACTAGCTAATGAATGACAACTCATTTTAATGGCCTCATTGCACTTTTTACTGAAAGGGATCCTACCATAATACATAAGACATGGGTGGAAACTCACTAGGGTGAAACAAAAAAGATATCATACAATTCATATAATTTATCAAGTTTTGAAAAATTCAATTGTAGCTCTTCTAGTTTATATGTGCAAATGATGGAATGTGATTCATATTAACAATGCTTTAAAACATCTAAACAAAATGTAAAAAAATCGTGGCAAATTTTTAGAAGTCCTTTATTTTTTATGATTAGTACATTTGGAACTTATTTTTTAATAAATCAACACAAGAAAAAAAAACATTAGAGCTACCCAAATTAATTTATAATTTATGTCCATTGATTTATTTTTGTCATCCATTTCTTAAAACAACATATCTAAAACTAATAAAAAAAACCTTTGTATTTTTTCCATTATGGATTTTCAGAAAGTATCATTTTTGTTTCACACTAGTGTGCTTTCACCCACAAAATGTTTACCATTTGTGTTCTACTTGGATGTCACTTGAGCCATTATATGGCTATTAGAAAGGAAAGGAAGATGGTGCATTGTTAATTAATTGTGTACATATATGGGTTACATTTTTTTATGTGTATGGTTAGTTCCAATTTGGGCAAAGGGGATTGGATATTCGTAATGTATTTCAATAATGACATGTTGTTCAACTTGTTTTGTTAATTGACAATTGATTTTACTTTAAAGGTAATATATATTATTATTGTAACATTGGTTCATGAATAATTCCAATGAATGATATAAGGATATTTTTTCTAATATAAAGACAAGTTGAAAACCTAACAAATAATTTATCAAAACATCATCACCGCTTGAGTATGCCAATAACTAATACATGCTTTAAATTGTTTTTCTAGTTTCATAAGGAGACACACACAAAATCCTCCATCGATAAAGGATTGGTTGATGAAATAATGAACTAGTAATTCATGAAGAGTTATTAGTTATGTTTCTAATTTTTATTCCAAATTAAATCAAATGGTCTACAATGATTTAGTGTTCAAAACCAAATGATTTTGTTTTGAATGTATATTAATTAAAATGGACTTTGCCATAAACTTTGCTCTAACTAAGGAATTGATTTTAAGATGGTTACTAAGGCAGTTGTTTCCTTGCCAAGGAATAACACCTTCGACAAGATGGGATGAACTTACATGGTTTTTTCAAGAATGTGTGGATGTTATCACTTTTGGTCGATCAAAGGCATTTGAGGAAATTCTAGAATGTGGATAACTACATGACTAAGGGTGTAGTCATATTGATACCCAATAAAGGTGATAGGTTTCTGACAAGCAATCGAACCCCTTTTGGGAGTGTGTATAAAATCCTCGATAAAACATTCGCTATTAAATTAAAGGAGTTTCTTCCCTTTATCATCAAACCCAACTATATTATTTTGTGAGAGGAATAAATATTTAAAACATTTTTTTGGCTAATGAAACTATGGGATGGGTAAAATGTAATGATTATAAGTTTTTTTTTTCTTGTTAGGCTTTGAAAAGGCATTCAACTTGATAGATTGGGAATTCCTATTTTCTACCCTCAAACCATTAGGTTTTAATGGCATTTGTGGTAAGTGGATTTCTTCCCTTTATATTGATGTTGTTTCATCTGTGAAGATGAATGGCGAGTTGGGAACCTAATTCCACCTTTTTAGGTAAATTGGACAAGGTTGTTTATTAATATATACATGCTTATTTATTTTGGTGGTGGATGTTATTAGTTATATGCTAGAAAGGCCTATATGTGGTATCATGGGACTTATTCTTATTGGAAGGCATATAATTAGGGATCAATTATTTTTCAACAATATGGTTGTAATTTTACAAGGCTATGTTATTAACCTATAAATTTAAAAATCTACTTTAATGGTCATTTCATATAACTATTGGAGCCAAAATCAATTGGGCCAAATCAATTGAGATTTGGTTTTCAAAGGCTTTTGAAGACATAGATGAGGGATGTGGTGTGCATATGGTTTAAGTGGATTTTTAAAGGAAAATGGGTCCAATGCTTTAGTACGTTAAAAGAATTTAAACTTCCTAGGATTGTTAGCTTTGACAAGTTGTTTCAAACTATGAAAATGAAATTCATCTCATGGTTTTTGACCAAAATGTTTTCCTTGGTTGAGAAAATCCTAATGGCAAATTGAGTTTTACAAACTACGCACAGTTCATGAGAACCTATTGGAGTTTCACAATTAATATGTGTTCAATTATTAGGATTAGTTTGTAATCTTATTTGGGGTAATTGAGGTGAAAGAATAAAAATGAATGTTAAATGGGGGATTATTATTTCAAGGTTTAGGTGACTTGGGAGTCATGGACCTATAATTCAAGTTCTAGCACTCCTAACTAAATTGTCATTAAAAGATTAGTTCACAATGAAAAACCTTCGACAAATTTCGTCAAATGGAAGGTCATTTTGACACAACCCAACAAAAGGATGTGACAAAAAATGCCATTAGATGGAATGTGGCTCTTTAACTTTGAGTTTTAGACCATTGTCTTAGAAGCTTGGAGAAATATTAAGAAAATATCAATTAAGAAGGAACTAATGACATTAGGAAAGGTACTAAAATAATCAATATTTGGCAACACTGATGTCACAAATGTTGATGGAGTTCATTTCGATTTGGGTGACATTAAAAATTTATTGTAACTAACTATGTTAGTGTTGTGATTTTAGTTTTGGGCTTGTGACTAAGGCTAGGGTACGACACCTAATGTAGGTTGGGAAAATGTTTTGGGACTCAAACACATTTTCACAACCATGGGAAAATGTAAAAGACTTGAATGCCACACATTCCCAAGTGGAAATCATGTAAGGAATTGGAAGTTTAAAATGTTCTAAATTTTTTGCACAAAAGTGTAAGTAGTAAACATGGTCCAAATTGGGTTTATTCATGGTTAATGTACCAAAAAGGCTTGTCCAATGAATTTATTTTTTGTGAAATACTATTTTGGATTTTTATAATATTTATTGCTTTATGATATAGTCGATTGTTGTATGCCTATAATTAGAATGATATCATGTTGAACTATTAAAAAATCTAAAAATAAATTGGATGCAATATAAATTTCCTTTTGAATCCTTTTAAATAATTTGATTTTTCATTTTAACTATAATTTTCATCTTAAAAGAATCAAAAGAAATGTATTGAGTAATGCAATTGATTTCAATTTTGCTTCATGAATAGAAAATGCTTACATCTATGTTTAATAATGTTCGTTAAATAGATTTGATTATATCATAAATGTTATGATTTTTTTTGACAATTACATAATTAATTTTGAAAGGGCTACAAGGAAAAAAAAAATTCTTGGTAATTTTGTTGATTCCTTATATTCATTAAATTAAACTTTTTTTGCCCCAAGTGCAAGTCACATGCATGGGATATAATCATGCAAATAAATGTGTCAAGTTGTTTATAGAAATTTTCATGTATTCATTTTTTACATTTTGTGTGTTTTACCAAAGTATTGATGCATAGTTACATATGAATGTGAAAAATCCTCACCACCATATGAATTATCATAATTTAAATTATCCCAAATTTCACATTTAGAATGATTCTATCTAGATTTTGTATTTGGTAGATAACAAAAGTGAAAGCCTTGAGCCATGTGTTCAAAAAGTGGTACCCTAATCATGAATATGCCCACCTCAATATAGCATTGGAAGATCTTGAAATTAGATATTGATTGTGAGTTTGCATTTTCCATATGTAGGTTTAAGGATATGGTATATTATGAAAATAAAAGTTCGGAATCAAATTAGTAATTTAATTTTTGACCATTAAAACCTAAGAAAACAAAGGCAAAATAAATTATGATCAAAGAATTGACAAGACATTGGAAATTATGACATTGAAGGATACAACTTTGCAATTTGAAGCTTTTTAATTAAGATCATATGAGGGAATTATGAACTTGTAAAATCACAATATTCATGATTTAAGAATTTCAAGATTCCTATTTGGGAGTCATGGGCATGTAAACCATTTTGATGTAGTCCAAATACCAATCATAGAGTATATTATAGGGAGGAGGGTGGTGACCTCCTCCCAAGTTTAAATCATGTGAGTATAATGAGTCCAAAACAAGTTTGTGATTCAAAATAAACCCCATTTGCAATAACGACCTACATTATTTTGCTTATGCAAATGATTTGTTTATAAGGTGCTCATGATTGTCACATCATCCTAGTTTCATATCCAATTTTTCACACATTCTTTTTTTTTAAATGTGAGGAGCAAGTTGAAAATGTACCCTTGAGTTTTATTTGTTTTTTCTTTTTTCTCATTAATATTACCTCAAAAGTTTCTTGGGTCTACACCTCAAGATGAACTTAAAGGTGCATTAGTTAAACTATTTTGGAATCTACAATTGGTGGGATGACTCATAAAAGATTTGGAAGTTTTAAATTGAGATAGGCAAAAGTACGAGTAGAGAATACAAGCACACAACAAGGTTGTGGTATCATTTTGTAGTTGGTTCCATGGTATTTGGGTAGCATGGAGTAGGTTATTGAAGGGTTTCCAAAGGCCAAACATTTATTGACTTGGGTCTATTAAGTTAAAACAATTCATGGTAACATAATTGAAGCCCAAGAATTCAAGTGGAACCCCATTTTAAGAAATTGGTTGATGATGGGGCCATTCACATTACCATGTTTACAAGCAAATTTAAACACATCAAGGTATAATTTGAATCAACCCAATGTTTTTTTAATTATTTGAAAATTTAAAAGATAATGCCCAATTGATTAGAAAAAAATAAATTTAGACATTTGGGCATAAACATGGTAAAATATACCAATCAGAAACATTTGTTTTTTGGGAAAGTATCCATAAAACAAAATTTTCATATATTGAATAGATAAATATTATTTAAGTCATTGATTAACAATAAGATTTTTTAAAAATTTCATTGTGTAATATTAAAAAACCACATGTTTTAATATGCATTTAAATACATTGTTTGAAATGCAAATATTATAAAGTGTTATGGATGCTAACACCATGGAATTCATTCATGATTTGTAATTAACTTGTATTTAATTTCAATTCATTTTAAATTAATTTTCAGCTAATTATTGATTCATTATTAGTTAATTGTTAGTTCATTTTAAATTCATTTAAAATTTAGTCATGGGTCACATGGGTAAACATGGGTCACTCATGGGTGAATCAGGCCACATGTATGTTGGATGTTTTTTGAGATTTTTTTTTTGAGGTGAATGCCCAATAGTTATAAATAGAAGTAGTGTCACGAATGCCAATGTGATGGAATTCATTCATTTGAATGTTCATCCATGCATTTCATTTTTAGTTCATTCTTAGTTAGCTTACAATAAACTCAATGAAATATTTAATAATTTTAAAATGTAACTTAATAAAGTTTTAAATATTTTTTTGAATGTTAATGTTGAAAATAGTTTGTATTTTTAATTAAATTTTCTTAAAACTACTTTTTTGAACACATTTGATCATGCTTAACCCATTTAAGGCATGTTACATTGAATTATTTCCTTGGGATGTTGGTGAATGGAAATGGGAGGATTTACCTAATGTTAGGCCAAAAAAAAATTACTAAAATACATGGTAAAAAAAACTTACAAAATCATCATTTGAGAGAGAAAGGTAGCTACTATTCCCTTGGATGCTGGAGATGACGGTCACTAGTTTGAACATGGTTCATATTAAAGACTTACATAGACATTTATGGAACCCATCCAAACCTCGGAAAGTTGCCACATTAATTTGGCTAACACTAAACAAAAGATTTTCTATTTGCTCTTAGCTTGTTGAGATGGGACTTGATTCAATTTTGTTTGCTATACAACAACAATGATGTCATTCCAACTCCTTCCTATTATTTAATGGACTACTTATGATTGCAAATTTGCTTGGATGCTTTTCAACAAGTTCGATTCAAAATGGGACAACTCATTTAACATTTAATCTTTACTCATAGGCACAATTGTTATTCGATAATGCACTTGTTCACTCAACTACTAAATTAACCCTAGTTTCAATAGATCAAATTTTAGACAAACACTTATTAATTTATTTAGATCTTTCTTATTTTGCTTCCTTTAGATAAAAAAAATGTTTAGTCAAATTTGACGGGACTTTATTTGAAGGTTAGAGTAGTTAGCTTAGCATGGATTTCTCATGTTCAAGATGAAATGGCTATTTAATAATCTATTAAATTAAACAAACTAAGGACATAGCTTCAAATCCACACTCATCTAGAAGAAACTTTTGTTATGCATTTTTTGACTACACCATGACATCTTTAGGATGAAAGGGGAATACATTATTATGTGGACCTTCCAACACCCCCCACTTATTTCATGCATTTGACTAAGTTAAAAAAGGGGTATATTTTCCTCATAAACAATGCCAATTCAAAGATGTCAAAAATTTTCAATGACAATTTCTCCAATATTGTGTAAGCCATGAGCAACTTCAAGATTAACTAACATTTAAAAATAAAATAAAATAAAGTTGTCCGCCCATAGTGTGAAAAAATCCACCACTCCAATCCAATCTATGACATAGGTAGTTT
>Ga0209208_10010340_pt1 | contig 12122 bp, 4 predicted proteins | sample S1TSphfallax_3_FD_187694 | JGI IMG/M metagenome (GOLD analysis project Ga0209208, IMG submission 187694) | Host-associated microbial communities from peat moss isolated from Minnesota, USA - S1T2_Fd - Sphagnum fallax MG (SPAdes) (version 2) | ecosystem: Host-associated > Plants > Peat moss >...
AAAACATTTTGGCTTAAGATTAAAATGATTTATGACATCTTTGATTTAAGATTGGAATAATTTTCGACATCTTGGTCTACAAATTTTGAATTATTATAATTTGATAAAAATTCAAAATAATTTAATGATTTATGCCAAAGCCCACCAAGATACTACTACTATACATGTCATAGGTGTCCGAGGAAAAAAGGCCTTCTAGAAGGTTCATGCTTATTGTGTTGAGAATCAGAAATATTGAGAGAGGAAGGAATTTGTGAGGGTACAGGAGCATAGAAATAATGTAATTTCTATATAAGGCATGTCCACCACTTGAAATCATGTGTGAGGTGCTGGTGTTACATCCAGTGGATCCACTGGAAGACTCCTGTGACCTTGAAAGGAAAGCCCAGCTTCCAGACTCCTGTGACCTGAAAGTAAAGCCCAGCTTCCAGGCCCCGACGGAGCCGTGGAAGGAGGAGTCAAGTCATATTTCATTACGATCGAACAATGAGAAGTACTGAGCCGCAGTCAGGTCCAATTTATTACACTCTGTTTTGGAGGTGCATTGACTGATCCCTGTTTGTTTCTGATTGGGTAGATATTTTGATTGGTCCGGGTTCTCTGCTAGAAGTAGCCTCTCACCTATTTGCAGTCCCAATTTTAGTTTTATGGTGGGGTTTGGAAAAAAAAGTAAATAACTAAAACTTGGTTGTGAGAAATATTTTTGAAGGGGGTCATATATTAAGCAGCGCTGGAGATTCGCTAAGAGTGTGTGGTGTCTAATTGTTTATGGTGTAATTACCCATGAACTCTATGCACTTGCAATAAAGAAAATGAAGAAAATGTATCAATGAGTATTGTAAGGCTATTCAGGTTGAGCAAAAACATGGGGTAAAGTGTTGTTATTTTAGATTCTGTATCATACCCAAAAAAATTTGGTTGCATCCTGACTTTGGTTTGTTTGTTCTTTCTCCATTAAAAAAAGGTTTTTCCATAGCATGTGTGCTTCTTGTTGTGGGAGGGGGACTACGCTTCCAGATGCTTCTTTCTGACCATTATTTTCTCTGGGAAGAAATGCAGCAGAGTGAGGAGTAGTGTGCAAAGGGTTGTTTTGTTGGTGTTCAATTTTTTGCACAACATAATTGTGTACAAAAAACCAAGAAAAAAACCCCAAACTCTTAAAACCTACCTTACACAGCAGTGTAACAAGCAGTTCTCAAGAGTCCACTGTTTTGCATAGCAGGTCATTATTTTTAAAGACCCAAGTAAATTGATAATCAAGGGTATTACTTTGAGAATGAAATTGATAATCAATTAGTCTTTCATATTTATAGCTATGTGATCCAGAAATTTAAAAAAATAATAAATGACCTATGCGGCTAGTTGTGAAAAAACAAAATTAATGGTCAGCAGTGGAAATAACTCACTTTCAAAAATAAAACATCCCCCCCAATTGGGGAGGCAAAATTATGTTTTATAACATGTGCTCCAAATACACTAGAAAATTTCTGCTGGTCCATATCAAATGGGGAAGGAGGAAAACATAATCAGTACCATTTGCTAATGAAAATGAAATTTTTTCAAAAATCTACTTAAAATTTAAACTAGAATTGTGAATTTTCCTTTATTCACAAATAGCTCAAAAAATTTCACAAAAAATCATTCCTCTCATGATTTTATTAAAATTCTAACCATTTTATTCAACATACATACTTTGGAATGGCCATATTTCCCCTTTTCAAAAAAATTCAAAAAGGATAAAAAAAGGCATTTTACATGTAATGACCCTACCATATGTGCAATGTTGAGAATGGCAAAAGGAAATGATAGTATAGGAGCTCCTATCACAAGGCCAGTGTGGAGGGGCTGAAATTTCTGGAAGCGTCTGAAATCAGACCCTTCACCTGCTTAAAGCAATTGGTGAGATTTTCCAGAATTTTTTTTAAATGCTTGTAAGGTCTTGTTGACCATTGAGTGGGATCTTATGTGGCTTGTAAAATCCCACATAAGGTTCCGCCTAAACTAACCTAAAATCAACCTAAACTATAAGGCTCAATTTACACTAGGAGTGAAGGGCGGACTAAACTTGGGGCCAACTTTGAGCATTTTTGGCTTGTTGTGTGGCCTCAAGTTAGTAACAAGCAGCTCATCGTGTAATGGCTCTTACCAATGTTATATGACCATGATCAATAATTTATTCCAAAGACCAACTCCTTAGGAAGGAAAATAAAGAATCTCTAGGAGTATTTTATTTTTTAAAATTGAATATTCAAAATTAATTAATTTTTTTGGAAGCATGTGCCAAACCTGCCAAGGTAGTGCTGTATATGGAATGTTTGGAATGTAAAATTTTGAAAACCAAAATGTTTGAATTTTGATGTGTGAATAGTGAAAGCTGAAAATTGTATGTGAAATGTTTGGAATCTGAAAATTTGAGAACTAAAGTGTCTGAATTGGGATGTGTGAATACTTAAAGTTGGAAATTGAAATTTGAAATTTGTATGTGAAATGTTTGGAATCAGAAATTTTGAGAACTAAAATGTTTGAATGGGGATGTGTGAATACTTAAACTTAAAAACTGAAAATTGAAATCTTTATGTGAAGTGTCTAGAATTTAAAAACTAATTTGTCTGAATTTGGATGTGTGAATATTGAAAGTTGAAACTGAAAATTGAAAATTTTCAATGAAATGTCTAAATATTGAAATGTTTAAATACTAAAAACTAAAAATTGAAATGTCTAATCCAAACACATTGTGCATATGGGTAGAAAGCACTATAATACAGTCTGCTCACACAAACATCCTCACAAGGTTATTATTTGCTTTGAATCCTCAAAACCAAAGTAAAGTTGGAATATATTCAAATATGGGTTGTTGCACATATAACACCAGAATTATGTTCAGGTCATGATAGATTGTTGTATCTAGAACCACAAAATTCAAGATTTTCAAAAAAAAATGATTACGTAATTAATTTTTGCCACATCCAAGTTGGGCCACATGGTTTTATCATTACCAATAAGCAAAAACGAGGCCTAGAGATTCTTGAAGGTAACAACAGAAAATCAGGACAATACAGGGACCACTGTCGAATTGTTGCTGACATAAATACATATAAAATAGTTTTTGCTAAAAACTAGTAACCTACATAGAGCACAACTCAAAGCATGGACTAAATGTGTAACATAGGGGTCACACACCTAGTTGTGCACACCTAGGTGGGCACTTTGACTTAAAGTTGAGGTCTTTGGAGTTCACATAGCTGCAAATCATCCCTCCCCCACAACCTAATAGGTTTTTAAGTTCCAAAATCCCATCACAAATATCATTAATAGTTAGTAATATCATTTTTCCCACAAAAACTAGAAAAAATTAAAACATATATATGAAATTGCAAAGAAAATTCAACAATCAACATGTTGAAGCTAATTGTTGTGTTAATTCCTGCAAGAATAAAATATTGGTCATAACCTTATGAGCATCATTCACAAAGCATTAAGCTATATCACTTTCACCATGAAGGTTGTTGCTCCTTTGTGAAGAGAGCAACAAATTTAGCATTGATAATCTCATGAATGTTCTGAACAGGTCCAAATGGCCAATGTTTTTTATTCAAATGTGACATGGTCTACTACCTTATGTATTTGCTTCTTACTTATTCACTCACCTATTTACTTAGCTTGTTATTTACCTACCTATTACCCACCCAACCACCACCTATCTACTACTTATTTACCTACCTACTTACTTACCTACCCAACTACTTACATATTACCTACCTATATATCCACCTATTTAATTACCTAAGTTTAATGACTAGGTGTAGCCATTAAATGTATCCATTAGGTTTAATCATTATGTTTAACCACTAAATTAAAGCCAGTAAGTTTACTCAAATTTTAACCAAATTTTAACCATTACATTTATATTAAATTTAGTCATTAAGTTTAACCACAAGGTATAGTCATTGGGTATACCTTAAGTATAGTCATTATGTTTAACGATTATATTTATTCACTACGTTTAACCAAAGTTTATCCATTATGTTTAACCACTATGTTTAACCAAAGTTTAGTCATTATGTTTAATCACTAGATTTAACCATTAGGTTTATCAACTAAATTTAACTAAATTTTAGTCAAATTATGTCTAACCATTAAATTTAACTATTAAATTTAACCAAAGTTTAATCATTAGGTTTATAAATTAAATTTAACTATATGTTTAAGCAATAAATTTAATTGCTAGGTTTAGCCACTTTATTTAATTAACATGTTTAGCCTAATTTTAACCATTTGTTGTCACCTAAGTTTAGCCATTATGTTTAATGATGTGAAATAAAAAACATGACAAAACTTGAACACCTTTGATGGTGTAATTCATTGATAAGGATTTGGTTTATCATTTTGGAGGTTCAGGGTTCAATTATTTATATTTGCAACTTCTGTGCATGCTTAGAGGCCTAGGGTTAAATAGGTTAAATTAAAATAACTCAATGAGATTAGATTAGGTAGGCTAGGTTAAACTGGTCTAACCCCTACCTAACTTAAGTGCCCCTTTTTTGACCTACCTAAACCTATTTATTACTTACTTACCTATTTTTTTAAAATAATAATTAAAAAATTATTTTAATTTAGGCATAAATTTGACCTAGTCAACTGATTCACTATTTACTAGTCAAATAATCAATCATTTTGTTCATCAAAATGACAAGGTCGAAATTAACTATTTAATCACACTAATAAGTCCAAATTGACAAGGTGGTTTTTTTTATGTTGGTCATTTTGGGTATTATTTAACTAAAAAACTTAGTCAAAAAAGCAAATGGGTAGTTACAAGTTACAATGGCTCACTTTTTGTCCTCTTTTGGACTTTATGCAAAGTGCACTTTATTAAATGCCACAAACACATTATAAAATCATCAATTTGACAAAAATATTTTTGGATTAAAATTCCCAACTTGAATAAGAATATTTATTGAAGGGTGAAATTCAATAAACATACACTAGTCATATAGTAATGGATTTTTAAAGGGAGCATATGGATTATATTATGGGTTTTGCATTAACATTCAAATGCATTTTTTGTTATGATTTCATTTCAATATATTTTTATAATAACTCAATATATGATACATGATGGGAAAAAAAAATGGATTGAAAAAATTTACAACAAAAACTTTAACAACAAATAACTATGGACTTTTGAATGACCAAATTTGGACCTTATTTTCAAAAGTCCTTATCTTGTTCACTTTTTGTTGGATTGATCCCCCCCTAACATGTATGTCAAAGAATTCTCTAGATGGGCAAGCTTTCATATGGACTTTATTATTTGATTAATCACCACATAGGGCACATTCAAAATTAAATTTTAATTGTTTAATCCATTCTAGTGTTAAAATAAGAACTTTTGGGACTAGGACTCTTGTTGCTATTGAGCCACCCTAACTTGCATCTACCCAAATGGGCACCTTTTTATGAAACTTGATTTAATGCCAACAAAAATGCAATTTTATGGGAGGGAATGATGATCAAGGACAACATGTCCAACCCCAAATTTGATGAAATTTCCAATTGCATAATCTTTGTTTCTAGTGGGACAAAGGATTATACAATCATTTATCTAATATTACAAAACATATGGCAACAAGTTTAATGTAAATTTTAGGTTACATGGAAATTTTAAATCAAGTCTAATGCATTTCCAAACAACAAAATAACAACTTGGCTCAACATTGAAATGTGTTTACACAAAAAACATTAATGAGATATAATGATGAAGGCCAATCAATACAAACATGGCATTATTCAAACATTTACTATTAGGTAGGTTCTTTTAGTTCTTTTAATAGGAGCCTCCTTTGTATTTCATTTTGTACTAACCTTAAAATTTATTTATAACTAGCTAAAGCTAATACTAAATCACCAAATTTCTTTGGAAAAATTGAACTATCCAGTAAATCATTTGTGTGCTCCTTATTTATATGTAAAATACAAAAAAAATTTGATTAGATATTCAATTAGTTAACATTCAAACAAGTGATTAAACATCAAACAACTACATGATTTTCAATCACATTAATAATTTCAATTAGATCAAACAACTCCACATAAGTGTTGCATGCGCCACATGTTTAGCCCCTTGTCTAATGTGATTAAATTTTATTTTTTTTCAATCACAATGGACATGTATACTTTTCATGTTAGTGGAATTGGACAAAATAGATTAGATCAAATAGGTAGCCTTGAATTTATAATCACTTCAATCACGATGTTAGTAACAAAAAGACCATGGTTTTGTGTAGTGAAGCATTTAAAAATTTCGATTAAAATACAAATTTGGTCCATTGTTGTGCATTATCTAATCTTCCTACCCTAAACCATGGAACTAGAATTGAATGATTTTTTTCAAAACTTTAATTCAATTCCAATTCTTAAGCCATTTAGGAATTACATTTGAGTTCAATTATATTTTAAACCATACTTAAACTCAAGGGGTCATTTTAAAATCTTAATTTAACCCCTATTATGATTCTAACCTAGTTTTAAAACCTAGGATTTAGTTCAAGCTAAATTTTAAATTATCAAAACCATTCCATTAGTCTAAAAATGTGGTGTAGTTTACTAGCCTGAAGAATTATTGGGCCATAAAAATGAAATAAATTCACTTCACCATAGTCATTTCCCCTCGCTTGAAGTTATGCAACTAGAGTTTAAAAGTTCATTATGTAATCATCATGTTTCACTAAAAGTTCACATAATTCACTAGTAATTAAAGGTAGTCTTATCTTTGGGTGGTACCACTATGAACATTACACCTTGATTTTCTTGGACCCATTGAACTTTGAAAAATCATAAAAAAACATTTAAATGAACATTTTCATATTTGAAAAAAATACATTTATTAGGTTCCATATATTTTGAAATCTCAATAATATAAAGAATATTGTGTATTTAGATGTTCTTAATCATTGCATTTTGAAAAAGTTTTAGGAATGTAACACTCATTTTTTTCCTTGAACTTTTTGGTCAGGAACACAAATTTGGAACATGATCTATGAATTTTTAATTTTTTTTTCATAATGTAATTTGAAATTCATTTTACTTTTAGGTTTTTATTTGATATTTAATTGATTAAATATGATTTAGTTATGAATTTCCAAAGTTGAAGCTATCGATTTTTTAAGGGGCCATTTTAATTAGGAATATAAAATTTTAGATTTTCCAATTTTCTTAATTCCCAAATAAGTTCAAGCCATATATTCAATAATTTAATTAATAAGCATGAAAAAATAATAATTTATAATTGTGAAAAAAATAACAAAAAGGGCCCCAAAAAATGATTTGGCTATTTTTGGTTCTTTAATTATTCTTTGAATTGGATCCTAGTGGTACCACCCAAGGATGGGTTTGCTTTTGAAGTAATTGATTATAGTAAATAATTATTTTAATTTGAAAAATATATCTTAAATTATGTTTTATTATTATTGGTTATTTCACCCTAAGCTGTTTAAATGGTTATAATTTGTTCCACACTAGGTTATTTTCAAGTATTCAAAGTTATTTTCAAATATTTGAAATTAATCCATTATAATTATTGCAAGTTACTCCATCCTAGGCTATTTAAAAATATTCCACCTTTAATTATTCTAGGTTATTTTATATTCTATTAAGTTATTTCACGTCAAGTTATTTTAAAGTTTTTCTAAAGGTATAATATGAAATAATTTTCTTAAAAAAAAAACCTAATGTACAATGCATAAAATAACCTAAGGTGGATAACCAAAAATAAATTAATGTTGAATAATTTAAAATATCCCAAGGTGTAATAATTTAAAATAGACAAAAATAGTTTAGGATGGATTTTTTAAAATAATATAGGGTAGAAAAACCTAAATAACTAAAAGTAATTTAAAGGTAAATAACTTTAAATAGATTAAAATAACATAAGGTCAAATAACCAAAAATAACCTTGAATAACTTAGGGAAAAACAATGTACATTAGCTTAAGGTAGAATAGTGAAAAATAACATGAAATAACATAGGGTGGAAAAACCTAAAATAGTTGAAAATAGCCTAAGGTACAACAACTTAGAATACTCAAAATTAATTGAGGTTAAAATATCCTAAAATAATATATTTGTCAAAAATAACATAAGGTGGAATAACTTATAATAACCAAGAAAAATCTAGAGTAGAATAACCTAAAATAACCTATGGTGTAATAACTTAAAATCGCCAAAGGTGGATATTTAAAAACAACCTAAGGTAGAATAGTTTAAAATAACTTAATGTAAATTAATTTAAAATAACAAAGAATAAATTAAGGTAGAATAACCTAAATTGACTTAGGACTAACCTAAAGTCCTAGTCTATGATAACCTAGGAATAGCCTATGGTAGCCTACACTATCCTAGGACATTACAAGGAATTTTTGTGTTAATGAATAATCTTGTGACTAATCTTTAGTTGTACATGCCACATCTAATTAATACATGTTGTTTAGTTACCTTAGACATCTCACATAAAAATCTTAGTTGTAAAAAAAACATGATTTGGGATAGTCATTTGGGACTAGGTTTACGATTTTTAAATGTAATTGCCTAAGGTGTTTCATAGTTGATGAAGATGTATCCATGTGACAATAATCTATCAAACAATTTCAGGTTAAATTAAGTTTAAATAAACAACCTAACATAAGCTAAGTAAATAGGTAGATAAATTTTTGATAAGTAAATGGATATAGGTTATAAGCTTACATAGGTAGGTAGGTAGGCTTAAAATAGATAACTGGGTGTAGGTTATAGGCTTAAATAAGTAGGTAGGTAGGGTTCTAAATTTTCTTTTGTTTGTCATCACAAGCCTTTTTGATTGGCTCTTCCCACATGGCACATGCACTTTGAATGTTTATAGTGCATACCATTAAATGGTTTTTTCTTTCACTTAATTATGTATTTTACAAAATTTAATTTGTAAACATAAGATATGGGACAAACTTTAATGAAAAGGAAACACTACAACATTATATAACATTATCACATCCTTTGTTTCGTGCACAGAAACACTATCACATATTCACACAAAAAAATATTTATTATTTAACCTATTTACTTACTACATGCCACCTAGTCCATTTGATAAATTAATTACCTAGCATATCTAATTATTAAAATCTACCTTTCTATTTTAGGCTATTATAGGCTATACCACGTTAGGTTATTTTAGGTTTTTATAGGTTATTCATAATTTATATTAAACTATTTTAGGTAATTCCACCCAAATTTATTTTAAAATATTATCAACTATTCTAAGCTATTCCAACCTAGGCTATTTCAAATTATTTTACCCTAGGTTATTTTTGGTTATTTCACCCTCAGTTATTAAAAGTTATTTCATCCCAAATTATTATTGATTATTTTAGGTTTTTTCCAAGGTAGGTTATTTTTTATTATTTTATAAATTCCACCTTAGGCTATTTTAAGTTATTTTATTTTAGGATATTTTTTACTATTTTAAATTATTCCACCTTAGGTTAATCTACCTTCAATTATTATCAACTATTATAAATTATGACATTTTAAATTATTTAAAGTTATCTCAAAAATTTAGAGTATTCCACATTAAATATATTACGTTATTTTCAATTATTGTAAGCTCTTTTACCTTAGGAGTTTTTTATTATTTTATGATATTCCACCCTAAGTTATTTTAAATTATTCTACTTTGAGTTATTTTCAACTATCTTAGGCTATTTCATTTTAAGTTATTTTAGGTTATCCTTGTTTATTTTAAACTTTCCGACCTTAGGCTATTTTTAGTTATTTCTTATTATTCTAGATTATTTTACTTTAGGTTGTTTTAGGCTATTTTTGGTTATTCCACCTTAAATTATTTTAGATAATTTTATGTTATTTTAAACTAGGTTAATTTTAGTTATTTTTGGTTATTTTAAGTTATTCCACCCTAGGTTATTTTAGACTATTCCATCTTAAGATATGTTTTCCTATTTAAGTTATTATAACCTAGGTTGTTTTATTTTTGGCCACTACACAAAATTAACAAAGAAATAAAGTGCACAAATTGTAATGTTCAAAAACCTTATCTATAAATAACTATTACATTGAAGCGGTCTTTCATTATAAATAACTTTGAAGTTAGATTTAGACCATTTAATCCAACAATGCCATTTGTGTTGAAAAATATATATTACACCTCCACACATCCCTATTATGTTAAAAATTGAAAATGGTGGTTCCTTTCTACCTTTTCCTTTAAAATTTTCACACACTTATTAAATTTTATTGTAGATTTAACTATTTTTTCACTTAAAATAACCAAGAAAAAAATTCAAACTACCAAATCTAGTAATTTCATTAACCATATCATTTTTTTTTCACACTTATACACATGTACATTTGCAACTATAATTTATAGTCACAATTCAAATCAAATAAAATGTTACATGGTGTCCAATCACCTATGAACCACATTACTAATCACAAAACAACTAAATTTTCATATATTGTTGGATGCTAATAATTGTTGGATGATATGGCTACACTTTTCATTTTTGTCTAAATTAACATTAGTCACAAATCATAGTTGTATATGCAATTAAAAACCATTTTGTATTCACATATGCAACTTCAAGTCGTTATTACATGGTGCCATAGAGAATGATGCATCGGTAATTGCAAAAATGGTTAATTTGAACATGTGTTGTAAATACATGGATTGGTATGGACATGATTCCTTGTAGTGGGAATAACTTAGAGTAACCTACACCAACCTAGGAATAGCTTAGGACTAACATAAAAAATTAACCTATGGTAGTTTACACATGATAAGTTAGGAAAAAAACATGGATAATAATATGTGGTCAGAAACCATTTTGCCTATTTAAATAATTGTTCAATGGTGAAAGACTTGTTCCATAAATATGGAGGTGAAGGGTTCAAACCTTCACATTTACATTTTAAGTTGATGGGTTTAAGTGGCCTAAATTCTTAGGTAGCATAATTTAGGTTTTTATCCTAGTTTAATTTTTACCTTATATTAGTTTTGGGTTTTTAAATGTTTAACTTAGTTATGAATTAGGAAACTAGCCTAGTGAATTAACTATTAGTGAGTTTGATTACTAAATTCACTTCTCTATATTAATTGTTCCTCATTCATTAAAAGACCAATCACTTTTGTCACGACAAATTTGTTCAAGTTCACTCAAAATTTAATAAAATACTATAAAATGAAGTTGGACACATTGGTGTAATGAATGGCAATGCCACCACTTTAGTTAACCTTACTTGACACTTTATCTTAAGATTGAAAACCATCCTTCATGTCCTCATTTGCCTTTACCATCCTTGTTGTTAGTAGATTTGCTAAGATGGAATTTTGGTTGCAATGAATAAAAATGGTCAATGTCATGACCTTTAGTGCCACAATGCTCACATTCTTTGGTATTTGAAAATATAGATTTGGATGTAGATGCCTTAGCCTTGTTTGAGCATTCCTTTTTCATGTGAAGACTTCTCTAAGTCCAACATGTGGAACCCATTGGCCTTGTTTTAGTAAAAAGGATGGGGAAGGCCAAAAAGAATCCCTCTTAACCTCTTCCCATTCTAGGTGGCCATTGATTTATTTTTTTGGAATCCTTTTGGGTGGTCATGGTGACAATAACTTTACCAATTTCCACATTTGAAATTCCAAATCAATTCTTACTTCAAATTTTGATTTTATGTCATGCCCTATATGATTATAAGACCTTGAATTTGTTTTCTCCAAACTTCATCTAATCACCAAGTCTTTTTTGCCCACTAACTTCCTCGCTTTTCAATGAATGAAACTCACAAATCATTTAAATTATGGATGATTCAATTTCCTCATGGATGAAAACATTTTAAAAATTAAAAAAAAGGAAGCCCAAATTCGACCCCTTAACCTCCTTATTTCAAACCTAGATTTGAGCCACACAAGATATTCTTATGGCCCAAACCTAACTAGGCTCAGAAGAACTTGAAAAAATTCAACAATGGTGTTTCAAATTCCACCCATTGTCCCCCATTCCTTTTACTTGCTACAATTGTGCTTATTACAATAAGTTACCTTTTTTTTGTGTGTGCAACCAAAGATGACAACAA
>Ga0209208_10010341_pt1 | contig 12120 bp, 10 predicted proteins | sample S1TSphfallax_3_FD_187694 | JGI IMG/M metagenome (GOLD analysis project Ga0209208, IMG submission 187694) | Host-associated microbial communities from peat moss isolated from Minnesota, USA - S1T2_Fd - Sphagnum fallax MG (SPAdes) (version 2) | ecosystem: Host-associated > Plants > Peat moss >...
TGCACATGACATTTACTCGCAAAGCCCAATCATCTTATTGACTAAATTTTTTAAATTTTGGTTTAACATTGAAATTGTCACAACCTTAGCATTGGGCTCACAACCAAGGCAAGGGCTCGCAAGGTTGCGGGCCAAGAGAGGAAACTCGAGAGTGACAGAAAGTGTGAGGGAATGAACCTTCACACTCCCAAAGGAGCTTCCACCTTGGGAGTTGGAATCCCAATGGACTCTCGAATGTTCAAGGAGTGATTACAAGGGTCAAACCTAATGGATTGAAGCTTATTTATACCATTAGAAAGCTATTGAAACATAGATGTTTAAAATGGGCTTGCATGACCCATTTGGACATTTGAAACATAGTTATGGCCAAAAGAAAGGTCGAGAGTCAAATTAGTAGTTTGACTTCCGATCACTCAAAGTCGGGAATCAACATGATTTCCTTGCATGCAAGTGACATGCAACATGTCATTGGAAAGCTCTCGATGAGGGCTACAACTTTGTTTTAGACCTCATCTCAATTGGGGGTTTGCACACAAAGTTAGAGGCCCCAAAGTTGTGAGAATCCTAACTTTGGCAATTTTGGGACTCCCATTTGGGAATCCTGGGACAAAATATCATTTGGATGTGGGCCTCATGGAGAGGCACATAGTATACTATGAGGGGGAAGGTGGTAACTTCCCCCAAGTCCAGGCCATGGTGAGTCTTGTGAGTCTAAATTGTTTGTGGCTCATCTTAGCACCAAAAGTGCTCCAACTATGCACTAACCACCTTGTGTTTGATTTTGTGTAGGTTCGTGTGAATAGTTGATGCTTGTCATTGTTTCTAGTCTCATCCTGAAGCTTTAGCACACCCCTTTACCCCCAAAGTGCTACAAGTCAGGGAGCGTGCCTCGACTCTTTGCTCTTTCGTTTTTTTCAATTTAGACTCACATTTGAGTCCATTTAGGAGCTTGGGAGCGTGTCACTCATGTCATTTCACCCATTTAGTTGCAAAGAACATTTACTCACAAAACACAATCATCTTATTGATTAAGATTTTTTTTTTGGGGTTTAACATTGAAATTCCATGTCATTAATGACCTTGTTATGATGTGTAAAGTACATGTCATCTCATATTCATTATTTTAAATCCTCATCCATTGCACTACCACATTTTTAATATTAATTATATTTAACACAAAGTTATAAAGCTCAAAATGTTTAGCCTTGAATTAACCTTGGCCACCTTAGGTTGACCTAAATCAACCTACCTACTACCTACTAACTTAGCCTAGACCTAAACCTCCTAGGTTGACTTAAGATGAACTAATTTGTTTGCCTATACTACATACTAACCTAGCCTAGGTTAACCTAGGCATTCTTAAGTTAAATAAAAAACCTAGGATAATTATATCACATATAATCACATTGTTGCACAAATTTGAAGTGGTTACAAACTTGATAAAATATCTTGTAATGAAGCTACCTAGGTTGACTTGGAATTTTTTTTAAAAAAATAGGAACCTAGGCAAACCTACCTAGGTTAAATTATTAGTAGGGTAACATATTTTAGGTATATTTAAACATAATAAATTTACTACATTTAGTACGTTTAAATATACTAAATATACTAAATATATTATGTTTAATTAAGTAATTTACAAGGTAACCTATATTACAAAGTAGATTTTTACTAAGTAGCCTACATACATAGGTTAATTTAATAGGTATGTTAACCTAAGCTAGTGTGTTAAATAGTTAAAAGTCAAGGAGTTATGTGACACCTTTTTCAAAATGACTATTAACATTATAGTTATAATTACAACTAACAATAAATTGTTTAGTACACATACACATGCATGTGAATTCATGATTTCAAAAACTTCATGGCACACAAAACAATATGGTATGCCATGACAAATATCAGTGCCATAAATTCAAAACACATAAAAATTTATGGTGTCACAAAAATTATGGATTGCCATGAAAATTTGTGATATTTTGTTACCAAATGGCATGCCATGTCATCATCGAATGAAAGACCAAGTTGTTATTAATCACAAAGGACAACAATATTTTGAATTAGTTAATAAATGAAATTAATTGATCAAATTAATGACATTAATCGTGATATCAAATTAGTGTCATAAATCATGAGGTGTTGCGAATATTAGTTGACCTCATTACCATGTGGCATACCACATCAACATCACATAACCATAAGTTATTATTGACCAAAACTTGTATGAATGAATGGAATTTTGTTAGTACCTAATTTTGGATGATTGAGAATTACATTAACAATACATTTTTGAAATTTTGGTATTTGTGTAAAAACCATCAAGTTGTGATATCAATGCTAGTTGTAAAATGATAATGCCATGTGGCACCATAATGTCTTTTATAACTACACAATCATTAACATGAACTTACAGTTACATTTGTAGTAAAAAGAAAAAAAACAGTTGTTTTATCAACTGGTTGTAAAACCCAAGATGTGTTATTGTGGTGTGTCATGTTAGAAGACATGACCCCATTGACTAATAGTTAATTAATGTCCTTTCCATGAATTCCATGGATATGTATATTAACAAAACCGTCTTTGCTAACATATACCATTTGTGAGAGCAAATGCACATCATTACTATGACAAAACATTAAGCAATTTCTAAGTGTTGTTTATTTGTTATACACAAATCGCAAACATTTTCTTTATAATTTAGTCTCTAACAATTGTTTATGAATGATTAATGTCTAGTAGTACACAATGTAAGGCTACAAGGATTAACTCACAAACATCACTTGTTTTTTCCCATTTTTTTTGTAGATTTATGCCAAGATGTTTAATATAATTTACCATGGAGTCTCATGTTGTAAGAATGCAACAGATTAGACAACCTTTAGTTTGCATAAACTTCAAAGGGAAACAATGCATGATATAAAGATTCATATCTACATCATCTAGGTTTAACTCCTCTGCCAATATCAACTTATGCAATTTACCAGATCACTTACCCATAAGCTTGACATGCAAAAACTAATTGCATGTTTTCAATAACACTATATTCATGAGCCAATATCTTATATCAACAATTTAGGGAACCAAAGATTTGTTTGTAACTAATAACATAGTCGTTCCATTAGATACAATTAAAAAGAAAAGATATCTAAGCAACAAACCATGACTTTTGAGGCAAGAACAAAAAAAAACTCTAATATCAAATGATGAGTCATCTCAATGCCAAATCCAAAAAAATGACAACATTATTAGAATTCCTATTTTTAAAAGTAACCAAGTTGAATGGATGGGTCTTTTTAACTAGAGGACATATATGTTTTACTAAAAGCCAAGGAATTGAATGACAATGGGTATATTTTCACTAATCAATTTGACAATTAGTCAAATCAAACCTCTAGTCAAATTGGTAAGTGCCCTAGTCAATAAGGTCACCTATTATACTCAATCAATAAAGCTAACTAAGTAGGCTTTGTCAAAATGGCCAATGGCCTAGTAAAAAAGGTCAATTACAAATTCCAATATTTTGTTGGGTATCTTGGGACTACATGTAACATTTTGACTATGTTTAAACAATTAGAAAAAAGTTGGAAAATGTAAAAATAATTCAATCATAACCAAATGAATCATGACCAAATTAAATATGGTTAAATTATATATATATATGGTTTATCTAACTATGGTTAAACTAACTATATTGACATTAATTATGGTTCAACTACCTATGAAAAAAAAAATTAAAGTTAAAACAAACCATAACTAATCTAACAATGGTCAATTTAATCATGTTGAATAACTATGGTTAATTTAACCATAATCTATGTAGTTGTATATGTTTTAACCATGTTTAGTTTAGCCATATTTTATTTAATTATGATACATTTATCCATAATTTATTATTCCATCATTTTTTGGCCATATTTAGTTTAATTATGGCTAGTTTAGCCATAACTAATTTAGCACTTATAAATAGTTTAACCATGGTTACTATGAACATAATAAAATTAGTTATATTTATTTTTAGCATATTAATTATTTTACCCTAATAAATTTAACCATAATAAATTTAAATTTATCATTAATTTAGCCATGGTTGGTTTTGCCGCATAATTATTTAAATTATTTAAATTTTAGCCATAATTATTTCATTCGTGTTTATTTTAGCCATCCTTAACTTACGCATAATTTTTTTTACCATAAAATACTTACTCATTAGTTAATTTAGTTATATTAACTTTATTAGTGGTTAGTTTAGCCAAATTTATTTGTTCATGATTAATTTAACCATTTTTAGTGTAACCACAATTAATTTTGCAATAATTATTTAATCATTTTTGTTTAAACCATAATTACTTTGTGCATAGTTGGTTTAGCCAAAAAATATTGATTCATTGGTTAGTTTAACCATATTAACTTTATTCATAATTAATTTAACCATTTTTAATTTAACCACAGTTCGTTAACCATAAAATATTTATTCATTAATTAGTTTAATCATTTTAAATTTATCCATGGTTGGTTTAGCCATATTTATTCATTGGTTAGTTTGGACATATTTACTTTACTTGTGTTTAATTTAACCATATTTATTTCACTCATGGTTAATTTTAGCCAATTCTGGTTTAGTTATGGTTGTTTTAACCATAAGATATTTATTCATTGGTTATGTTGACCATATTAATTTTATTCATGGTTAGTTTAAACATGGTTAATTTTCCATAATTATTTTTTGTTGGTTGAGGCATTATTGGTTTAATAATCATTAATTATGCCATTACTCATGGTTGGTTTAATCATCATTGGTTTTGCCACAATTAATTTTGCCATTTTAATCTATGTATGTGCTCTTGGGTGCAAAATGATGGATCCAAGACCTCTAGAATAAACAAACAAACAACAAAAGAAACTCATAATACCTTCAACACGCTTATTTGATAAGTTGAAAAAACTTGTCACCATATAATGTCAAATTCCTCTTGGGATGCTAGCCAATGACACAACATCAAAATTGGAAAAAAATATCATTAGTTCCTTAGGTGGGTATTTAAAGGAATCCAAGGTAAAAAAATTCCAAATCCCAAATCATGTTCTTGCCCTGTAAAATAACCTCATTTCTATTTCTTTATTCCAAAATTTAATGCCTCATGCCACCATTCACAAGATGTATCTTGAATCTAAAGCGGTCATTGTTTTAAGTCTTAGGTCTTCTAATAGTTTTTGTTTTTATTTTGATGGATCAATTTTTGATGGAATATGAATGGATGAAGATTTTCTTCATTTCATTAATTTTGTATGTCCTTTTTGGGTAGCAGCATATACAAACCTTTTAAGTGTTTGTCTTGATGGGCAGTTATCAACATATTTTTTTCTAAAATATGAAGCCCATGGGTGTTTGCAAGGTATAGTGGCTCACTTTTTACATCATAATCTAATTTTTTGCAAAGTGGCATGCATTTACATGCTATTAAAATGGCAAAAAACAATAACTTTCCAAATTTGTGACTAAATTTAGATTGTCAACTTGAAGAAGAAAAAAAAATACATCTAAAAAAATAATTGTAACATATATACACAAAATATATAATAATGGACTTTTGAAGTTGAAAAATATGGACTGGTTTGATGTTTGTGCCTCTATATACATGCATTTTTGTGTGTGAATTTTATAGATATCTTATAGGGACTCAATATATGATATGTTAAAATAAAAAGAACATATGTGAAAAAAAATTATTACAAAAAATTTAACCAAAATTGTTTTATGGACTTTTAAATGGCCTAAAATGAGTCATATTTTCATAACTCCATATGATAATCATTTTTTGGTGGATTTTAATTTTAATTTTTTAAACATGTACATTGAATATTTATTTACAATGGCTATTCTTCATATGAACTTTTTAATTCATTAAACACCAAGTAATTCTCCATTAAATTAATGATATCAAAATAGTTTGATATTTTAACACTACCATATGAACTTTTAGGGAGTGGAACATCCATAAAAAACAAGCCACCCTAGCTTGCAGCCACCCTCGTGTTTCAATATTTTTCTCTTTCTCATGTAGAATTTCTATCAAGTCTATGGGGAGCACATTAAATGTTTGTATTTTCAAACATTAAGTGAAAATATCATTTGATATTTTGACCAGTTTAGATAAAATATTATGGCGGACATATGATGTGTCCATATGTCTGTACATCACATGTTTAATATTTTGTAGTGTATTTTTTGGGGTTTTATATATACCATTTGGTATATATTGTCAATTGTATCCTTTGTTAAAGAAGGAATTTTATGTTTTGTTATTGGCCATGTTTTGAAAGAGAGAGTGAGAGAATGTCCAACAAATTGATGATAAGACACAACTAGAGGGGCTATGGCATTGCACTCCTGTTATAACGTTGCCTATTCCTTGTTTGTGTTGTTGGGACTCCTTAGATTGACTAGCTTTTGAAATCATTGAAGGGCAATAACATGTGCCAAATTCCCTGATCATCAAAACTTTAAGTAGTGATTTTGTTTCTTTAGAAAATAATAGAGAATCAATCAACCTCTTCATGTGACAAATAAATGTTATTACACCATTGCAAATATGTGCATTGATGGTGCAATACTTATGAGGAGGTTGGATTAACGTGATAAGGTTGCAAATGAAGTTGTCTAGTCTACATAGCTGATGTAGCAAATTGCCACTGCAATTTGTTTGCATTGTATAGTCGTCATGACTTGGGTGGTGTAGCTTGTTCGCTCATTTTATGCTTGATTGAAACCACTCTCCTACATCTACTTCAATCAACCATTTAAGCTTTTGTTCAATTCCTAATATCTTACATGTGAAGCTTTGACTTCCTAAGAAAAATCATGACACAATGCATAATTTTCCTATGGTCTAATCTCAATGTTGAAGAACATAACATGTACCAACTTTTTGGTTAGACATCCAACAAGAAAGAAGATTTCTTTAAAAATCATGTTTTATTTTATTGGCATCCCATATTTCCAATCATTACGACCTGACAAGTGGATACATGGTTTTCCCAAGAATATCTTGTGCATAATCCTTTTCATCTTGAAAAAGCTTTGAAGCATTTTGAATAACATGAATTAAACACTTCCCAACAAAACACAATTGTTTAATGAACCTTCATGGAAACACTTTTAAATAATCCATGAGTAAAAAACCTTTTGTAGATTATAATTGTTATTGAATTTGAATTTTCATCAATTAGATGCTCAAGATCTAATATGTTACGAACTAATTAATGTGTTAATGCAATCTTGTTTTTAAAAAACTTCAAATTTGTTTGAATAATTAGACTCGAAGTTTTTTTAAATGTTTGTTTTTATAATTCATTGTTTTCAAAAGTGCAAATTTTATTAGACCTTGCTAGTTCAATTTTAGTAAATCATTTAGATTTATGTCTAAAAAAGTTTTACAAAATTATTGTAATCTTATAACAATTGTTTTAGGACAAACGTAACTCAAATTATATATAAAAACTTGAGTTTTTTCTATGATTTCGATGGTAATAAATGGTGTTTCACAAACATGCCCCAAACTTTTTTTGTATTCATGAATATGTTAACAATTGTGACCCAACAACCACTAATGCACAAATTGGTGGATGAGGCCATTTAGGTTGTTTTGAATTTTTTTTTCATCTTTTGTTTTTCCCTACCCTAAACCTACCCCCCATTTTGAAAAACATTTTTCTTTCTTCTCCCCCTTTTTTTCCTCCTTCATTTTGTGACAATAGTTGCCATTACCACAACTTTTTGTTTTTTTTTCTTCTTCCCCTTTCACTAACAACTTTTCATGCTCAAACCTTGTGTTTTTTTTCCTTGTTTCCATTCACTAGCAATTGTTTTCATCATTTTTTCTTCTTTTTGTCCTTTCATTAATATCACCATTGTCATCACTAGGTGTCATCGTTAGAAGCAATAAGCCAATAACCATTGCATTATGGTTGGGAACCATTGCATTATGGTTGGGCACCATTGTAAAAAACAACATGCAAGCAACAATTGTAAGAGTAACTATCATTACAATTGAGTCATTGTCGTCATTAGTAATAAAGGGCCAATAATCATCATGTCATTGTTGGGTGCCATTACCAACAAGAAACAAGCTAACAATAACCATCGATAACACCATGTTGTCATGTCATAATAGGCTTGTAGCAATTACCATCATTGTGAGTGCAATTGAGTTGTTGCCATTGACAACAACAATGTGAACTTTTGTTTTTCTCATTTCACCATTTTTCAAACTTCAAAACATATTTCCTATGCATGTATGTGAATTAGATGTGTGTTCTTACCCTATAAACCCATGGTGTACTATGTATTTACCATGGAATCTTGTGTGTGTGTGTGTTCTTACCTTGGAAACTTTAACCCATGTATGTGAACTACAACCAATGTTATATGTGTGTGTGAACCAAAACCAAAACCAAATCTCTTACCCTGTAAAACCAAAAGCTTACTAGAAACTAAAACTTGTGTGTGTGGAAACCAATACTAGCAAAGAAAACCAAAACCTTACTTTAGAAACCAAAACCAAAAAGCTTACCTTGGAAATCAAAACCAAAAATGTTTTGTGCTTCCCCTAGGTGTGACCAAAAACCAAAATTTTTAACTTAAAGACCATGCGATAACCAAAAAACTTACCTTGGAAACCTTAAACATCAAATTAGAACCAAAAAAACTTGCATGTGTAAACTTGAAACCAATTTTTTTTGTGTGGAAAATAGTGACCATAAACTAAACAAGCTTAAACTCGAAATTAAAAACCTTTGTGTGGAAACCAAACCATCAAAACATGCACCCCAAAATGTGGTTTATTAGAAGACCATTATGTTTATATATATTTATTCCAACATTGATAATTTTCTTGTTCTTTTGTTTAAGGTTACATTATAACACCATGTAAACATGCAAAAGAATGTTGCGAAATCAACCCAAACCTTCCATTCTCACGGTTGAAGAGTAAAAAGTTGCCTTAATAGAAGATGCCTTGAGTGGGGTAATGACACCAAATTTAAAAGTTGATCCAACAACAATTCAAGAACATAGAGCTTTAAGAGAAGGGGTGATTAATCCATGAAGTGCTTAGCAAGGAAAAAAAAAGTTTTAGGATAAGCTTTGCAAATTCCTACAAATGTAGAAAATTATGATGTTTCCAATATCACTTCATGTGAAAATTAGAGCTAATATTTCAATTTAATTAGGATTCAATCTTGTATATCAAGTTTTTAACCCAAATTGGGTTTGGACCCATGTATGGAATTCAAAATAACAAAAAAGGAGGGTCTTATGTTTTGGATGAAACATGTTATGAAGAAATCCCTTTAGTGGCCTCTATTGTATTGTTCTTTAAGGCCCTTCCCCCTTTTCAAATTATAATTGAAAAAGGGCATTAAATGGGTTAATGAGGGCTCCAAACGATCTTGCAAAGTTGGTGAATGTAATGAGACATATTAATTGCTCACGTAAAAAAGGTGCATCAATTCATTGTTGAAATGGGCAATATTGGGCACCCCAACTTGTGAAACGGGCCCTTGATGTCAAAACTACATAATAATGAATCCTTGTATCTTGAGTGATGCTTAATCTATTTTGCAACAAAACGAACCCAAAATAAAAATTCATATATGAAAAAAGGTTGCAATGAAGTGGGATCACCTCAAAGATGCTACAAAATGGCACCAAGTTGTGAAAACAAATTAGTCAAGTTTGCATCTAAACATTTGTTGCTAATTTTGGGCATTTCAAGGTTGGGTTTGGGATGCATCCATTGAAATGCCTTTTCACCATTGAGAAGGATGGGGTTCTTGCTAACACCATCTTTCAATTTAGACTAGCTTATGTTAAAAGGGCAAAGGTTGCATGGAATGTTACCTTATGGGAATAGGAATCTAACAAGTTCACTTAAGTCAAAAAAATGCAAACAATCTTGGATTTCTACGTATCAAAGATGATTCATGGATGATATGTGCTTTCAAATCCTTCCATTAGTTTAGGTTCAATTAAAAGTTCCAAGATTAAAACTAATTGCTATTAGTTTTGTAATTGTGATTTAAGTTGCTTGCACCCCACAAAGGATCAATTTGTGGTAGATGAAGTTTGTCATGCCATAAAACATCACTAGATGTACAAGCACCATCACATAATAAAGGCAGTTAACTTGGTAGAAGCTTACCACCAAGGTCATGGTTTTAATGATGGTGGTATTTGAATTATATGAATACAATTCTTTTGGCATTTTTGGACACACATCACAAACTTGCCCCCTCCATGTATTTGTGCTTTTACAACAATGTTTATCAGTCATGAACTCTAAATTTTATGAAAATTTAAAATTAAATTAAATCAAATGATTGCCTATTCATTATTTTTAGGATATTTTAATATTGACATATTAGATGACAATAATTAGAATTATTTTTTTAAAAAATTAATAGATTGAGATTAAGTTCATAATTAAAAAAAAACACAACAAAAGTTCAATCACAATTGGACTACATGTGGACAAATACATTTTAAATGAATGCAAATTAAATGCATGAGAAACATATTAGCTAAATTTTCACAAACCAATTTATATAACATTTAAACTACTAAACACACTTCCATTTTATAACAATAAACCAATATCATTTCCATTCATCTAATGCCATCTTTAAAATCAAATATATATTATTAAAAAAAAACCTTTCATGGTAAAACGTTTGTTTATTTATGTAAGTTTATCACACCTTGACTTCCCACTTGTGAATTCATCTTAGTCTATCCTAGACCTCCCCCTCTCCTTTACTTTCTTTCTTGAAATTGAAAGTTAAAAATATGTTCTAGGTTTGCATTTTGTTGCAAACATGATAATCAATAGGTTTTAACAAATCTAGATACCATTTGGCAAACCTAAAAGCTTTTCAATCAAAGATCATATGTTAGAGTTACATGAGTTCACAAAGTTACAAGATTTATAATTTCACAAAAATAAAATAAAATATGAAATTCCTAGGACTTGAAATTCTTAGGAATCTTTGCCATTTTCTTGGGAGCCTTCATTGACCTTTTTTAATTATCAAATTATTGTTAGAAATAATTTTTTTAAATATATAATTTTTGTTAAATGAAATTTCAAGATTTTTTGATAAATAATGACCTAAACTTTAATTCATGATTTGAAAGAAAAGCCATAAAATGGTTGCATTAGTTCCCCTATTACTTTTTTATTCTCCTTTTATTTCTTTTATGTCATCTAATTATTTTCCTTGTTGTTTCAATATTTATGGATAGTTAGGTCTACTTTATAATTAATTAACCGAAGGATTGATTTCAATTTGGATAAATTTTGACATGTGTTTTTATTTTAATTTTATTTTGAAAAATAAAAATTTGTCATTTTTTCGTTGTTCTTACAATCATAAGAATAGTTTGTTTTAAAAAACATCGTGCTTTGTTGTGCACTTTGGCCTCTTCAGGCCATTGACCCCATCATCAATCACAAAATATATTACAAGAGAGAAGACAATGGTTTTTTTTTTCAACTTTGAGCTATGATATGTTTTATGAGGTTGGTTCACATTTGTGTAATTTTAGTTTCAACTTGCAATAATTATTTCTCTTTTGATTTGTGTAAGTTGGTTTCATTTTGAATTTTGAATTGTGAGTTCATCCTCATCCCATCTTGAAGTTTTCATTTACATTTTTTTTTGAAAGAAAAATAATATTCTTTAAATAAAACTAGTGGGTGCCCGTGACCTTCGGACACTGTGAAGTTGCCTGGTTCCCCATCCATGTCTTGAAAATCATGTGCCAAAAAAATTCCAAGTCCTGGATCATGCGAAGCCCCCTGTGTGAAATCCAGGTCCCAAAATTGAGATCCCAAGTCCTGAAAATCACGTCCTAAAAACCATATCCTAAAATTTCCCAGGCCCCAAAGTTGAGATCCCAAGTCCTGAAAACCATGACCTGAAAACCATATCCTAAAATTTCCCAGGCCCCAAAGTTGAGATCCCAAGTCTTGAAAACCATGTCCTGAAAACCATATCCTAAAATTTCCCACGTCTTTTTGGGTCTTGGAAACCCGGAGTGCAAACTCTAGGTCTCCAAAAACT
>Ga0209208_10010342_pt1 | contig 12118 bp, 9 predicted proteins | sample S1TSphfallax_3_FD_187694 | JGI IMG/M metagenome (GOLD analysis project Ga0209208, IMG submission 187694) | Host-associated microbial communities from peat moss isolated from Minnesota, USA - S1T2_Fd - Sphagnum fallax MG (SPAdes) (version 2) | ecosystem: Host-associated > Plants > Peat moss >...
CTCACTTACTGATCTAAGGCAAAATAACGTGAACCCTCATAATCGGGATGAAACTGCGCAGGAGGAATTCTGGCGTGGTGAATTTGGGACCCGCTATTCGCAGCGGAACGCCTCCGATAAGCTCATCCGGTCGAACCTGGCTTTATTCTCAGAAATCTTACGCAATGCGCCGGGTGTCGGTTCGATTGCAGAACTTGGATGCAATATAGGGCAAAATCTGAAGGCGCTACACAGTCTGAACCCTGACTTCACCCTGTCTGGATTTGAAATCAACGCCCACGCTGCTGACGAGGCTAGGCGGCTCGGCATCGCTGAAATCCATCATTGCAGTATTTTGGATGACAATTTACGTCCGTCAGGCGAGGCCGATCTGACGTTTACCAAGGGCGTCCTCATTCATATCGCACCTGAGAGTTTAAGACTTGCGTATGAAAATCTATATAGATTGTCTCGAAAATACATACTTCTTGTGGAATACTACAATCCAGTGCCAGTTGATGTAGAATATAGAGGGCACTCAGGACGGCTATTCAAACGCGACTTCGCGGGCGAGATGATGGATCTCTATGATATCGAGCTCGTGCGATATGGTTTCATGTATCATCGCGATCCCTATTTTCCTGTCGATGACGCAACCTGGTTCCTCTTACGCAAACGGTCGGGATAACGGCGATGAAGCCTTATAGCGACGTCAATCAAGCGCGGGCGGCCAAGAGCGAAGGCCGCGGTGAGAGCGTTTTTCGCTCATCCTTGCTTGCCCCCCGCATGCCGGCGGCGGCCACGCAAATTGCGTTCCTCAACCATTTTTTGCTGAAGCGCGGGATCGACGCCGTGTCCTGTAAGATCACGGGCATAACGCTCAATGGGTCCTCTGCAGGCTCATACAGCTTTCAGATTGACTCTCCGATCGTCTACGCCATTTGGCTCGAGGAGATTTTTCCACAACGATCCGACATTAGCCAATTTCTAATTGAATTCTATTCGCAGAAAGATCTTGCCGTTCCTTATCCAGCCGTGATGATCAATCATTGGGGCGAGGACTTCATGAATTGCGTCCACGCCTTCAACCGTATCTTGAATGATGTTTTCGAAGATGATGCTGTAAATAAAGTCGCTGTTGCTGAAGCCTCGATCGATGTCGTGTGCTCTAAACCGTATTCAACTTTCTTCAACGCCACCAGTGGTCCAGTTGCGCCAGGGGGGACGCTTGAGCTCTCGTGCGTCGATGACGGCGTGCACCTCAAAAAATTCGTCGAACTTTCTCAAGTGAGGCTCAGTTCGAACATCGGCTTTATCGCAGATATATTTCCGCAGGCCTCGCTGAGCCCGAGAACAACACTCAAGGTTCGACAACCGACTCAGAGTCTATTCTATGGACGCATGCTGGCCGGTGTTAGAAATCAGGAAACTGGAGCATTTTCGGCTAATCACTCGTATTACGATAATTCCTGTGTTTTGGAATACTTTGAGAATGACACTAGTCGACGCTGTTATCCCTATTTCAAGCAGGTTTCTAATGGCGTTATAGTCTACCCGATCATGAGCCCAGGTGACTACGATCTTCGTGTTCACCTCTTGGACGGATCCCGAACCTACGTCAGCGATAGCTACCGAGTGTCCTCGCCTGACGGCCAACCGGCGATCCTATCTGTCGATCAAATCGTGGCAGACGCAGGCCTTTCCGATTGCACCGCTTTCCAGATCGAGGCCAAGGCCTCGAACCGGGGCCGCATACCGACGCGGGTTATGCACCAACTTGTCTATGGCGACATCAGAGGGCGCTCTCGCCTGCAATCCTCCATCGCCGTAGGCCTGCTGAACGCCGCCGTCTTCATCCCAGAAAATCGGCCCGGGATCTGTTGGGGTCAACTTACCTGCCATCCAGACTACCAGTCTTGGCTAGGCCTGTGTTTTGGGACGATGGACGGCCAATCGGCCGACGTGGCCATGGAGATCTATTCCACTGACGGCTTGGTTCGGCAGTGGACGGAACGTTTGGAGCCCGGGCGCGCGCTCATCATCGCAAACGACGGCCTCGGCCTTCCGCACCAAGCCTCCGGCGTCGTCTGGTTTATGGCGCGATCCCCTCGGGCGGACCTCTCAGCGCAGAGCATTCATATCCATCGCAAGACCGGAAACGCCTCGGGAGAGCACAGCTTTTGACGCCCGCGGCGACCGGGGCGGGCGCCGCTAATCGCCCCCCCTGGATGCGCCAATCCGCGTTGAAAGAGGCCCGTTGCCGAGCCGCACCCTAAAGACGCAGGGCCTCGCCAAGGGCGCCGCAGACGCGATCGACGTCTTCTAACGCCATGGCTGGGAACAACGGCAGAGCCAAGACGCGCGCGTAGTAGGCCTCCGCCCCCGGGAGCGGGGCGGAGCCGTAGCGCGCCCTGAAATAGGGCTGACGATAAAGGGGAATGTAATGGACTTGACTTCCCACGCCTGCTGCGGCGAGGGCGCGCATCACCTGCGCGCGCCCGACCCCCGCACGATCAAAATCGACGAGCACGCAAAGGAGGTGCGGGCCCACGCTGCCCTCGCCCGGAGGACACAGCCGGACCACAGGGGCGAAACGGGATAAGGTTTCACGGTAACGATCCGCTAAAAGGCGTCGCCGTGCGATGAACATATCGAGCTTGGCGAGCTGGGATAAGCCCAAAGCCGCCTCAAGCTCGTTCATTCGGTAGTTAAAGCCAAGCTCCAGCTGCTCATAGCTCCAGGGATTGCGATCTCCAGCGGCGTCGAAGGACCCCGCCTCGCCCATCAATGACGGGTCATGAGTGACGCCGTGGTTGCGCAGACGGCGCATGCGCGCGGCGCGTTCGCCATCGTTAGTCGCGATCATGCCCCCCTCGCCCGCGGCCAAGGTCTTAACCGGGTGGAACGAGAACGTGGCCGCTTGGGAGCGCCGACATGATCCGACGGCGGCGCCGTCAGGGTATGCGCCGCCAAGAGCATGGCACGCATCTTCGATCATCATGGCCCCAGCTCCGGCGGCGATGGCGCAGAGGCCTTCGAGATCACACAGCCGTCCTGTCAGATGAACCGGCAAGACTGCCGCCGCCTGCCCGTCAGGACCAAGGGCGCGGGCGAGCGTATCAGGCGTCATAAGCCCGGAGAGCGGATCAACGTCTGCGAAGAGCACCTCCGCGCCGCACAGCCGCGCCGCCGTCGCCGTGGCGAGGAACGTGATCGCGGGGACGACGCAGAGGCAGCCCTGGCCGATGTCGTTGGCTGTGAGGGCCACATGGAGCGCCGCCGTGCCGGACGACACGGCGACCGCATGGTCGGCGCCGACCTTTGCGGCGAAGGCGGCCTCGAAGTCGCCGACCCTGGGGCCATGGGCTATGAGGTCGCTTCTGAGGGCTGCGACCACGGCTGCGACATCGTCGTCGTCAATCCACTGGCGGCCATAAGGCAGGTGGGCAGGCTTCGCAGGCGCTGGAGCTTGAGGGGACATGGCGCTGAGTGTGGCCGGCCTCGCTTGCCGAGCGGTTAACGCGCGCTCACCACCCGTTAACCATAAGCGGCCAGTCTGCCCCCTTCAGGAGGTACGCGACCGCCATGACACTCGCCGCTGCACAAACCCCGTCCCTCGGCGACCCATCCGCCCCCATCAGAGAATTTCTCGAGCCTCGCGCGGATCTCAACGGGAAGACTATTTTGATTACGGGGGGCACCGGGTCCTTCGGCCGCGCCTTTGTCGACGCCGTCACCCGCGCTTACACGCCCCGAAAACTTATTGTCTTCTCCCGTGACGAGCTCAAGCAGTACGAAATGGCCCAGGCCTTCCCGTCCGAACGGTGGCCGTTTATGCGCTGGTTTATTGGCGACGTCCGTGACGGCCCGCGTCTTGAGATGGCCATGCGCGATGTGGACTATGTCATTCACGCCGCGGCGCTGAAGCATGTGACGGTCGCTGAATACAATCCCTTCGAGTGCATCAAGACCAACGTCATGGGCGCAGAAAATGTCGTGAACGCCGCTATCGCCCGCGGCGTGAAGAGGGTTGTCGCCCTCTCGACGGACAAAGCGGCCAACCCCATCAATCTTTACGGGGCCTCCAAACTCGCGGCGGATAAGATCTTCGTCGCCGCCGAGGCCATGGCCGGCGCTTCGGAGACGCGCTTCAGCGTCGTCCGTTACGGCAACGTGGTCGGCTCGCGCGGGTCTGTCGCGCCCTTCTTTCAGAAGCTTGCTGCGGAGGGCGCCACCGACCTTCCCATCACCGATCTGAGGATGACGCGCTTCTGGATCACCCTGGGCCAGGGCGTGAATTTCGTTTTGTCGGCGCTTGAACAGATGCGGGGCGCAGAAATCTTCGTCCCCAAGATCCCGTCCATGCGCACCACAGAACTCGCCAGCGCCATCGCCCCTTCCCTTCCCCACCGGATCGTGGGGATTCGCTCCGGCGAAAAACTCCACGAGATCATGATCCCAGAAGACGATGCACGCTCGACGGTTGAACTCGTCGACCGGTTTGTGATTCTGCCCAGCCACGACATGGCCAAGCGCCAGGCCTACCTCGACGCTGGAGCGCGTCCCGTTCCGGACGGGTTTTCCTACTGCTCCAATCAAAATCAGGAGCGGCTGGACGCGGCGGGCCTCCAACGCATGCTTCAGCGAACCTATTCCGGGCAATGCTGAGACCGGCCCAGACCTCAAAGGGCCTGGACCGATTCGGCCTGCGCGGCGCTCAACCCGAGCGAAGCAGGGTCAAGATCACCGAAGGCTGCTGATTGGCGATGGACAGGGCCTGGGTGCTGAGCTGCTGCTGAACTTGCAAGGCCGTCAACCGGGCGCTTTCGGCGGCCACATCCGCATCCACGAGCCCGCCAACGCCCGTCGTTAAGGTGTCTGACAGGGTCGTAACGAAGCTGGCGTGCGCGATGATCTGATTTGACTGGGCGCCGAGGGTCGCCACCGCGCCATTCACATTGGCGATGGAGGCGTTGACAAGGGCGAGCGCCGCCGTCGCCGCAGTGACGCTGGAAAGGGTTGTTCCCGCCGAAACGGTGACGTTGCTTCCGCCAAGGGAGAGGTTTTCCGTAGAGAGGGTGACAAAGCTGGACGCGTCGGCCGTGGCGAGGAACTGAAGGCCGTTGGTCTTAGAACCGTCAAGCAGGTTGGCGCCGTTGAAACTTGCGCCTGCGACGGTATTGGAGATCTCCTTCAGGAGGGACTGAAACTGCGTATTGAGGGCCGAAAGACCTGCTGTGGTCTGGCTCCCATCCGTCGCCGAGAGCGCCGTCGCCTTGAGCTGATTCAAGAGATCCGAAACCGTTTGCCCGGCGGAGACGGCCACGTCGGAGATGGATTGCGCGACATTGAGGCCGTCGCTCACGCTGGCGAGGGAGGAAATTTCGAAGCGTTGCTGCTGGGCGACGTCGAAGACGGCGGGATTGTCCGCCGCGTCTGCGACCGCCAGACCGCTCGACACCTCGTTCGTCACCGTGTTGAGGTTTTGGGTCGTTTCGTTCAGCGACTGCAGTAAGGACAGGGCCGAGGTGCTGTTGTTGACGCTGAGCGTCATGGCCATTTCTCCTGGACTTCCCCTCGCATTCGGCGGGGGACGGCAAGCGGACGGAACGATGAGACCATCGCCCGATTCTCAGCCTAGGCTTGGATCGTAAGGAGAGCGTTAACCATAGTTCTTTGTGCGAGACCGCCCTGCCCGTTGGCGAGGGAGATGAGGGAGAGGAAAACAGCGGGCGCTTCCGCGGGAACGAGCGTTTTTCAGACCGCGCGCCACGACGCCGCCTTAAGCCTTTGTGTTGATCAAGGCCCCGGATTGATACTTGGAATCCTGGCTCATCCCCAGGAGATCCTCCTTGCTTAGCCGCGTCACCGCGCCTGTTTGCCTGTTCATCAGCGTGTAGGTGAGTTCACCCGTTTCGGGGTCAGCTTCAACGATGATGCGCAGATCAGCGGCTACGACGTCCGTCGGCATCGCCGCCTCGGGACGTTGTTCAAAAGGCACAGGCGATGGCGGTTGGCCGCTTTGCGATTGCCGGTCCGGCATGTCGCCAAGGGGCGGTGGAGAGCTTACGGTGTTGATCATCTCCTGGCTCGACGATCCGTTCTAGATCGACGCTCCCTCAAGAGGTTGATGAACCCCGGCGCGCGCCACACCATTGCGACGCGCGCCGGGTCGTCGTCCGCCTCAGGCGGTTAAGCCTGAGAAGGGGCTTAGCCCTGGAACAGGCTGAGCAGGTGCGACGGCGCTTGGTTGGCGATAGCCAAAGCCTGGGAGCCGAGCTGCTGCTTGGTCTGCAGGGCGGTCAGGGTCGCGCTTTCAGCAGCCACGTCCGCGTCCACCAGATTGCCGATGCCCGTCGTCAGAGCGTCGGACTGGGTCTGGACGAAGGACAGCTCGGTCTGCAGCGCCGTGGCGCCCACGCCGAGTTTCGCCACCGCCGTGTTGACCGTGCCGATGGCGGTGTTGACCAGGGTGAGAACGCTGGCGGCGGACGCCGTGGTGGCGAACGTCGTATGGCCGGACAGACCGATGCCGCCAAGGGTCAGCTTCTCGGCCGCGACGTTGACCTTGACCGAGCCGTCGGCGCTGGCCAGGGCGGCGACCGCGGTCCCGCCGCTCTTCAGCATGTTAGCGCCGTCGAAGTCGGCGGTGGAGACGACCTTGCTGATCTGGGAGGCCAAGGCCGCGAACTGGGTGGAATAGGCGCTGATTTCGGCGGTCGTAGCCGTCGAGTCGGCGCCCGAAAGCGCCACAGCCTTCAGCTGGTTTAAGAGGTCCGAAATCGTCTGGCCGGCGTTGACCGCCACATCCACCGTGGAGATCCCGCGGTTCAAGGAGTTTTGCACCACGCCCAGGGCCGAGACGTCCCCGCGCTCGGTTTGAGCCACCGACCAGATAGCGCCGTTGTCTGTCGCGCTAGAGATCTTAAGACCGGTGGAGATTTCGTTTTGAGCCGTGTTCAGCGCCGAGTTGGTGGCGTTCAGGCTCTCGAGCGCAACCAGGGCGCCGTTGTTTGTATTGATGCTGTTAAGCGACATCAGGTGGTTCCTTCGTTTAAAGGTAGACCGCCGCCATTTTAGCGGTGGGGGCTTTTTGCCCACCGCCTCCCAAGCAAATGCCGAGCCACAGGGTAAATCGACTAATTTATTGATTTATATGATGTTAATTACGTAGAAACCAAAATCTTTCTGCCTAGGGCGATAGTCGCTCCCGGCAATTTTTGCCGCCGACCCGGCGCCTTTTGCCGCGCCGGGCTGGCAAACGCGCGCTTCTACGACTCATTTGAGCCGCTATGCTTGGTCCATGTCGCAAACCTTCTGGCCTGATGCGGACGGCGGGTCCGCAAGCCGTTCAGCCCTCGAATTGGGGGCGCAGCTTCACGCCCAGGGACTGCGGGGCGACGCCATTGCGGCCTACCGCCGGTGTCTTGCCGCCTTAGAGCTTGCAAACGGCGCGCCCCTTGACCCGCAAACGGCCGAGACCGCGCGGACGGCGCGCCAACTCCTCGGGCTGGCGTTGCTCGAAGACGGAGACGCAGCCGTCGCTCTTGAGCAATTCGACGCCGCAGAGGCCCTTGGAGCCGGATCGGCAGAGCTCGATTTCCGACGCGCAGGGGCCCTGCGCACCTTGGGGCGGCTCAACGAAGCCCTTGCCGCCTATGAACGCGCCCGCCTGAAAGCCCCAGACCACGCCGAAGCGCTGCATCACCGCGGGGTGTGCCTCGCAGGCCTTGGCAGATATGAGGAGGCCGATCAGGCCTATGGCGAGGCGCTTGCGGTCAATCCTGACGCCAAGGCCGTTTGGAACAATCGCGGCGTCGCCCTTGAAGCGCGGGGTCTCTTCAAAGAGGCTCTTGAAGCGTTCGATCAGGCCCTCGCCCTCGACGGCGCCTATCTGCAGGCGCACCACAACCGCGGTTCAGCGCTCTTGAAGCTGGGCCGCCTTGAGGACGCCATCGTCAGTTTTGATAGGGCTCTCGCCCTCAGCCACGCCGTTCCCGAGCCCTGGAGCCACAGGGCCGTCGCCCTCGCCGGCCTTAAGCGCTATGGCGAGGCGCTAGAGAGCGCACAGCGCGCCTTAGCCCTCCGGCCGGGGTACCCCGAGGCCCTGAACACCTCCTCCGTCGCCTTAAGAGGCCTTGGACGAGACGCTGAAGCGCTCAATGCGGCGGACGCAGCCCTTCGGAGCCGCCCCGCGTTCGCGGAGGCGCACAGCAGCCGGGGCTCGGCCCTTCTAACCCTCGGCGACGCGCAAGGCGCATGCACGGCGTTTAAAGCGGCGCTTGATCTGCGTCCGGACGACGCCGCCATCCTTCTCAATTACGGCATGGCCTTAGAGGCGACGGGGGATCTTGCGGCCGCAGCGGCTATCCTAGAGCGATCTGAGGCCCTCGCTCCTGATCTGCCTGACGCCCGCTTCGCTCGGGCCCTGGTCTCCATCCGGTCAGGGGACATCAAAACCGGCTTCGCGCTTTATGAGGCGCGCTGGCGCCAGAGCGGAGGACCTAAACTCGCATATCCTGAGGACAGGCTGTGGCTTGGCCACGAGCCCCTTGGCGATGAGACGCTCCTCATTCATGCGGAGCAGGGATTTGGCGACGTGATCCAGTTCAGCCGCTTCGTCTCAAAGGTTGCGGCGCCGTCAAGAATGATCATCCAAGTGCAACCGGCCCTTCGCCGGCTCATGTACGGCCTTGGCGGCGCCAGGGTCTTATCGACGGCGGAGGATCCGCCGCCCTTTGACCGGCACATTCCGTTCATGAGCCTTCCCCTCGCCCTCAAGCTCGACCTAGAGGACGTGCGTCCTAGCGGCCCTTACCTCAGCGCAACGCCAGTTTTGCGGGATCGCTGGCGCGCCCGCTTGCGGGAACAGAGGGGTCAGGCCGCGCCCCGTCCCATCATCGGTTTAGTCTGGGCGGGCAATCCGCTTCATGAGAACGACCGTAATCGATCGATCCGCCTCGAGACGCTTGCGCCGATCTTCGCTTTAGACGCTGAGTTCGTCAGCTTACAAAAAGCTATTCCGCCCAGGGACGCGGCCCTCGCAGCGGCGACGGGACGACTTCAACGGTTTGACGATGCGTTTCCCGACTTCGCCGAGACGGCGGCGCTTATTTCCCTGTGCGATCTTGTCATAGCGGTCGACACGGCGGTCGCCCATCTCGCCGGCGCCTTGGGGAAACCGCTTTGGCTGCTCCTGCCGCGCCCCTGCGACTGGCGCTGGATGAACGACCGCGCGGATACGCCCTGGTACCCGTCTGCCGTGCTTTTCCGCCAGGCCCGCGCCGGGGTCTGGGAAGACGTGATAGACGACGTCTTGAGCCGTCTTGAGAGCGTCCTTTATCCGGGCGCCGGCGCCCAGGACCGCTCATCCTGACCTAGCCGATCAGCCCTGGAAGAGACTGAGCAGGTGAGACGGCGCTTGGTTGGCGATGGCCAAAGCCTGGGAGCCGAGCTGCTGCTTGGTCTGCAGAGCGGTCAACGTGGCGCTTTCCGCAGCCACGTCCGCGTCCACAAGGTTGCCGATGCCGGTGGTAAGCGCGTCGGTTTGGGTCTGGACGAAGGACAGTTCAGTCTGCAACGCCGTGGCGCCCACGCCAAGCTTAGCAACCGCCGTGTTGACCGTGCCGATGGCCGTGTTGACCAGGGCGAGGACGCTGGTGGCGGACGCCGTCGTAGCGAACGTCGTATGACCGGAAAGACCAATGCCGCCGAGGGTCAGCTTTTCCGCTGCGACTGTGACCTTGACCGTACCGTCGGCGCTGGCCAGGGCGTTGACCGAGGTTCCGCCGCTCTTGAGGAGGTTAGCGCCGTCGAAGTCCGCGGTGGACACGATCTTGCTGATCTGGGAGGCCAAGGCGGCGAACTGGGTGGAGTAGGCGCTAACTTCGGCGGTTGTGGCCGTCGAGTCGGAACCGGAAAGGGCCACAGCCTTCATCTGATTTAGAAGATCTGAAATCGTCTGGCCGGCGTTGACCGCCACATCCACTGTGGAGATCCCGCGGTTCAAAGAGCTTTGCACGACGCCGAAAGCCGCCACGTCCCCGCGTTCGGTTTGAGCCACGGACCAGATCGCGCCATTGTCGGTCGCCCCCGCTACACGCAGGCCCGTAGAGACTTCGTTCTGCGCCTGGGTGAGGGCCGAATTCGTCGCATTGAGGCTTTCGAGGGCGACAAGGGCGCTGGCGTTCGTATTGACCGAATTAATGCTCATCGTTGCTCCGCCTCCATCTACTTCGGGCGTTGGACGGCGTTCCGCCGGCGGGCGAAACTGCCCGAAGAAGGCGAAGCAAGCAAAGTGCCATGGTTAATGCGTTGTTCTACCTCGAATATTTCTGAGATAGCGTTAGACGGGGCCCAACAGCGCCGGGCATATTCAGCCCGGCGGCAGGAATTGCCTGCCCGGGACGCGGATCCTAGGCGGCGGTCGGGCGGCCGCGCAAACCTTCCATGATCGATCGATTGACATCGATGAGCGGTTGGATGGTCTCAGTCTTGCGCATCACCGCGGACGTGTGGCGCGTGACCCAAAGGCTTAGAGAGATGATCTGAGCCCGGACGGCGGGCTCAAGGCTATTATTCTGGCGCGCGCAGTCAGACGCGAGGGCGGTCCAAAGCCGCCGGTTCCAATCCAGCGCGATGGCGCGGGTTTGAATATCGTCGGTGGCGCTCGCCTCGATAAGCGCCCGCGTCACCTCCCCAAACAACCGATATTCAGTCTCACGCGGATTTTCGACCCGCTCCGTCGCCGCCTTATAGGCCCTTAGAGACATTCGGCCCGATCCTCTCGTCTTCGTATTCGATGAGGCGCCGACACACCATCAGCGCCTTGTAGTATTCGCGGCTCAGGACGTGCTTAGAGATCGCGACGCAGTCAGCGAGGATTTCCGGGTTACGGATCGCACCCATAAACTCATTCATACGTTTCGCAAACTCCTCGTAACTCCGCGCCGCGCTGCTCTCCTCCAGGTACATGAGCATGACCGGAAAATAGATCCTCCTGGCTGGCGAGTTCGCCTCGTCAGCCTGCATGATGTCCTTTTCCCGCAGGACGCTCGCCTTATTTTGCAGGACCAGGACGCCCCGGCGATCGCCATTTTGGACCACTGCTCCGTTCAGGACGAATTTCTCGCCGGGCTTAAGCGATAGCTTCAGGGGCATGAGCTGCAGAACTCCGAGTGCCGGCGTCTCTAGGGCTTGCGCTCGGGTTCGGCGGCGGCGGCGCCCCCGACCATTGCTTAGTTCCCTAACGCCTAATTCAGCCTAAACCGGCGTGGTTAACGCCAGCTTGCGGCGCGGGGCCGCCGCGGCCTCGCCTTAGCAATGCCTTAAGGTGAATCGGCATGATTGGACGCTGTGAAAAACGGTCACGCCGAACGCTGAGATGGGGAGAGAGCCAGTGCACGCGGATCAGACGAGCGGGCCTGAAAAGGACCTCGTCGTCCCGCCCTCCCGTGTGCGTCTCGCCGCATCGACGCACCATGACGTCCGCTCCCCCGCCTTCATCGATCGCCTCCATGCGGGCCTCAATGATTTGCAGCGCTTGCGCCTCGAAGTTCTCACGCCCCTTTTGAACGAGGCGGTGGCCGCCATCGTGGCCAATGATCCCGCCCTGGGCGCCGCCCTCGCCGTCGAGGGCCTGAAGGTCGACGATCAATGCGGTGTAGCCTGGCATATTCTCGCCGTGTGCCATGAGTGTTCGGACGACTTCACCAACGCGCTGAAGTGTTACGACCTCGCCTTCAAACTGAACCCCGACGAGCCGGAGCTGGCGCACGATCTAGGGCGTCTCGCCTACAGGATGGGATTTTTGACCCAAGCCGAGCAGCTCTACAGACTCTATCTCGCCACCACCCCGACCTCCCTGGCCGGGATCAACGATCTGGCCAACACCCTTCGCGATCAGTTTCGGTTCGCCGAGGCGGTTGAGACTATCAGGTCCGGCATCCAAGCCGACAGCGGCAGCGCGCTCTTGTGGAACACCCTCGGGACCATCATGGCCGAACAAGGCGAGATGGAGAAGGCGCTCGTCTTTTGCAATGAGGCGCTTCGCCTTGATGAGGCCTTCGACAAGGCGCGCTGGAACCGTGCCAACGTCCTGCTCGCCCTCGGCGAAACAAAGGGCGCCCTAGAGGACTGC
>Ga0209208_10010343_pt1 | contig 12118 bp, 17 predicted proteins | sample S1TSphfallax_3_FD_187694 | JGI IMG/M metagenome (GOLD analysis project Ga0209208, IMG submission 187694) | Host-associated microbial communities from peat moss isolated from Minnesota, USA - S1T2_Fd - Sphagnum fallax MG (SPAdes) (version 2) | ecosystem: Host-associated > Plants > Peat moss >...
AAACCAAAATAACAAATTGAATACATCTATTTTAACCAAAGTAATTCAAACTTGAAAGAAAAAAAAGACTTGAAACAAATAAAAAACAAGAAACAAAATTTACCAATGTTTTGTTATTGCTATCTTTCAACTCCAAATGCTCAAACTTAACAATTACATCTTCAATTTCATTCATTTTTTCATGGATATCAAATAATCAACATAGGCATCATCTAGCCAATCTTCATAAATACTTATAGATGTATATGCATCTCAAGATTATCCATGCCGATGTGAGAGTACCATAGGTTTGTGCATTAAGATGCAATAAACTTTGTCATCTCCATTCTCTTCATCTCAAGCTTCACCACATGTGTGAAATTAGTGATAACATCTATAATTGCAAATGAACCTATAGACAACCTCCTCCTTTTCATCTTTGCCTTCTCGTTAGTTTCCTTTGCATGTCAAATGAACTTGCATGCCCTAGATCTCAAGTCTACTAGGCATTTGCATCATTTGAAAAACAACATCTTTTTCATCATTGACATTTGTAACCTTAGTCTTTGAATGCAACACACACACACACAACTTGATCTACAACATTAGATACACCATTTATTTTAACAATATTAAGCGGGAAAAGTTTAAACCGTGAGGAATCTAATGGAGATGCACTAATTACCTTAGTCTTCTTCATTTTGTTCCACTTGTCTTGAAGCTACTTCCATTTTTGTTGCAAGTCATTCAAAATATTTGCAATCACAACATCTATGAATGTCTTCCAATTGCTCTCCTAAAATGGCTTGCAATTGAATTCCCAATACTTATGTCCACAAGGTCAACATCCTCTTTGTTAACTTTCAATCTCAAAATCTTGTCTCCTCGAAATGTGATGAGGGACTCTCTACTTCCCCATCGAACAAAGAGCCCAAGAAACTTTTAGGTAGGTGATCACACATCTTCATAGAAGAGAATTGTGCAACTGCAGGTGTGCAAGTGGAGTGTTGGAGTGCAAGTGCGTCCTACTCTATAAGTTTCTGTTCATGCTATCTATGTTCTGGTTCAAGTTCTCATAATCAGGATTAAATGTTGTTTTTAGCATCAGGCAAGAAATTTGCTGGTTTTCGCCTGAGCTATTCATTAGGCTAAAGGGGAGGTGAAGCTCAAAACCAGCATGAGGAACACTTTGCTGGCCTTTTGTGTCATGTGTGGTATTAATGAAGCCTGGCTACAGAGCAAACATTTTTCATGATAGACCTCATACTAAAGGTATTCTAGCTTTTTAGGTAAGTCATGGTGGTCAAGATCTTCATTCATTTCCTCATCAGCAGCCTTTCACTGCACAACTTCAGCTTCAGCTTGGGCTTCTTCAGCAATGTGAAATGCTGCAACAACTTGCTATATGACCTTTTGATTAGCATCTCACATACAAACAGAAAAATTGACATCTAACACCATGAAGAACCTTGAGGAGCAAAAGGGTTTCACTTGCATGATGAATTTTCAAGACCAAACACCACAACACAAAATCACATTTCTTCAAGCTTGCTTTTCTGGCCTTCACACCTTCTCTGAAATAGTTAAGAAGCCCAAAATATCTCCATTTGATTGGATTGGATTCCATGTCCATAAGAACAAGAGTGCTGCATTGTGGACAAAACAACAAAGCAGAGTGGACCTTTTTAGGGTGCATATTTGAGCAAAGTTCTGCTGGAAGGATTTGAGATTGCTGCAGCAGGGATTGAGCCACCACCCAGTAAGCTCTCCCTTTCCTTGCCTAAAACCAGAACCCTTAAACAAAAAATTTAACATGAATCCTACAGTAACATCATGAAATTGATCAACCTACATTAGTCACCAAGCTTCATCGATCACAAAGACTGGTAGAAATGGAAAATGAAAAACACTCAGCCATGATGCTGGAGCTACTTTCACAGAACCTAAGAGAGGGAAAACACCCAAGAAACCCACTGGAATGAGGAATGGAAAAAGAGGGAGAAAAAAAACCAGAAGAAAAACAAAATTGATATATGGAATGGCAAGTACTGAAAGTTTCAAAATCACCAGGCATATTCATTGAAGCTTAACATTGATGTCCAGCTATGTCAATATCCTGCAAGATGCATGACTCTTCAATACAGTTTGCTAGGCCATAATAATGGCTGGAGGTAAGACTTCAGAAGCTGGAGAAGAAGATATAAGCTCATCTTCAGCATTCTCTGAAAGTACAAATGCACCTTCTAAGTAACAGATTGATCTTGAACTCCAGTGCAGATGCTACACAAAATATGTGAGGAATAGAGGTGAAGTCAAGCATGGTGATGGTTATCATAAATCTGGAAATCTCTAAATCTGGACATACAGGTAGAAGCAGAAAGCTTGAATCGTTGAAACGCAGCAGCAGAGGAGATATCCCCAAATTTTGTTTTCACAGAAAGCTCATCACTAAAACACACAGTTGCAGACAGGAAAGATGCATCCAAATGTGTTTGCACAGAAAGCTCAGCACCAGAACACACAGTAACCGACAGAAAAGATGAATCCAAAGCTTTGCTTTCCACATGTGAGTTGGTTCTCTAGATCAACAAAGTACAGTCAGTGATGGATATAACCTTGTAGCAAAAATGATTTCAATGGTTTTCTCCAAAAGAACTGTGATGCCCCACCACCACCATAATCTGCCTGCCCTGAGGAAGCAAAGAAAGAATCTCTTTGCACGAGTACTCTCTTCTTGGATGCAACAGGGAATTGCAGGTATCTTTCTTCCGAGCTCTCTCTCCGCGTGGAGCGCTCGCGCGCATGATGTTTTTGTCAAGCTTCTTTGTCTCAAGACTCTTCTATTGCAAGAATCAGATGAAACCACGACACTGCGGTTCGAAGCTCCAGAACCATTTCCAAACCCAAAACCCTAACCCTACAGAACTGGGTGGTGAGCTCCGCCTTGCACATTAGGATTTGTTTCTTTCTCTGGATTTCTGTGGATTCTGAAGCTAAGATGTCGCCACCCATCTCTGCCATTTTTGAGAAAAGGGATGATATGTTGCACAAGCTGTGAAGTGCAATTTTCTTGCTGTAGTTTTCCTCTTTGGGGGGGATGTTGTTGCAGTAAAGATGTGAGGGACTTATTGAGTTTCGCGGTGTTGTTGTTGTTGTAGGAGGGGGCTTTTGTGGATGATGGATACGTTGGCCGAGGGACTGTGGGGACTTGCAGAAGGTTTCGAGAAAACGGGATGCATTGCACAAGCTATCAAGTGCTTGGAAGCGATCTGCCAGAGCCACGTCTCGTTTCTACCCATCGTGGAAGTCAAGACGCGGCTTCGGATTGCAACTCTCCTTCTCCAACATACTGACAATATCACACAAGCCAAGACCCATCTGGAGCGCGCCGTAAGACCCTTCTCTCCGATCTCCTGGATGCTATAGCACTAGTGTTGTTTCTTAGGGTTTCTTCTTCTTCTTTTTATTCCTCCTTCTCGCCAGTAGTGATTTGATCTGGTCTCTGCCGCGCTCTAAACAGGAGTTTGTTTGTTTCTGAGGTCTTTTGGGTTTTTTGCAGCAATTGTTGTTGAAGCAGATTCCAGCGTGCTTTGAGCTCAAGTGCAGGGCTTATAGCTTGCTTAGCCGCTGTTACCTCCTGGTTGGCACCATTTCCTCTGTGAAGCAGACTCTGCGAAAGGGGATTGAGCTTTCTTCTTCTGCAGGCACTGGGTATTGTGTCAAAAGCCCAGGAACATAACTCAGAAAGCAGGATAAGGAAACAAAAGGGTTAGGGTTAGGAGGATACACAACTTCTTCCTCTCCTGCTGTTTGTGCAAAAACTCTTGCTATTTTTTTGATTGCAACATATCACCAATGTTGTTCACATGGTCCTGGCCTGATATGTCAGCTATTGTTGTTGTTGTTTCTCCAGCGAGGCACGGTTGTGGGCTTGCAACTTCAACTTGCAATTGGCAAAAGCATTAACAACAGAGAATGATCATATGGGAGCTGTGCGTGCACTTGACACTGGATTGCGCCTTGCAGCTTCCATTCATCAGCCTCCACTTCAGGTATTCCTCCAGCAGTAGCAAATTGACTTGATTTCCCTAGAGAATTTCCTCCACAAATCCACAGTGATTAGATTTCCATACAGAATTTTTATTTCTTCTACAACCCCACATTGATTCTTCCTATAAGTGAAATCATAGTCTTTGTATTCTTTTTTCCTCTGAGGAGGTTCTGAAGCAGGTTTAGGGTTTTGGGTTCACACAGTTATGCATGTAGTAGAGGTTCTGTTGTTTCGGAGAAATGCTCAAGGACATCATTTGTCTTGGGTGCAACAGATGGTTTTTTCTACGGCAAGGGTTCATGTGCAATTGATGCAATGGGAAGAGCCTACTGTGATAGAACAAGGTCTCTCTCAATGTGATACATTCTTTGATGCCATTCCTCAACACCTGGTACGTACACCTCTTCTCCCTCCATTTATGGCAATGTTTGAGTAGTGATGATTTCAGAGTTTTCTTCAGTATGCTTGTCTTCAGTTATGGAGCAGTGTTGAAATGATATTTTGTGCATTTTTTTTTGTAGAGACGAATGTATTTGGGTCTCCATGTCTACAAGGAGCTTCTTCACACATTCTATTTGCTGCGAGCATGTGAATATAAAGAAGCACAAGCACATGTTGCTGCATTGGATGCAGCACTGAGTGAGGGGGAGCAGGAAGTGCGACAAGAAGAACCACTAAACACAAGCCAACAACCAGACTCTGCTGCTCAGATTCAAGAGCTTCAACACCAGCTTGAGTGGCTTCGAAATGAGCTTCAGCTGCCAGGTGTTCCACAGCAAAGAGCGTCTGATTTGCATTATCATTATGGCATTGTTCAGCAAAGACTGGTCCACCTGCAGCAGTCAAGGTAAAATTGGCTACTTAACTTCTCATGCTTTTCTTTTTGTTTTTTTCAGCATTAAAACACCATGAGTAGCTCAGGCGAAAACACACTTTTTCTGCAGAGTGAAAGCTGAAGAATTGGACAGGCTTGGAGCTTTGAATAAGGCAGACAAGTTGCCATTGGGTCCTGCTCCACTTGATGAGGAATGGTTACCCAAGGCGGCAGTAATGATATTGGTAGATCTAATGGTGGTCATATGCTCAAGACCCAAAGGCATGTTCAAAGACTGTTATATTCGAATCAATGCAGGCATAGACCGTGCAAAAGGTGCGATTCCTGTTTTGTCATGTGTGAATGTCTCCATTGTGCTGCTGATGATTCTGAAATTATGTACTGAATTTGGAACTTTGAAATGAAGGTGTTTTGCCTTGGTACACAATCCTGCTGAAATTTCATGTGTCCCTTCTTTTGTGCAATGATTTGTAGGAGAGCTGGCAAAGCTTGGAATCACCAATAAAACTTCAGGTATGACGTCTCTCATGAGCTTGTTTGTCATGCTAGAGCTACTTGGATCTTGAGTTGAGGGAGAGATGCTGGGCTGCACAAGTACAACCCATGCATATTGGGAGCTGAAGAAATCAGTTGTGAGAGTCATGGCCATGGCAGCTCGTCACTGCTATTCATGATCAAGGTGATTGTCTGGCACTTTTGTGAGTGACACTCATAAAAGTTATGACTGCACTCATTCTTCCCATCTTAGTTTTGGTTTTGCTGGAATTGACAGAAGAGTTAGGGTCAAATTATTGTTGTGGGAGTTTCTCTTCAATCTCATATCTATGCTTTCTAGAGATTCTCTTTCTCTGCAGAAACCATTAAGCTTTGGGTGGGTTGGAAATTGGCAGAGGCAGAATTGCAGCATTGGGCTATAGGGACTGGTAATGTATATTTACTTCTGCTATTGCAGCTGCTTGAAAACAAGGTTATCATCAATCTTACCTGCTCAGAATTCGTCGAAGGCCAAGAGGTAATCAAACTTTCTGATTGGTTTTTGTATTTTTTAATCTCCTTTTCTCTTCAGGAGAGTAATTCTTTAGTGAAGAGGCCTTTCAGTTCTCACTAGAGTTCTCAACCCTATGGCCTTCTGACAACTCCATACCTGTATGGTCTCATCCAACAACAGCAGGTCACAAGTCAGAAGTTTCAGCTTGTGACTTGTAAGCCATGACTATACATATGGGTTTTGTCATCACAAAGACCCAATGGCCATGCATCCTCAATGAAGGAAGTGAATCCAAAAAAGTCTTGTTGGTTGTGGGTGTGGCAAAGCCAGAGTTTAGTCCAGATTGTGGATTGGCATGAGCGGTTTCCAAGAATGTTACAGGGCAGTCAGAGCAATGTTCAGCTGCTGTTGGGCCATTACTCGCATTCTGTTGGATGCTTTCATGAAGCTGCCCTCCATTTCCTTGAAGGCGCCAAGGTTACTTACTTACCTTCTCCACATTGTCCCATTTCTTTCACCAGGGAAATAGCAGGTGTGACAAGCCAATTGCAGTGCTGTCTTTCCTGTAAGCCTGCAGTAGAAGAGATGACTTTTCCACAATTGTAATGACATTGGGTGGTGGAATATGCAGTTGACGGAGAGTGAAGGGCTTAAAGCAATGTGCAACATGAATGCTGCTGTGTCTTTCATATGTATCGGAGACAGTGACTCATCTTCTCAGGTGGTGTTTTCATCCTATGCTTCTTCCTTTGTCTTCACTGTTGTACAGTGTACAACAGGTATGCTTTGCTTTAGAAGGTTTTAACAATGCTTCTGCTTACCATCAAGATCTCATGGGACTGCAGGCATTAGACCTAATTGCTCCTGTCTACCGGATGATGGACTCATATGTGGGTGTCCGTGAAAAGACATTAGTACTTTTTGCTTCTGGTCTTCACCAGACAAAGCAGCATAATTTGCAAGAAGCACGGTACGAAGTTGATTCCAAGTTGATTCCTGCAGTCCTCACTACTTTTCAGTGACAATGCATGAGTCCCAGAAACAACTGTGTATCTGTCTCAATTGACCTGTATAAATTGGTGTTCTTCTTAAGCTTTTAAATTGTCAAGGGTTCTTTTTGGTATGGACATACAGGTCTCGGTTGGCAACTGGACTGAAACTGACACACACACAACTGGGGAATCATCAGTTAGTGTCACAGTATTTGACTGTATTAGGCAGCTTGGCTCTTGCGATGCACGACACTACTCAGGCTCGTGACATTCTCAAGTCATCATTTACACTAGCAAAAGCTCTTCATGACATTCCTACTCAAGTTGGAGTTCTTGCAGAGCTCATAGGTAATGACCACATGATATGCTGAATCTTAGTTTTGTGCTCTCATGGGTTTGATTGCCATTTTGAATTTGTCCCTTCAGCATGAGTTATTGAGTTTTTGGTGCCATTGTCTCCCTCCCAGTGTGTCCCTCATGACTGTTGTTGAGGTACAGACAGTTGGGTTTGTTTTGTTTTGTTTTGTTTTGATTTTCATCTTGCTATGTTGAGTTTATTTGGGTAGGGCAAGCTACAGGTATTGATACATGTTTACTCACTACTGAGAACTTGACTGGAAGGTTGTGGTTTCTTTTCTTGTTTGAAATCAGCAGGAATAATGAAAGACTTTGTGTGTGCAGCTCTCTACAGGGAAGTGGGAGAAGCCAGTAAGGAGACAGAGCATTCAGAAGCTATCTCTAAAAAGGTTAAGGATCTTAAGCGACGCATTGAAGAGGCCGAAGCAGCTTCCAGTCATCACAAACTGTTACAGGTAACATTACTCTCTACCATTAATCCTTACTGTGATTACTATTGCCAGATTGTCACCCAGGAATGAGTTGATCTTGAATCCCATATCCAAGTGTTGATGGGTATTGGTAAATATGGGTTTTTTGGATGCAGTTTGGTTTGTACAAAAGGTAGGTGTGTCCAGTGTTGCCTTATGGTTGAGGATATCTACGCAGCTCATCTTCAACTCCTCATTCTATGGTTTTGTTTTCCTGGACAAAGAAACAAGCAGAGAATTCTTTCATTTTTGTTACTCATATTGAGAACTGCAGATGTCAGTTTCAAAACTTGATCATGATCTGTACAGTTTCCATGGAAGATAGTTATGTTATAGATGCCCATTTTGGGATCACAAATAGTGCCAGCCAATTGGGGAAGTTTGTAAATTCAAGGAGCCAATTAGGAACTCTGATTTCTAGTAGAATTCCCTCACGAACTGACAAATTTGATTTTAATACTGCCACGAAAACCAATTTTGTGGATTGGACTTTATACGTGACCTCTAGATTTTGTAGTATGAGCATAAAACTGCAATGTGAAAAAGCATTTGAAGGTACTCCAGTTTTCTGTTTTCATTTGCAAATAGTTTTAGTTTTCCCATTTTGCATTCTTTTGAAGAAATAGTAAATGATGGGTAGAGTCCGGGTTTCCAGGAGTGGTTTCCAATACCTTTTTCAAAAAAACCATAGGAAATATTATAACATGGAGAAGTGTGTGGGAATAGAGAAATCGGGTGGATGCAGGGATGCTCTACACATTATCATCAATTTTCTTCGATTTTCAATGCCTGTACTGAGAACAAAAGGTGAGATCTGGTTATGTAAGGGTTTTGTGTTGAAGGCAGGAATAAACTATGGTTGAAACAAACTGCTCTACATCATGTAACAATCTCTGGTGAAAATGGCAGTGTTGTTTGAGGAACTGACCCAAGCACAATTTTCCACTCCAGGACAGAGCAGGAGATTTCACATAGCCTCTGTTTATGCCAGAGTTGTTCCAAAGAGGGAGCCAATTCTGTCAGGTCGTTTTGCACTACAAATCAAGGGCAGATAGCCTTTTGGTCAATAGTCCCTGACTGCAGTGTCTTCCCCTATAGATAATGGCTCTGCTCCTCTGATGGCAAGTTTGAAAAAGCAAAAGTTAAACTAGGAAATGTTAAATGTTTCTCAAAGATGAATTCAAAGTTCACAGTAACACTTGGTGAACATTCATCAAGGTGTGGGACAAACTTTGAATTGTTCTGTATAGTCTCCCTTCCAGGTATAGCCAGTAAACCAAATCAAAGACAAACCATTACAGACCATTTTACTCTATGTGGTAGCTGTTACAAGTAGGGCCAGCAAGACAATAACTTCGAAGTATCAGAAGAGCCAGATATATATTTGTTTGGGTGCTGAGAACTTCTCCATACTTACAATCCTAAAACAGCTTCAATAGTGATTAGAAAGATGGCAAATAAGGTTTATGAAGATCTCAGATCTAAGAATTAATCAGCAAGCAAAAACAAAATGAAGTAAGAGTTTGAATGATGGGCAAAAATCACTCACATGTTCAGAGACCCTTCAATAATAAGGCTAAGGAAACAAAGAACAATGAGGACAGAAAAAGAGAAAGAAAGCAACAATGCAAATCATTTTGAAGATTCCATGTGCAGAAACACCAAACAGAAATCTTCAATTCATAAATCTCTAGTTCGAGTTAACAGAAACTTTGAAGGGTAATCCAATCCTCTCCAGATTACTAATTAAGCTCTACAATTAAATCAATGAAGGATTCTTTTGAGATACAAAGCATGAAGAAGAAATAAAAATTGACAATCATTTGAGCCATTTGATTCTTGGGATATTGCTAAATGTAAGAAATTGCAAGTGGCCATTTGAAGTACAATTAAGTTCAAGAACATTGATTAGGGTTTAAGCCACCACCAAAAGAGACTTTGTCTGATACATCAAAAGCCAGAGAACTCAGAGATAGTTGCTGACAGAACTCAGGGATAGTAACTAACAAATTTCCAATATACCTCCTTACTAAGAATACCTTAGAAAGAGAAAGTGGACAAGAATTGAATCTTACAAGATAATTAGAGAATCAAACTTGGATCTGAAAGAGGTAGAGCTAAGAGGAGTGCATTGTTTGTACCCATTCAGATACCAATTGGCTGCTTGAAGAATGACCAACCAAACAGGACAGATATTAAAGTCCATACCCAAAAACAGCACGAATCTTGTGAAAGATAAGATCTCGCCATCCCCTCTCTGTATTCTCCACCACAGTTGCATTGCCAAACCTGTGAATACAAAACAAAGTCCTTCAGATCAAAAACAGCAGTCACAGACCACTAATATGTTCATAACAAGCTACAAGTGAGAGAGATGATCATGATTCCTGACCTGTCTTCCTCTGGAACATCAGTTTGGGTCAGCTTGACCACTGTCACTCCAATCTCCGGCTCCTCTAGTGTTAGGCACACCTAAGAACAACAAAATAACATGTCAATGAATGCTTTAGCTGGTAAAAGGATTGAGAGAAAAACCCCATCTCTTTTTTGCATGTGCCTGGTAAACCCAATGTTCCTGAACTCCAAAAATCATCAAACCCTATGGAGAATCTTAGCTGTACCTTCACTTCAGTGCCTCATTCTATTCAGCCTAAGGTAATAAGTAAGTAGAAAGGAGAGAGGGAGAATCTTACATTAGAGTAGTGTCCATCAGTCCAGCTGCTAAATCTCCACCTCTGAGTAATAAGCTTGTCTTCCTGAAGCTGCAGGTTGACGCCAGTGACTGCACCATCGAAGATAGAGAAAGTTCCTCCCTCTTCGGTACTGATTTTTGCAGCACTTTGTGTGAAACCTCTCCATCTCTTCTCATCCAAGAGTACTGAATACAGATCCGCTGGTCTACAGTGGAATCTCTCCGTTAAGGTGATGGTTTTGAAGCCTTCTCTGACCTTAGGTTTTGGTGCAGGAGCAGTACTCGCTGCTGGTTTGGCGATTTCTGAAGCGGCTGCTGCAGCAACGGCTTTCCCTGGCTTACTACCATTGCTGCTCTTTGTCGTTTTACCTACACTTTCAAGCTCATCTTTAGCTGGTCCTCCAGCGGCGATATCCTTCACATAACGCGCTATCTTCTCCAAAACAATCGGTTTCCCTTTCACGAGAAAAGCTTCCCGTAAACGTTGTCCTAGAGCAGACTCATCTCTCACAGAAACTTTCAATTCCGGCTCATCGCTAGCATTCTCGTCAGCGATATAAGGAAGATCCACATTCCCCTGCACTTTGATGAGACTATTACCATTCCCATCCTTGGCCTCACCGGTCCAGCCTAGTCTAACGCTGATCTCATAGCCAGGGATGATCTTCCCCTTCCTGATATTCACATAAGCTTCCCCTTCGACCTCTACATTCCTAGTTGTAATCCACAAACCTCCTTCTCCCGTCAAGATGTCGATATTCTCTAACAACTGTGCCAAACGCTTTCTCGACCACGGTAGACAATCTTTCTCCGCCCAGTGCCAGTTATGTACATTAGTTCCGTCCGCTCTCTCCTCCACTATCCATCGCTTGTCTCCCTCCCCGAACTTCGCCATGCCACGTCCAAGAAACACAAAGTCAACCAAAAAAAAAAAAACTCACCACTTCCAATATAACTGCACTCTTTTTTCTTCAAGACAGAACACAAAACCACACACACAAACCAAAAAAAACAAAAAGATTTTCAAATGAAAAAAAACTTCGGCAAAAACGGAATCAAAGAACAGAAAACCAGAAGGAAAACTTCAATCAAAAGAGCGACGAGACCAAAAAACAGATGCTGCGGAGAAGTACACTAGCAAGTAAGGAAGCTGAAACAAGAGCTCGCAGAACATGACGTTCTGCACGCGAGGGAGAGACACAAAAAGGGCGGAAAAAGGAAGTTTCTAGGGCTTTCCATGGAAAGCCCTAGAAACTGAAAAAGAAAAACACGTTTTTTTCCCTTTCAAAAACTCTCTTACACAAATATTAGAGTTCTCCGAAAAGTGACCCTCTTTTCACCCTGTCTTTGGGCCTGCTTTCACCCCCCTATCCCCTCTTTTCACCCTGTCTTTGGGCCTGGCTTTCAACCCCCCCCTATCCCCTCTTTCAGAGGTAGGTATCCGCAAAGTAAGGAAATTTTATTAAATCTCATTTTCAAGGTTTGAATGTTGTTTCAACATCTTGAGAAATGGTTGTCACCAAGTGATATGGTTGTGAATTGTGAGTTCATTTTGGGGAATTTCATAAAACTTTTCATATTTGAATTGTTGTAGGCTTGCACTTTGCACATTTTGAGGACTTCTTACCAATAGTTATTATTGTGAATTCTAAGTCCAATTTTGAGGGAATTTCATGGAATGTTTCAAATTGTAATTGTTTTTGGTTTGAACTAGTGTTGTGTGGTTTTTTTTTTTTTTTTTTTTAAAATTTTCA
>Ga0209208_10010344_pt1 | contig 12118 bp, 9 predicted proteins | sample S1TSphfallax_3_FD_187694 | JGI IMG/M metagenome (GOLD analysis project Ga0209208, IMG submission 187694) | Host-associated microbial communities from peat moss isolated from Minnesota, USA - S1T2_Fd - Sphagnum fallax MG (SPAdes) (version 2) | ecosystem: Host-associated > Plants > Peat moss >...
CAGGCCTAAGGTGTACATGGAGCAAAAAAAAACTTTTTTTTTCCCCTACCAACCCAATTCATCTTTGTTTATGCTACTAACTATCAGTTTAGTATTGGTTTTAGTTTATTTTGTCACCTTGAATGGAGGACACCCAGTACCAAATGCTTGGCAATCTTTTGTGGAAATTATTTATGATTTTGTGCCTAACTTGGTAAACGAACAAATAAGCGGGTTAAACTAAACCATAAAATAAACTACAACAATCAAAGAATAGTAATACTTCACCCCATCACAAAATAAACCTAACCTTGTTCTGGTGTGTTGTGCAAGCACCTTCTTTTTTCTCTTCATAGGTTTTTGACAGTTGCTCACCTGCTGGCACCACTTTGGTTTCTGCCAGTTCCACTTGTGTGAATCAATGATGGAAATCACTGGTTACACTCTGGAACATGCCCTTGTAGAACCTGTTACTACCTGATGGAACAGTGTCTCACCCGACTGGGCTGGACACATTCCGAAGTGGAATGGGCCTTGCCCAATAGTAGTAGTAAATGATCTAAAGATAATGCCTTGTTCATCACATTCCTTGGTGGAATGGGCCTGTCCAATAGTTATGAATGGTCAAAGAATAATGCTTTGTTCATCACATTCCTAGATGGAATAGGCCTGTTCTGTAGTAGTAATTGATCAAAGAGCAATGTCCAGTGTTGGGCAGTTCTTTAAATTTTTAAAGAACCATCTGTTTAGGGTTTTGGGTTTAGGGTTTTTACTACCTACTAACAACGGGCTTGTAGGTTGTTAATAGGTGGGTAGTAAATTAAACACCAATAGAGCTATGCACCATGTTTAGCTAGGGAACTGGAACTTGACAGAAAAGTGTTTCCTGCCCATTATCATCCATTCTTCATGGTGCATTGGTTCACCATATGGATGTCGCTCGATGACATGTCGATCTCCTATTTGCCTACAACACGCCTCTCCAGACCTGGTAGCTTGCAATAGGGTACCCCCTCCTTACACCCATCTGAGCTACAGTCTTGTCGATTATTATGATTCATCAACGAAGACAAAGGCTACAAAGAATGACTACGAGAAACAAGCACCTCCTTTGGATGAAATGCTGAACATCCTTGGATTACAATTTTAATGCCATATTATGACTCAAAATATCCAATCAAATTGGAGATAACATCTCATGCATCCAATCGTCAGCTATGTCGGGTAAGGTTTATGCAAAGGGTGATAATCAAACGGTTTACTCAAGGCTAGAAACACAAAACAATGTAAACTATATATTATGAGTTATATTATGAGCCTGATGAAAAGGGCAACCATTTATGGAGCTATAATCTGGCGATTTTACCTTTGAAAATCTTTAAAATTCTAGTGTAGTGATAGCTAGACCCAAATTAAGGTCAAAATCTGGACTTTTCACCACTACACAAAAACAAAAACACTCATACTACCCATCCTCTATACCTTGTGATCTACTTATGTAGTTTGGGCATTTCATGCCGTATGAGGTGTAATGCCCCAAGGGGGAGGCTTAGAAGAAACGGTGGTCCAGGTAAACCTACTAACCCTTAGTGACTTAGTCATCATCTACATGCATCTACTTACCTAGTAACCAACTTATTCTCATACCTACCGACAAGGTGTATCCATTACACTAAAGTTAGGGAGGGGGTTATTACTCTTGGAAGTTTTTCTCTTGTTTCAATAACAATCCCCTGACTTCATCACCAAAGAACAAGCTACCAAATGGAGTCATCATCACAAAGGATTGAGAGGTAAGGGGCTTCCAATTGAAGGTGTGTTGGTGGCTGTTGGTTTAGTCTGGCCCTTAGTCCTGTAATCTGAAAGGGGGACCCATTCTTAAAATAAAGGGCTTAGGGTCAAGGCTGGGGCCAAGGTCTCTTATTTTGGGATTGTCCCTCACAGCTGGGGTTTACCCAACACAAAGCATGAGGTGAAAATTATCATGAACCTCACAATGGGTAGCTTAAGAGGGCATAGAAGAAGGAGGGGGGTTATTATGCCTACTCCTTAAGAATGAGAGGGGATCTCACACCTAACTAAGAGTGGTAAGAATGAAAGGGATACATTCTTGGTAAGAGTGATAATGATCTTACACCTAGGCCTAGTAGAAACTAGGCATCCCTCCAAGGTGTTGAAAGGGATATTGATGAATATTAAATACTGTCCAATTACACTAGGAAGAATTTTCTTTGCAATGCTTTACAAATAGTGTAACACTTGAGAAGCAAAGCACTATCGAAGTAAGCATGTGAAATGGCACTCTTTTGGGAACTCCTCACTTTGAGGGTGTTAGCTAATGTAAAACCTGGGTGGAAAACAAAATGCTTGGAGTGGGAAGCATTGGCCCCTTATGAAGGAAAAGTCCCACTTGGCAACAAAATGCCCCTCCAAATACACAAGAAAGTTGTTGTTTGCCTGTTGCAACAAACACACATTTGAAAACAACAAATTCTTGTGAAACATGGGCAATAAGAGATGTTTGCACCTAACCTAAACAAACAGTTTTTTTTGGGCTGAAGGAGAAAACATGAACAATAATAAATTTCATGTAATGAGTTCATGGACAAGGAATAAAACCAACAAAGAACCAACAAAGAACTGGCAGTTGGATTGGGTGTCTATTTTGTTGCCTTCCCAGAGAGAGAGAGAGAGAGAGAGAGAGAGCACAGGGCATTTCAATTTCACTTTCTTGATGTTGCTCAAGTGCAGATCATACTCCATAGGACAAATTAGCCAGATTTGGCGATTAAAAAAATTGAAGGTTTAAAATTAAAAAAATCTAGAATCCTTCTTCTCTCTCTTTTTTTATGTACACATATATTTTTAGATTTAAAAAAAATTACTTAATTAATTTTCTTTTGAAGCACAATGGCAGACTCCAGCAGCTGACAAGCTGTTTGTGCCCGGAAATCATGCTCATTGGCAGTGGGGCTAGCATGAGTTTTCACCTGCACTCCACTAGGTTTGAACCCATGACTTTTATTTGGATTTCCCAGGGTCCCAGAATGAGTTATACCAGTGAGTGATCACCCATCTCTATTTTTGCCCACCTTAATGCATAATCTAGGAATTAAAAATAATAATTGAAAATTTGGAAATTAAAAAAAGAAAATAAATAAATTTTGGTCAATTAAAAACCCAAAAATTCGCCAAGTGGCCAAAACACTGGAAGTGGGTCCCTATTATTGCCTTCCTTCCGCGAGAGAGAGAGAGAGAGAGAGAGGAGAGGGGGCAGGGGCAGAGAACAAAACATTTTCCAATGCAGACATTAGAATGCAAGGAAGACGGGAACAACCAACGCGTGGTAGACGACAGATCCAGAGAGAGCTTCTTGTGCGCAGCAGCAGCGGCAGCTCCTCTGGGGCGTTTAGCGAGCGAGCGAGCGAGCGGAAGCAGTAGCAGCGGGGCTTGAGGAAGACGGGGAAGAAGCAGGAGTATGCGCAAACCTGAGCTATGCTTGGGTTTCATCTCAAGCTCTTGTGTGCATAAGGATGAGCAATGGCCTGAGCCTGGCGTGATGGCCATGGCGAGACTTAGCAGCTCTCCTCCTCGCCGGATCCTCCTCTTCATCCTACTTGTGTTCCTTCTGGCTTTTGTTCCATTTTCCGCTGGCCAGATGGTATGGAAATACCTCTTCTCTTCCTGGTTCTCTTTCTTTGGGTTTTGGTTTTGTTTCTTGGTTTCTGGAGAAGGTTATTTTCGCTCGCATCTGGGGGATGATGACACGAAACCACATTTAGGACGTCGCAGAGGAAGAGGAGGAGGTGGTGAGGTGTGGCGGTTCTTAGGTTTATTTTTGTAGATCTGTTAGGTTTCTTTTTGGCTTACGATCTTTTACGTATACAGGAGTTGTTGCTGATACGGTTTTTTTTTTTGGATTCATTGGAGGTGTTTTTGTTTGCTCGTTTTTTGGATTACGTCCCAAAGCAAGCAGCCAGCGGTGTTCTGAAAAAAAGTTCAAAAGTAAAATAAAACATGAAGTTGAATGTGTCGCTGTGTGTCGCCATGTGTGGTTGGAGTTGCAGTCGAGTCATGCTGAAGATGATGAAGCTGGCGATGCTACAGTGGTCCGAACGGAGAATGAATCTTATCATCGAAGGTCAAAAGTAAGTAACCATTCCCTTCTTCTCTTTTTTGTCCTATCAGTTTTTTTGCCTCAGCTGCTGCTTACAAGACTAAGAAAGAGGTATTCTTCTTCCTTTTGCAGCAACCAAGGGCAACAGTATCATATATACGTCATATAGGCTGATGTTGTGGGCTGGCTCCATTGCAATTTGCTGCATTATGTGTCTATTTTGTACTCCAGAAAGAGAGCTTGCTCTTCCACAAACCTAACAGAAGAAGAGAGGATCCATGAGCTGTGGGCCCCGATGACAAACAAGCAGGAAAGAAAAAGATCAAATGTGAATATGTTACACTTTTTTATACCAGCAATGATGATGGGAGGAAAAAATTTAAGACTTGAAGATAGAATAGTCACATGCAGGAAAGAGAGTCAATCCATGATTGGTGGTTTTATAACCCTACTATAGACTGACTGAAAGTAAACTCTAGGGTACTCTTTTTCCTCTCCTGTTGCCGATGATGCTCATCCTTGCAAAAGTTCGATGACACATTTTTGTCAAACTGTGGCCCTTGTGATATATGCTTGCAGCTTCTGGTGAGTAAGGATGATGTCTTGCCAAAGACACAAGGAGGAGAAGATGAGGTGGAAGTCAAAGAAGGCTGGGGGGGAGGAGGAGTGGTGTATGGTGGTGGAGAGGGTTTCACAGATGCCACATTTACGAGCTTGTCCATGATCCTAGTTAGTGAGGTAAATTCAGATTGATCGAGGACTTTGCCCTAGCTTTGCCTTAAGCTGATGACAATGCTTTTGTTTACAGAGTCCTTATTATCTGTCCAAAACATGGATGGAAGGTCTATGCAGTGTTTGCATTCCCTCGTCAGAAGTTTGTCTTGTTTAATATAAAAACTTTTTGTGAGCAATTTGGCAGATTGGAGATGAAACATTCATTATAGCTGCATTGATGGCTATGAGACACCCACGATCGATTGTTCTTTCTGGAGCTCTTTCTGCCCTTGTCATCATGACTGTAAGTTGGCCCAACCTTTGTTTATCATCATTGTCATTGATCTCTCTTCAGTTTGGTTTGGTGTTTGATTGTCTGGTGAACCTTCTATCTTGTTCATGCTAGTAGTTCTGGTTCAAAGGTTATCTTGCAGTCCTGGATGCCTATGTTTAGGTTGTACCAGCAGCTCAAGCAGGGAAGCAGTAGTCATATTCCTGGTTCAAGTGTTAGTGTCTTCCCAACACCTTTGCAGTCCAAGGCATGAATGTTTCTCTGTTTTCAGGTGTTATCAACAGGACTTGGGAGAATCGTGCCAAATTTGATATCTAGGAAGCATACAAACAATGCTGCTACAGGTGCACACATCATACTTCAGGGAGGGACATGAATGGGACTATTTATCTGTTGACATTGGATGGTTGGAAATTGACAACTGGGTCTACTCATTACACTATAAACTAGTGTGACATCTGCATGTCACTGAGCAGCATGATAATTTCTTGTGCCAGTATTGTATACATTCTTTGGGCTGCGGCTGCTGTACATTGCTTGGCGAGCTGATCCCAATAGCACACCACAGAAGGAGCTTGAAGAGGTGTGATTTCATGCTTGAATCTATTTTTGCTCAGTTTTCTGTGCATTTATTCCTACTCATGATCATATCATTGGAACAAGACTCATTGTTCTGTGTCTCATACATCTGTTGTTGGAATAGGTGGAGGAGAAACTTGAAGGAACTCAGAAGAAGACATTGGTCCGACGGCTTTTTGGGCGCTTTTGCACCCCAATTTTTCTAGAGGTTCTGCTCTGCTTTTTGCCTCTGCACATGAGGGCAGTCGTTTGATGCATGCCTGGATTTTCATGTTCCCTAGGTAGGTCACTAGGATCCTCATCTTGGAGCAAGCTAATGCTATTTGACTTTAGTTTTGTGCTTTCCATGGGAACATGGCAAGTTACACCAGGAAGCAGCAACTAACAATCCGTAACTGATTGATATGCAGTCTTTCATTCTCACTTTCTTGGCTGAATGGGGAGACCGAAGCCAAATTGCAACCATTGCGGTATGTATTTTCTAGAAGGAGAAGAGTCTCTCATTGTGCTGATCTTCAGTGTGTAGCTTCCTTTGCATCTGAAGAGCTTCAAAGACATGTGCATCTGTTTCTACAGAAGCAGTATTCATACAAAATACCATTGTTGGTGCAGCTTGCAGCACACAAGAATCCATGGGGAGTGACACTAGGTGCAACTATGGGGCACACTGTTTGCACGTCTCTTGCAGTGGTTGGTGGACGACTATTGGCCTTGAAAATCTCACAACGTACTGTGGCTACAGTTGGAGGCTGTCTTTTCATGGCTTTTGCCATGAGCTCATATTTTTATCCACCAGTGTAAGAGATGCTCACTATTTGCATCAGTCTTAGAACAGATCCTATGCTTAGCAGCATTGTATGGGCTCCATAATTTTCACCATCTTAGGACTTCCATGTGAGACCCAATTCATTTCTGAAATCAACCAGGATGTACGTCCAAAAGAGGGTTTTGGAGCATATTCTTCCAAGGGAAACTGTTATCTTTGACATTTGTCATAAAATAGGGATACGCATTGTGAGTTAGGGTATTGTTTCCTGCAGGATTGCCATTCAAGTCCAGTTGTGGATAGTCAAATAGAATAACATTATTTGAAAGATATAGCCAGAAAGAAGCATGTGTAGTGTACTCTGGTCTTCTGAAATTCCAAGGAGTCTTCGGGGATCTCACATGGAAGTTCTGTGCAAATTATTGTGTACTCAACATTAGGTCACAGGCAAGGAATTGCTGTCAAATTGATGAGATTGTTACATGCAGGGAATAGTGGTTGTGTTACCTGTCTTTAACTCTCTCTCTCTCTCTTTCTTACAATTTTGCTTTCTTCATAGAGAAATACCAAGAAATACAGGGCAGCTGGATATTGAAGGTCAGAACCCTCAAATTTTTGAGCTTTGATAAAGTGGAAGATTTAGTTGGACTGTCACCTGTATGATGCATTTCAAAGTTTACAAGGGCAACAACAGCATGATGGTAGAACTTTGAATTGCATATATCAGTTCAACAATCCTACTGTTTTAGTAATTGCTCATTGTGTTGTGTGAAAAGTAGATGTCAAATATCGTGATTATCTCTCTACCCTTTATTTCTAGAGTTGGTTTGAGAACAATTATTCTCTGTGAGGCTGAAACAACATTGGAACAACCACTGCAAATGGTAGCTTTGGGTACTTGGATTCCAGATGCTTTCAGCTGATGGATATGCTGACTGGTGTTGGGTGTGTATGTCCGCAGAATCTATCTATCTATATATATATATATATAGATTGGTAACCTTGTTAGAATATTCATATGACACCTTGACTGCCCTATATAGTGATCCAATGATACCCTTGATGATACCCAACAATTTTGGTACCAAAATGTTTGAATATGCAGGTTGAGACCAGTGTTGGTGGGTTATTGAGTTTTGACCTGGTTATCAACAAGGTAGGTTATGAATCCTAAAACATTAAAAACATCCCAGGGATGATATTTTGGCTGGTGTTGAAACTTGAGATTAGTTTCAGAGTTATAATATGTTGAAGGATTTTGGTTTCTTTTAGAGGATTGTTTGAAGATTATATTGTTTTGCATGATGAAATATTTGAGTTTCCGTAATTCTTCTTTTGCCTTCACATACTTTTTAATGTCAATGACAAGGCCACAGTGTGGAGCACAAGGATGTGACACACCCCTTGTTTTGTAATCTGCAAGTTTTAATCAGAGCTACCTCAGTTGTTATGCCCTCTACTGTCAGGGAATTACTGTGTGGACCTCGGGCTCCACCCTCAGTGCTCACACAGTAATTCCTTGACAAGCAGGGACTCACCCTACACAATACTAACTACTCACTGAATTCAACCTAGTAGTATGAAACGCCTCTCTGTGCATACCCACACGCCTACCTACCCACCCAAACACCCTCCTTCACCACCAAAAAAATTAGAGATAATAAAAGACATTTTTCTCAGTTCTTTGGAAGATTACTTACATCTTACAGAAGAGGGACACAATATTTTTCTGCCAGAGAGAGTTTTCAAAGCTGATTAAGCCTGTTTGAGAAATGTCTGCTAGATACTAGGTACTTCATTTTTTGCAAGTCACAGGTGCCCCGCTAGTGATTAATCAAAATGTAGGTGATTTTAGAGACATTTCAGTTGGGGAAAAAGGTTAAGCTGATGATGCAAATTCTAGTGCACTCACTGGCCAGAGACTGGTGACCAACAATTCACAAGAAAGAGAGGATGATGCTGCTGATGCTGCTGATGCTGATGATGATGATGTAAAGAAAATTCAAAAAGTTGAGGGACTTGGTTACAAACTAGAACTTGTATAGATTTTGCTGAAATTCCCCTTCCATAGTTCCTAGTTGCCTCTCTCAATCCCAGACACAAATTCCACAGGATGCTTAGCTCTACACCCCTTCCTCTCACAGCTAGTCCTTGGCAGCATATTGATTTTTCTCTATCATAATCCGGGTTATCAAACTATGTCCCTGCATCATGGTTCTGAACTACATCCCTGCGTAGTACTGAAGTACTGAGACAAAACCAAAAGGAGACATTCATACCCCTATGGACCAACAGCATGTGTCTGAGCAACCCCATCTTGCAGTTTTTGATTTCTTCCTCTAGATCTAAAGCTTCTGAATCAAGCTTACCTCCCACATGGCATGCTATAATTGAGTACATAGAGGGTAATGCTCCAGGTTCCACAAGGTGTGTGTGTTTGTGACTTGGCTATGCCTGTTGAAGCTTTGGGGACATAGCCAGTACATTCCTGACCCCAACCAAAGGAACAAGAATATGGATTGAATCATAGGAAGCAGAAAGTTATGTTCTCCAGATCCTGTGATCTCAAACTTGCAGAGACTAATCACATGGACAAGATTAGACATATACCCAGAATTTGTTCCACACCAAAAAACCATTGGGAAGAGACAGCTCAATTCAAGAGACAATTGGTCATGCTCTTTGTGAACCCACAGATTGTCTTCACTCTATTTGGTGTGTAGGGATATAACCCAATGGCAGTACAGTGCCACAGTACATATTTTGATCAGTAAGAGTATTGACCTAATGGTTTCCCACCACCCACCAAGTGCAGTTGTTCCAAATGAAAAAAGAAGCATAGCAAACTATGGAGTTCTAACTCAAAAAGTGCCGTGATCACTCCCAAGCTGCTACAAAGTTTCGGTTTGATGTCCAACAAACAAACAAAATAGTGGGGTTTGAGTCAAACTTTTAGCATTCCTTTGTGTAACAATTTTGGATTAACCTACCTTCCAAGAACAGGGATTCAAGCCTAAGTGATCGGTGGATCATCCAGCCAGTGCTGTGCATTTGTTTCAAAACTAGATGAAGTTGATAAACACACCACTTTCAATCCTTTCAGTGGGCTTTTCCTGTGACTGGGCATTGGTAGCATGCCTGGAAAAACCCGAAGGTGTTGATTTGCCGCACAAAGTTGGTCATGCTTGCCCATCCCCCCAATCCAAATCCAATCACCAAAACAAAAGTGGCCACAAATCCACTGATACAGAAGAGAGTGAACCAGTTATGGAAGAACAGCTTGGGTGGCTTCCACACTGAGGCCTGCAGAAAAGGATGTAAAACATTCAGAAATATCAGTCCATGCACATGCCTCCTTGCTGAGTCCTCTCATGAGGCTACAGAGGATGATGATCAAGAGGGAAAGGTGAGGAGCACTGTTGGAAGTTTTGTACCTCTCGAGCTGCTTTAGAGCGGTAGACATAGATAAAGGTAAGACTGGGGATGATGTAGACAGAGAATGAGATGAGGAAGGCACCCATCATGGAGTTGATGGGTCCAAAGAATGGGATAGCCAGTGCCAGAAACCAGATCAAACAAACAACTGGAACACGGGCAAACGACTTGAGTAGATAGTTGGGAGACAAGTGAAGTCCAATCGCCTTCTCCCACATGTGAAAGATCGGTGTTATGTTGAGCATCAGTGCCACATACTGTGTACAGGAAGACATTGTAGCCAATGTGTCAAGCTAACTTATAACTGACAATGTGTTGTTCAGCAAACAATCGAGTTAGAAATTAGGACCTTGAATTTTGCAGAAGAAAATTATTGTGCAACTTGGAACACCAAAATTTACATACATGTGAACAGTCTGAGAAGAGCAAGGTTATTATATAAACCTGATGGGCTATCATTGCAATGATGGAGACATTGCGAGCCGTTGATGGGGGCAAAACACCAAATGCGTTTGAGTTGTGCAATAGAATATCACCATATGCCCAATAAACAGAAGTTGAATTCGGAATGGTCAACAAATACGTGTACAGCACACAGCAGACATACGCATATTTGTAATTCTTGGGCTTCCACATGGCTTCCATAATCTCCCTGAAGCAGCAGACACCACAATAAGCCAGCCGAAAGTGACAATGTTGGAGAGCAACAACTTGTCCATCTATCGATTTGTCCAGCACTTACAACTAACTGAGGGAGGCATAGAGAGGCTACTACTACTTACACACACAGACCATGGCTTCCGAACGCAAATAATATATTTGTGAGACCCGAAAAAAATTGCACCATGTTGTCAGGAGCTGAATGCTTCACATTTGGTATCTGCAAATTTTTGTAAACGAGAGCTTAGCAATCTGAGAGCTTCTTTTTTTCTTTTTTCCTTTTTGGGTATTTCTTGCACCTCAGAGGTAAAAAGGTTAACGATTAGGAATAATTGTAGACATGTGCATGGACATTATGAAGTGCCAAGCACCTAAATTGCTGCAACACATTCGGGTCAAAGATAGAAGAATGGTCACTACAGATTATGAAGTAGTTGCATGCAGTTGTAGGTAAAATAAATACCTGACCATGTTTTAGGGCAGCTGTGGTCATGTAAGCGGAGGTGATGCTGGTGGTGACAATGCCAATGAATGATAGTATCCGGAAGTTGTGCAATGTTGGAATGAGGACACATGGTAAAGCCAGCGCTCCAAATAGATACAGCCATTGTCGCTTATTCCAATTTGAGTTCAGATAGTACACATCGCTGCAATTAGAAACAAAGTGAGTTCAAAAGATCTGATCTTGCCCTTGTTGCAAGTAACTGAATCAATTGAGTGTAAATTGTGATTAAAAGTCAGGGCTGACCAATTTGCTCCACATTTCAATGTTACTTTGTCTTCCTCTGACTATTAGGGGTTAATTTCTGATCCTCAAAATGCAAAGGCTGTCCTCAAAGTGAGTACATATATAAGCTCGCTACTTACATTCTTGTGATGGATATAAGATTGGCACACTGATTGGTTGACTACCATGAAATAGAGAGTTAGTCAATTTTGGAGATATGGAAGCCGGGCTTGTCAAAGATAGATAGATGGCTTAAGAAACTTTGAAAGTTAGGTGGCATGTACCTTGAGCAGGCAATGAGTTGCAAAGTGCAACCAAATGTCAAAGAGAGACATATGAAGGTTTTGGTGATGTAGTGGCCCCACTTCCCCACTAGACCCCCTATTACTTCATGGTACTGCAATCCCAGTCAGTCCCAATTATAGTTTCCCAACCAGATTTACAGGCACACACACACACACGCACATATATATGAGCTGTGTAATTTTAGATCATGCTTGTCAGCCACACCAACAAGACATGATCTGTTTTATGGTCATGCTGGAGGTTTGATGGTGAGCCCATTTTTTCGCCTAAAAACCCTAGAGACTTGCACTGCTCTTCGTACCACAAATAATGTCACAGGTTGATCTGATCCCATCAGGTACGTGAAAAACAGAAATGAACAGGACTTAGTTGCAAGCTATGCACGAGCATGTCTAACTTCCAAACTTGTTGAAAGCATAATTCTGAAAGCATGGACCTACTTGTATCTGCAAACAGGTCCCATGTTTTTTACAGGTCTGAACAATGTGTGACCCTCCTGTTTGGATCATGTACTCAAGCAGTTATGATGAAGCTCCAGGGAAG
>Ga0209208_10010345_pt1 | contig 12117 bp, 8 predicted proteins | sample S1TSphfallax_3_FD_187694 | JGI IMG/M metagenome (GOLD analysis project Ga0209208, IMG submission 187694) | Host-associated microbial communities from peat moss isolated from Minnesota, USA - S1T2_Fd - Sphagnum fallax MG (SPAdes) (version 2) | ecosystem: Host-associated > Plants > Peat moss >...
CTCTCTCACTTTATTTGTCTGTTTCTCCCTCTCTTTCTTTCTGGATCTCACTCCCAATCTCCTCTCCTTGTGTCCTCACACGACCTCTCTTCCTCTCCTCCCTTCTTCTCTCTTACCTCCCTCTCTCTCTCCTACACTTCTAATTGTTTTTCTCCAAGGGCATATTCACTTTCTATTTCTTGATGGAAGAAAAAGGGGGAGAGAATAAATAAAGCATAAACCTCAACAGAACAAACCCCAAAAAAAAAAAAAACCAAGTGCAGATTTGTGGATTTTTGTGTTTTGTATAGGAGAAGGGCCTGTGTTGAGCCCCATTCCAGGTTTCAAAGGTGCTGGGAACCACAACGAGGGTGGGATTTGTCTTCCTGGGTGAAAGAAAGAAAGAAAGAAAGATTGGGAGCGACATTCTTCATGCCTACTCCTCAAAGGATGAGAGTAAAATTATGCCTACTTGTTAGGTGTAAGAACCCTCCCACTATTGAGGAGTAGGCATAATAAGAACCCTCCCATTCATACGCCTTATGATTTACATACTCTTGGTTCATGATGATAAGTTTTGCCTCGTACTTTAGGACACGTAAAGCCCATGGGTAAGGGACATTCTCAAAATGCAGGGCAAACAAACTCAGCTATCACCTCATCCTAGGCCCCTTATTCTTTTGAGAATGCCCTCATCCATCCTAGGGCTTTACCCTAAACCCTAAAAGGGAGTGGGAGAAAAGACACAACTTCTACTACTAGGTACTTCTTTTGTGTGTACAATTTTGTTTTATAACCACCTATTTGATTCTTTTCTAGCTTTTACTACTATTTAGGAGGCTACTACTACTACTATACAACCTTATTGTTATCATTTTTTTATGATTGTTGTTATTGTTTTTTAATTGAGTACTTGTGTGTGGTGTGTCATCACACTACAATAATGGAGGTTCTCTGAAGGGAATCAGTTGATTTCTGCTCTAGTGGGGAAAGTGGGAATAGTGTGAACTAGTGATTTAAAAAACAAAGGGTGACTTCAGAACCTAGCTATATAATAAGGGCCAATGTCAGTTGCCTTTTTTTTTTTTGGGGGGGAGGGGGGAGTTATTGGCCTCTCAACTTGAGCAATTACACACACCCTACCCCCCAAGTCCTCCCTAACCACAAGTAAGTTTATTTTTATACCTTGCTATTGTTCATCACACTACATGATCTACTAGAACCACCCACATTCCCAAGCTCTTTATTCCCCCTCCCCCCCCCAAAAGTAGTCTACTCCCTAATGCAAATTGTTTTTAGATGATTCCATTGTCAACCACCATGACATGGGCAACAACTCAAAAAGAAGAGGAAAAAAAAAGAAGAATGCTTAGAAAAGCAACCAAAGGTCCAATTTACTTATTGTGTGCCCACAAAGAAATAGTAGATTTGACTCCCACAAATCTCCAAAACACTTTCAAAATATCGCATTTTATATTCAATGTTAATAAAACACGTGTCGAGTCGAATCCCTTTCGTTTCTTTTTTCTATTGCAACTAAAGTTGCCTAGTGCAAAAATTCCACAAGAAGTACCAAGAAGATTGAGAACAATTTCATCATGCAAACCAAATCCTTTTTCACTTCTCAACCCTAATATCAATCAAAGTGAGTACACTCTTTTTATTCTTTTTAAAGAGAAATCATACCAGCTACAACAACCAAGAAAATTTATGCTATTTCAAAAGATCATCAAGAAGCCTAATGATTGTCGAACAAGGGGGTGTGTCACACTCTGCACATGGCCTTGCCATTTACATTATTAAAAAAGTATCTTAAGCACGCAACAGAAGAATTATGGAAATTCAAATATTTCACCATGCAAAAAATTTAAAAATCTTCCAAAAAAAAAAAAAAAAAATCCTCTCAAAGAAACCAAAATCCTTCGAGATATCATAACTCTAGAACTAATCTCAAGTTTCAACACAAGCCCAAAATGATCATCTTTCAAAAATCCTCATATAAAAATACTAGACCTATTATTATTATTATTATTTACCTAGGGGCCAAAATCCATTAAGCTACTACTATATATATACTCTATAATGAATCTAAACACAATATCCTTGTCTCTTGGTAGGCAAGGCCAACAAATGAGCCCCATCATAGATGACCATATGGACTAAGGCATGCAATGCCACTTTACCCCCCAAAGAATCTTGCCCATTTCCAATCCCCATTTTTGGCTAGTTCAGAGAATTAGAATCTCGCCAGAATTTGAGATTTTAGCCACCCCCCAGGTCAGCTTGTTTTGTATTAAGGTAAAAAGCCCAAAGTTTTGTGTAAATTTGACCCCAAAAATTGCCATACATTTGAAACCACAATACTTTAAAAGAGTAGAGTTGGAGGGGTCTTATGCCTATACATAGGAGTAAGATCCCTCACAACTTTAAGCAAAGAGACATAAGAACCCTCCTCCTTTTTTTAATGAGGAAATATTCATAGACTAGTGCATTTCTCTCTAGTGCTTTACAGCTGCAATTTTTCATTCCACATGGAGAGTACTTGAGAGCTTTCCCCTTTTTTTCTTTCCTCTTTTCTTTTTCCCTTTGCCCAAATGCACAAACTTCTTGAAGATTCTCAGATAACTCCAAGAGAATGGGATGGGGGCCATTGTGTCTTCCATTGCTCAACACGAGTTGAGATGGGGTCATTTTCCAATTCTATTATGCAATTGGGCTTTTCTAAGGGTGACTTTCTGATTTGAAATCTACCATCATTTCTATACACTTGTAAGGTGGCCATGAGTCCCAACCCATAGTATTTATTAGTTGTTGGCTTATGATGATTGGGTTATACCTTTGCTATTTATTTCATTTAGCACATAGGCTACCTTGCAAAATTCCGTATTCATTTTTTTGACCAAATATTCTAAAACATTTTTGGCACCCACCCCATTATTAATTCTTACCTTGCAAATTCCCTTTTCATTTTTTGAACATACATTCTAAAATATTTTAGCACCCAACCAATTACTAAGTCTTACCGTGCAAATTCCCTTTTCATTTTTTGAACATACATTCTAAAATATTTTAGCACCCAACCAATTACTAAATCTTACCTTGCAAATTCCCTTTTCATTTTTTGAACATACATTCTAAAATATTTTAGCACCCAACCAATTACTAAGTCTTACCTTGCAAATTCCCTTTTCATCTTTTGAACATACATTCGAAGTCATTTTGGCACCCAACCCATTACTAAGTCTTTTACCTTTACAAATTCACCATCCATTTCGTGAACATGCGTTCTAAAACATTTTGGACCTCAACCCATTAGTAATCCATAGCTTTGGAAATTTGCTATTCATTTTTTGAACAAAACATTCTCAAACATTTTGACACCCAACCCATTAGTAATTCTTACCTTGCAAATTCACTATTTTGTTTTTGGAAGATTACATCTTCAATCATTTTGTCAACCCATTACCAAATACCTAACTTCTTCGTATTCATTTTTCAAAACGTACATTCTCAAAACATTTTGGCGCCCATTCAATTACCAATCGCATACCTTGCAAATTCCCTATTCATCTTTGAAACATGCATTCTCTAACATTTTGTCACCCAACTCATTACCAAGTCGAGATTGCCAACTAGAGAGTATCCCCATCAATTGTAGCAATTATTCCCCATCAATAGCAGTTCAAAAAGTGTGGCACCCAAAATGGTTGCTAGAAGTCCATTTGAAACATATTCTTGTCACTCTTGTGATTCCTTTTGTTCAACATTATTGATAAATATATTATTGCCTATGAAACATTTTGACATCCCGCCGCCGCCTCACTGCACATGGATTTAAGACATGCCATGTATTGCTAAGGTTCTTTTTGGAATTCATACAATGTGATCTCTTTCAACTAGGAGATTTTTGAAAATTAAAAGAAATCTTGAACTTGGAGATTTATGGTGGCATATTATCAAACTTCCACAATAAATTTAAAACTCTCACAAAAATTTGTCTATGCACATCAATATCAATTATGTTTGCTAATCAAAAAAATTCTTATCCTACCTATAACCCAATACATCATGAAATTGATTAATTAACCCCTAAATTTGTAGATGATTATGTCAATCCATCTATACATCTTTGGATTTGGATTTTACTTTTATTTTTATTTTTATTTTTTTTGGTGGAGACTAGAGAGTGCATGAGCCCCTCTTTTGTGTAAAAACATTTATTACAATTGAGCATTCTAGACATTGTTGAATATAATTTTACAACGTTGATAAAATATTTCATTTTTTGTATTTGCATACAAACAGCATTCTTTTCATTAAAATTATAGGAGTGTGGCATGATGATATGCTATGTGTCCAAATATCATAAACAAATGATGACTTGTAAACCAATATTTCTTTAATTAAATAGATGAAATCTTAAATGTTATTTTGAAATAAAGTGTTAAGCTTTGGCCTTGGATCTAGTTTTGAAGAATTATTTCATAGTTAATTATAATTAATAAAAGAGGGCACAATGGGGATATTCACTCTAAGATATAAACTTGTGAAACATATTGCCTAACACATTAAAGGTTTATTCAAACTTAGAAATAGAATCAAAACATTTGTAGAAACATTTAGTTGATTGCACAACTTCAAATTTTAACCCTATGAATCGAGAAAAAAAATTCAAACTCTCCCATCTCCCATTTCCATTGTGTAATGTTACATAACTTTTGGTGCTAGCACTATCATGTCTTTCACAAGTTTGCACCTTTACATTGATGACAAGAAAGGTAAGTTGATGTTGTTATTTTATTTATTTTCTCTCTCACATTCAATCATGAAATTTTTCTTTTTCTTTGTATATTTGTGCATCTTTCCATTTGGTTATATCTTGTTTCAACTATTTCACATTACTTTAATATTAGCTTTTTGTTGTGTTGGAATGATTCATTCGAACTTTATTTTTTGGGTATCCAATTCAAAAAAAATCAACTACAACCTTCAATGCAATTTGAATTTTTGCAAACTTGTAATATTGCAATTGAATTTGAATTTTTAAAAAACATTCCACTTATGTTCTTGATTTGTTGTAATTTTGTAATGTTCTAGGAAACCTTTTGCTTATGTTCCCCTTAGTTGTTGTTTTTTCCAAATTATGTTGCCATGGAAATTTGTCAAAACAAAGCATTCTAATGAAATTTTCGTTGTTTTGTTCATTTAAATGGTCTTGAAGTTGGTGAAGATAAGGAGAGTTGAAGATGCATATTGTGTATTTCAAAAGGTGAACAATGAAATCCAAATTGTGACACACCTTGTGATCTTGCATCAATTCAACTAAACAAGAAATCTTGGATTTCTAGGGTTTGATCTAGGACATTGGGTAAAACCTTGTTTCACTACTTGGTTTTCTTATTGTTGCTTGGTGCTTATGATGATGAAAGGTGAATTCATCACTTTCAAACAATCAAATGCATTTTTTTCTGACATTGCACTCCAAGTTCAATATCTTCTTACAAAGCAAAATACAAAATATTGATTAATCATGCATGTTGAAATACAAGCTAGCTTAGGGAACAAATTATCTCATGCGTAACTAAATGTTTGCAATTTTATGTTTTGTTGTTTATATTATCATTCATGAAATGATTCAAGCAATGAACATGGTTTTCATAAGTGTCAAATTTGGCCAAATATAAACAAGTTGCAAATTGTCATGAAAGAATTCATAGACTAGTGCAATCTACCTCACATCCATGGTGTTATGGGAAAAATTTATATTGCATTCCTTAAACCTTTTGGAGCTTTTGCAAAAGATTATTATTGCCACAAGACTGGTGGATATCTAACATTAACACTAACATAACATCCTCAATGGTCAATTAGCTTAGTTCAACACAAAATCCAAGTCAAAAATAGGTATAAAAGATCAAATGGGTAAATTAGGATTCTCACATCAAATGTACTTTTTGGGTTGGAAAATAAATGAAAATTGAACATTACAACTTTTGATTTATCTAATAATTTGATTAAATTGGGTTTACTAAAATATGTAATTATTGATGAATTCATCATCATTTTGTAAGGAATTTTATAAAATAATAATTCCAAAACAAGTGACATATCATGAAAGTCGTTATTGCACATCTTCAAAATGAATGTTCTTGCCACTTGGGGCATCTATAATTGAAGGTTAAGCACACAACATTTTTTGCATGCAACTATTTAAACAAAATCATTATCACCTAAAATGCCCTAGGTAATGATTTAGGGTTTGGGATGCCATGTTTACATAGCCAAATCAAAACCCCATCCACAAATAACCACATAACTATCAACTTGGATTTGAAGGCCAAAGTGGTCATTTTTTTTACATTATTGAAGTTAGAATTGATTGACAAGTTAATTTATTGTTTCCTTCATTCACACCAATTAACCATTTCACCTAACACCTTTTGTGTGCCATACATCTCTTTGTAATCCATTGATTCAACTTATTTGTTCACAAAGGTCAAGCCATCAAACTTCATAAGCCAATCAATAACTTTGTCCTCGAGCTTACTCCTTAAAACATTGTGCATGATGCTTAAAATTATGGAGGATCTTAACAACTTGACAATACTTTCTAAAAGTTCAAAGGAATAATTTGCACATGCCAAGGGGTAGATTTTAAAGGCCACATAATTGCTTCAACTTCTCTTATGGACATAAAATGGTGAAAATTAAATTGATTTGATATTTTGAAAAAACTTTAGTGACCCATGCCTATAAAGTTTTGAAAATTGATGCCTAGTGGGTGAATCAAATGGGTTGCTTGCAATTGTAAAGGACCCCATTCTTCCTTTTACAATACTTCAACATGCAAGATGGTGAGCAATATTAGAAAAACACAATACAAGTAAAAACATGGAACCAAACATAGAACCCACATGTGTTTCATGGAAGGTTTTAATTTTAAATTGCATCATTGAGAATAAGTATGATGCATAATACTTGCCACTAATAGAAAAATCGTTGGCAAGTACAAATTGGGACGACATTGGGAGGTATGGTGGAAGAGAGAATCATAGGATGACAAGGGAGAGATGAGTGTTGGGGAGTTTTAAGGGCCTTGGTGGAGGTATGAATACATCATAAACTACCTTTCACAAGATAACTAAAGCTACTTTGCATTAATTCGTCATTTTGGCATTGACCACATTAATTTCAAATGACAATGATGCAAAATCGGTTTCTATGCATCATGTTGCAAATTTGGCATTGAGCATACTAATGAAAACTCAAAACTAGTTGGGCAAGATAGTAGATGGCACGTTATGGAGGCCAAACTTGGAGGAATGTGCAATTGCAAAAATATACTTTCAATTGGAGAGGTTGCAAGAATTGCCAACTGAAAATTTACCAAGCTCTAAAGCTAACGATCTTGGAAGAATTAAAAAATTGGATTCATTACTTAACATTGTCCAAGGCTTGGAGACTCATAACTTTGGAGAAAAACAAACTGAAATATAATTGTGACATTTGAGAAGTTGGAGCCAAAAAAGAAAAGAAAAGTTCCATCCCCATAGAAAACTAGAGGATTATTGTTAACATATTTGTTCTTCAAAAGCCCTTATACTTCTACCTACAAAGCAAAGCCAACAACCCAAATCATAGTTCTTGAGCTTTAAAGGGGAGGTTGTAGCCGAAGGTACAACAATGAGTTCAAAACACTTGAGAATAGGATATTACTCATCCCATGTACAAAATTAGTTTGATAACAGATTTCCAGCAAGGAAGCCTAAGGCCCAAGGATATGAGAAAGAGAACAAAAGGGGGAGAGAACAAGTACATGGCATTTGAGTAGAAACAAAGTAGAGTAGTGATGTAAAGCAAACAACTTACCTAGTATGCTCAAATTGAGTCCTTCAAAAATGAATGTGCTATTTCAACACTCATCACAAAACTTTCAAGCCAGGTATATGTTTGCTTGGCACAATTTATTCATTTGCATTAACAAAATAATTTAAAGAATCCTTGAGCAATTCGGAAAGAGAAACACACTGCACATTGTGAACTAAATGAAAAAAAAAAACCCCAAAAAAAAAATCCTGACTCAAATTCAAGAAACTAAACTCTCATGTTGTACATGCACAACCCAAGTCTACTAGTAGTAGTAGCCCGAACTCATGCCATGAATTTCATGCCTATTATATATACATATATCTATGTTCCAGTACAGTGCACGAGATGTCTCATCTACATACACCTTAAGTTTCATGTACTATCCAGATCATAATCAACTCACAATTATATAGATTGTGCACAATTGCCTGAAGAAATTTACTTTGAATTGCGCATGTAACAAGCTCATCTCAAAGGAACTCAAACAAAAAGTGATCAAAGGATTTTTTGACTAGGCCCTCTCTCTGATGATATTCATCATTTTTACAGGGCAGCAGAGCTTGGGTCTCTCAGAGTCTGCCATCCATGGAGTCACTGTGAATCCCTGAAAAGACATTTGGTATCTGTGAGTTCCCGAGTCATACAAGTATGGCATGACTTCAAGATCTTCAGTTGATCTTTGTTGTTGTTGTTGTTGTTGTTGTGAGTGCACTCACAAATTGTTCAATTTGATACTACCTCCATCACCACTTCAAACAGAAGGCCTTGTTGATCATATGGGAGAAACATATGTCAGTCTTTCCTGCACTCACAAAGAGCCCCTTCACATGCAGATCCACACAAGAGTTTCAGTAGTTTGAATATGTGCATGGTGACACCACAATGAATTATTGCATCACACAGCCCACTTTCTTCTGACAATCAGATACACTGGATTCAAAGCATTCCACACTAAATAGCCAAGGAACCATGTTCTCTACAAATAATTGCTGCAAGTTGCCTTATCTTCAATTTCTCTATAGAAAAGTGATAGTAACTCTCTGCATTCATCGCTGCTTTCATGCTGCGTTTCATACATGAAATATATTCAATGTTGGTTTCAAAGAAGAATAATGAACCCCAAGGTAGGCTTACAAATGGGTGTCCAGTTCAATTTTGTTTTTAAAAAAAAGGAAACTCCTAGGTTTGCAGAATGTTTGCACAAAATCTTCCTAACACAAAACACCCAAACACTTATAGCAGGTGCTTCCAGACCTGATGAGCATTTTTGGGCTTGAACAAGAAAAAACTCATGCTTCAAAAGACACATAGAACTTGACATTCAAAGCAAGCTTTCAATTGTTGAATTCTGCACCCGATTGATAAAGCATTCAGTGAACAATCTTGTGTTAGAGAACAACACTTGCAAACTTGACATTCAAAAGCTTTTCAGTGATTGAATTCTAAACCTGTTTGATAAAATCTTCACCTAAATCCATGTGAAGATGCCTAATCAGTGGACCATTTGAAATCTCTCATAAAACACCCTACACAACTCCACAATATTTATCAAAACTATTTAAATTTTCATTGCCCACAACCATTTAAGGTGAAAAAAGCAAGATCTGGTTCCTTGTTTGTTTCTGCAAATTTTCATTTTCACCAGCTGACAATTTTTTTCAGAGATCGGAAGGCAAAGACCTCATTATCACTATGAGAGCAGACAAATCAAAGGATTTTTTTCTTTGTTTCTATTCTCCTTTGATACCCTACATCATTTCGAAACACCCCCCGTGTGCAGGCATTTTGCTTTTGAGGTTCCCATGAACTTTTATGCTCTATAAGAGCACCTCAGAACACACTACAAAATTCGTCAGAGATGATTTTTCATTGAGTAGAGAACAGATTAAGTGAGCACCAGCCTACATACTACGGGATTACTCTTCTAATGATCTCTTCATTATTGATCACCGAATGGGGCACTGAGCACACTGGCAATCACTGTAGGGTCTTCAAAATTGCAGCAAAATCTGGGAGAAACAATAAATGTGTAAAAGACAACAAAGAATGAATAGCGCAGTGGGAGAGTATGGAAATATCCTTTGCCAAATTATTTTGCCAAGGTGACTTTTCTGATTTAGATACTGAACTTCCCCAATGGCATGTATGGCAAAATGGACATTGACATTTAGACTTTCAGCAAAGTGGACCTGGCAAACAGGAAACATCATCAGCTTGACAAAATAGCCAAATCAAGAAAATCAACTTGACAAAATGGAGGTGGATTGTTGTCCACACTTGTTACAGGAATTGTTTTAAAAAATCCACATTTCCAGAAACATTTCCTATTTGATCTCTTCCTGGTTTGCAAGGACCCCCAGTCTTATAAGCCAGTTCTTATGCAAACTTAAGTTGTGTTGGCATGCACCACAAAGCCATGGACTTGGACACAGATCTTATGCACCTAGCTGCTCTTTAAGCAAAGCACCAGAACAAAAAGAATTAGAAATAGAAAAAGAATGGATTGACCTCTTCTAAATTAGCTTAATCTTTATGCAACTTTTGGAGGCCCTCAAAGACAAGGTTATAAATGCATTGAATTCATGAATTGAAAACAGAACCTACCTTTCTTTGTCTTATTGTGACACCTTAGCTACCAGCACACCACCACCTGTTGACAATGTGCACACAGAGGGCAACCATATGAACCACTTCCTTGGCCTTCTCTGTTGCAAGTCAAGTTGGGACTTATTCACTAACCTGCTGGATGCTTGCATTGGTCTTTACACTAGGCATACACAGTTGAACCCCCAAAACCACATAATAGAACTCAAATCCCCCTGACCCTTAAGAATCTGCCGGGAGTAAAGAAGCAAAACCATGTGAGGTTTAGTCTTTTAGCAAAAAAAAGATTGCAGTTCAATAAATCACACCTCTAGTCTCAAGGGGCTGCCCAAGATGAAAACAGAAACACGCTTCCATGTTAAGCAGAGTCAAAAATGATGACTTCTAGCAAGTTCACCCAAATAGAAAGAGTACTGCATGCTGTGATTTACCACCACTATTTTTTACTGACTTTGGATTCTGACTTTTCTCTCTCACGTTTAAGATAGAGCCGCTCCAACACCCTCCTGGCTTCACACTGTGGGAAATTGCTCAAGTCATAGTAATGTGGTGCAATGTCAATCAACCTGAAAAGCCCCAACAGATATGCAACGTGAATAAGAACATAAGGATCCAGCAAATGTGTAGTGCCAGTTCATACATCACAAATTACTTCATTACCAAGAACCAAAACAAATCCTGGTGCCACATGAGAACAGATGCCTCTCATCAGAAATAGCCATGCATACAGGGAGAAAGTATATATGTAGCAGATATCAGAGAAAACTCCATAAAAACACTTCGAATAGAAAGGGCTTCATAGCAAATAGAGGTTGGGACCTCCTGCAGCCTCAACATATTGCTTTAAGCACACCATTGGTGACCACTTGGATGCAATACAGCCACAGGAAAGCATATAAGCAGAAAATAGGGCCATGAGTATTTTGGGACTCATTGGTTGTAGTTCAATTTTCTCTGCACCAAGCCTAGACATCTCCTTTGCAGCCAGCAATGCAGTCTTGAATCTCAACACTTCTCATTAAAAAACACAAGGCAACTAGAACTTACCATTCCCCACGAACATCAGTTACAATGCGAATGAAGTTACGGCTCGTGAGCACAAACTCATTGTATATCACCCACTCTGGCTTGTGGTCCAAACAAGTCGATGGATGCAGGTGCACCATCTGCAAAACCCCAAATTCCCCTCCATTTTAATGTTAGTACCTACTGACACATGCACCAACAACTGCCAATGGTACTTCACCCCAGTCAAAACACAGGCAGTAAGCAAATCTGGAAGTCACAAAAAAATCTGTGTAAATCAGTGGAAAAGCAAATGAACTAGAAATCCAAAGGCTATATGTGAAAAGTTATAAGTAAAGGTGTTAACAAATAAATTGAATCTAGCCAATTCTTGCAAAAAACATGTGCCTAACAGAACCATATCTGCAAGATGAAGCAAGCCCAAAACTATACAATTCATGACCTTAATGTGTTCACAGAAATACATAATATGAAAAGAATAGGTAACAGCAGAACTGGTCACCAAAAAGTGGATCCACAACTGAATCACAAACTGTGGTGTTGAAGGCAGAACTCACTTGATTATCTTTGACTGTGAGGTAATGGCCTGTTCGCTCAAGGTGTGCCACCTGCATGAAGTAACCAGCAAGCATTGCCTTC
>Ga0209208_10010346_pt1 | contig 12117 bp, 10 predicted proteins | sample S1TSphfallax_3_FD_187694 | JGI IMG/M metagenome (GOLD analysis project Ga0209208, IMG submission 187694) | Host-associated microbial communities from peat moss isolated from Minnesota, USA - S1T2_Fd - Sphagnum fallax MG (SPAdes) (version 2) | ecosystem: Host-associated > Plants > Peat moss >...
ACATCAGCCAAAAAAAAAAAGAGAAAAAGCAGCCGCCATTGATTCTATCAATTCACCTGTAAAAGATGTAAAATAGAGTGTCTTGCTGGAACTTGCTGAAGTAGCCTGGCTGTATACACCATAAACAGTAACACCATGAGTTGGGGGTCACAAACATATACTCATTCAGCACCACCAGTAAAACAGACTGAGCTATGCAATATCTCGAAGCACAAACATAACTGTGTCTATCAGCATTTCTGCAAATGAGTGAAATAATACATAGACATCCTTGAAGAGGTAGTGTGTACCACTGAATCCAGGAGGTGGGTACAACAAAACTTTCCATGCAGGAAGTACTACTGAATGGAGAACATTCACCATCCCTCAAACAGAAAGAAGAAAGGTACCTGTAATCGGGGTGCTTCATGAACGTAGCACTGAGGCAGTGTGAACTCTGGTTCACCCCGAGTGGGGACCTCAGCCCAAGGAGATGCAAAGGTTTTGTACAAATTTTCTCTTGAGTTGAGGTTAAGTCCTAATGTGGTCAGGTCAGTCCCCAAGGCCAGAGTGGTCAAATCAGGGTCACTCATCCTTATCACACTTAACAAACCTAGCAATCCAAACTGTTCTGGAGCTACTTGACGCTGCTGCACTTTCACCAAATCCCTAACCATCTGTTGTTGTGCAAGTTGCTGTTGTTGCTGATGGCTTGCCCCTCCTTGCCTTACCTGTGATTGATGATAATGGTGCACCAATTGGTCATATGAGCCCAACCCAGGTGATCCAGTCCCTGATCGATGCACTTGTGCTCCCCCTGCTCCTGGTGGACCTACTGCCTGCACCAGCCATCCCATCTTAGTGCACAACCCAGATATCTCATACATTGAACATGTCCTTTTGTATGCCTGCACAAGCTTTTCTCACCATCAGAAGCTTGAGTAATGACCACCATATGCAATTGAACACCCAGAAGGGAGGACCCACAAGGTAATGTAGAACATTCTATTCATCTTTACTGATGAATAGGACCAATCTGCATCAATTAAAGTAATGAAGGCAGCTCTGGCCAGAGACAGAGCAGCAGAGATTTTCTTCAATTCACATTGGAAGATAGTGCAGACACAGTATTTTGCAAGCACGTTCAGAATAGTAAAAGAAGAATATGGCATCGTGAGGTTTTATGATGAAAAACAGAAACAATTCTGTACTTGGCACCTGTAAATTCCTCAGGTTTTTTGTTCATGGCAAATGCAAGTCAATATGACCAAGGCCTGTGGGATCAAATCTCACTCAGGGTGATGAGGACAACAATAAGTCTCTCTACAAACTATCCATTGTGTGAACCTCTTTTTACATTCAACAGCATATGGGTCCTTACCTGAGAGTGGTAAGAAGCCGAGAGGCCATGTGATGAAGGGAAGGAGTCTGCAATGTTAGCATGTAAATGCTGCAGGTCAGAGGCATTCATGGATGCCATTGATCCTGAAACAGTGCCGGCCAACTGTTGCTGCAATTGGCGGTGAGGGACATAGGACCCTCCTGGCAACATTCCAGCAGACCTCCCCATCTGCCATGAAGCTATATCAGAGCATAGAAGAGTCACAAAACCTTTCCTGTCTCTCCCTACTCCATACACATTGCTTACACAAACCTCACTCATTTGCAGCCTTGAGCTTACAATTGTCAATTACCTTGCACAAATCCTATTTCACAAGGATGGGTCAAATCTCAGCATCACTCACTTGCCCATTTCACCTATATTATGCTTTCAGTATGCACATCTACGCTACAAAAAAAAATTCTCATCCAGTGCCTCTATAAGCATGCATCTCCCTTTCCAAAGAAAGAAGCATTTTCTTGTCCAATATGGTAGAATCAGGCTCCACCCATCAAACATGTAATATCAGGCTCAAACAACATTTGGAAGGGGTGGTATACCATGAAATGTTGAGGCATATTGGCCGCTAGAGCATTTTCATGCTGCTGGTCCTTGTGGTGCTCTGACTCTGAGGTCAACTCGTTACTGCCTCCTGCAACCAGTACAAGCAGATTCTCACCTGAGACAATAGTGTCTCTTGGTGTCAACAGTGTGCTCATTCAGCTGCAACAAGCTTGTTCCTCATACCTTCACAACGCCCTTTGTTTCCAACTCCTATGTTAAATTTCATGTTCTGGAGGGATGTCTGCTTCTACTTTGTGTTTACCGGGCCCTGCAGCTATGAATAGGACAAGACCGACCTTTGGTTGTTTGTTTACATAGTCCTGGCTGGGATATTACATAAGAACCACAGAAACTGAAACAGATGGGCTCACCTCTGAAACCAGGTAAGGCAGGAAAATCTTCATTTTGTATTGTAAACTCCTGATTCTGCTGGACAATCGCATTCACAGAAACCCCTTGCTTTCTCAAAGAAGCTGCAACAGCATCATTAGCACAACCCTGTCAGGCCACCTGCACCAGAGCAGTCCAATATCCTGTTTCTGTTCCTCCAGCTCTGTCCATGTGTGGAACAGAATCCACCCTTTAGGTCATCTTTTTTGCTTCATTTGACGTATTCATATGCATGCAGGACATGCAGAGACAAAACCTTGGAATTCTATCCAGACCTGGAGCCCCAAAGAAATATCTTGCACAGGAACATCTAGATGCACTGGTTGTTGTTCTTGTTTCCTTGCACTCACCTTAAAATAACAGTTTGTGGAAGAACAAACAAAAAAAACATACCTAGTGGTCCTTGAAGTCCTCCAGAGGATGACTGGCGTGCACCAAGCTGAGGAAATTCACTGATGTCAAAGGCTAAACCATCATTAGCACCACCATCATTAGTTAGACCAAGGTTGCCAAGCTGCCCGTTTCCTGACAGTACTTGGCCTTGGACGCCAGAGCCTGGTGCAGTTGAAAAATTGCTCCCTAGCAATGAGATACCTTTTGGAGAACCTGCAGTAGCCAAGTTTCAAGCTTTGTCATCACGGAGAAAAAAAGGAAAACCCCTGCAGATGGACTAGTACTACTGCCAGGATGCTCAATATGTGAGATCATACCTCGGCTGATCATGGCGAGCAAATCACTGGAAGGGTTGTATGTTGATGATGACATATTCACACCTTGTTGCAGCATTGAGGTCCCAGACCGCCCAGGCCCTTGGCCACCAATGCCACTATCACCAGTCAAAGGCCCAATATTCACACGTGATCCATTTAGATTCTGCACATCTAGACCAACCCCTGCATTTAATGCTCTTGTAAGACCACCACCTCCAACAAGGCCTCCTCCTCCACCACCAATGCTACCACCAGAACTTCCAATACGGGGGCCACTTGCTCCCAAAGCTGAAAAGGATCCACGATTCCCAACAGTGGCAGCTCCCAGGGATCCACCAGGACCTGACCCGCCTCCTCCATTGCTGCTGCTGCTGAAAGCATGGTTGCCCACTACACTAATTCCAGAGCGGCTAGTCATAGGTGTATGTCCATGGAGCCCCACATGTGATAATTGCTACAGTCCCACCATCAAGAACCCCAGATTGTATGAGGCTCCCACAGAAAGACCAGAGCACAATGCCCACTCAAGTCCTCAGGATCCAAAATGCAATCCAGGTTGGCAATACTCTTCAAGAGGCAAGTTCATGACAATGGACATCAAACTGCATGGTGAAACTATGAATACAAACAGCAAAGGGTAGCCATGAAAATAGATATAAAAACCCAGAGCAGCAATGTATGAAAATCTTCATAGGTACTGAGAGAGAACATCCCCATAATTACAGTCTATAAAGACATGAATAAAATCAAAAGACGCCCTGATATTAAGGTTACAGAGATTCAGATCTGACAACATAACAGCAACAAATCAGCGAGCATGAAAACGAGGAAACCAAACCCCAAAAGAAGAGAGAAAACAAAACCAAAAACTGAGGAACAAAAGCCTTAAGCCCTACAAATGACTATTGGCAACATCAAACTTTTTAGAATCTGACATAATTGAGTTCACAACAAGAGCAGCAACATAAAGAAACCTGCTCCTTGAGAAGACATAGATTGGTGATGGAGAAGTGAGTCTATTGAATTAACGCTGAGATGACATTTGGCAATATGATCAAAGAACATGGTGGGGAAAAAGAAAACTTTCTTTTCAGAGAAGAGTGAGAATAAACCTGAGGCAAACCAACAGGCAAGTTGTTGGAGGAGAAACGACCCCCAGTAGGTTGATGTGTTCCAGTTGAAAGACCCCCTGCCATCCCCTGATTCCTTGATGGCAATGCATTCTGCACAGACTGCATGCTATAATTTCCTTGAATGTTGTGCAATCCTTGCAGATTACCTGCAGAGACACAGAGAGAGAGAGAGATCTCACAAAGATTGAGAGACCACACATAAGCAACTTTATATGTAGAGGAAAGCTTTGCAGATCTCCCCCCATGAAGTACTTGGTTCCAGAAAAGGGGGGAAAAAAAACACCAGAGCATAGTGGTAGTTAGTCCTGGCCCATTTAAAACTGAACAAAGCTTTCTGGATGGCATCCTCCTGCTGCAATATCTCACCTCCATGGTGAACAAAAGGTTGTGTTCCAGACTGAGCTGAGAATGAGGATGAGGCAAAAGGGCGCACTGAGCTGCCAGAGTCCAGAACCATTGAAGCTGAGCTGTTGAGCATGGACTGCAAATACCCCACCCCCCAAAAAAAAGAAGGGAAAAATAAAGCCCCACATTCCCTGCTTTTTAATTTGCCACTTCAAATTCTTCATCTAAGACATTCTTGTTCTCTCAAAATGGCATGAGCTCTCTCCATCACACCACTGAATACACTTTCAACTCCAATTTACGCAAACCCAAAAAAGGAAGGCCCCCAACCCAACAACCAGAAAGCCTAAAAGCCTCAAATGATTGCTCCAGATGATGGCATTACATATACAAAATAGCCTCAAAACAAAAGAAAAAGATATATACATACCAACAAAAGTAAGTAAGTAGCTGAGAAGGAAGCAGGGTTTGTGCTGCACCTCTTTGGCATTGACGTCATGGCGGAATGGAAAGTACATGTTGGAGAGTGTGTGTTTTTGGCTGAAGCATCTATCTACAATGAACCTCGTGTGTCCCTTGCCACCATCTCCAACTTCCCATCTCCAACCCAACTCCCTCCCCCCTTTTTTTTTGGGCCTGTTTCAAAAGGGAGAGCTTGACAGTGAGAGAGAGCTTGGTTTTAGGGTTGTTGTTAACCCCAAAAGAAGAACAACAGCAGCAGCAACAGCAGCAGACCAACAAAGGGCGGTGCTCCTTCTCATCATACCATGAATCAGAAGTTTAGGGCTGGCTGGCTAGCTAGCTACCAACAATACATAGACATTAAGACCCAGTTCCCAGATGAGCCCAAGCAACAAACCAACCCAGAGAATTGTGACTACTTAGGGCTTATATTTTGCAAGGCTTACTGAAAGCAAGCTGAGCTGATGATACTGACGATGATGATGATGATGATGACGATGATGAGCTTGATCGACAAGCTTTTCGGATTTGGAGAAATTCTTGTTCCACGAATGATAAGTACTTACTTACGTTTAGCTGCAGCAGCGTGGCTCCGCGAGCGAGCGAGCATATGTAGGGTATGTGGTATGTACCTCTGGTGTACCCTTTCGTCGACTCGTTCCCAGTTGCACAAAAACCACGCCTTGTTTGTTTGTTTGTTTGTTTGTTTGTTTTTGTTGCTCTTTCCCCACACCCAAACCCTGCTTCTGACTCCGATTCCAACCGTGCTTCTGACTGTGCTCTCTCCCTTCCTTCTTCTTATGTTAGAAGCAGGTGGGTCTCTTTCTTCTCCTTCTCCTCCTCCTCCTCCTTCTTCTTCTCCTTCTTCTCCTTCTTCTTCTTTTCAGATGAAAATTCTGGGGATTTTTTCCCACATATGTAATAAACAAATTTTAGGAGTTAGTCTAGTCAAATTTACACTGGAAATGAAGAAAAAAAAAATTTCTCAAATTTTTTTGTAGGGCAAACAACAAAAAAAAAAAAAAAAAAAAAAAAAAAAAAAAAAAAAAAAAAAAAAAAAAAAAAAAAAAAAAAAAAAAAAAAAAAAAAAAAAAAAAACACTAGCACTTCAAATTCAGCCTCTGAACCATCATCCATCATCAGCCATCAATCATCTCACCATCATCCATCCATTTTCCAAGCCTCTCTCACATGACTAGGGCATGTTGTGGATGGATGGATGGATGGATGAATCTCAAAATGAGTTCATGTCAGGTTTCACCTTCATAATCTATCATCCTCAACAGGATCGGTCATTGTATTTTTAGGTAGGTAGGTACGTATGTAATTAAGTAGGTACGTGGGTATGGGTATGTAGTAGCATGGTTGCCAACATCGTTGTTTTGGGATGTCACCCAGACTTGAGAGTTTTGTCAATGTTGTTGAAGCACATTAGTGTAACCTCAATGTCATCTTGACATTCTTTCGTTGTCTTTGAACCTTCCCATCGTTCGCTTGACCTTCCTATGGTTTCCCATTGCTCCCCCAAACCTAGCCTATTTCTCAATAGGCACACCACAATGCATGACTAGTCATGACATGAACCAACTAATTTAAACCTAAAGGTTCAAGGAATGCCAAACCTAGCTTTCATTCACATCATTCTTTTCTCATTTCCATTTGGACTTTATTAATTGGATTACTTGTTCCACCTATAAGATTGTCATGCATGCACATTTGGTGGGTTATTGTCCATTTTTGTCTCATCTTTTTATCATTTTTATTCTTTTATTTTAAAAGTTTGAATATATTTTGAAGATTTTATAGATCTTACAATTTGAAGTACATAATGCTGAAGGGGCAAAGAAACAAACACAATGTTAGGTCAAACCTGAACATCAAATGATCAAGCATTAACGTTGTCATGTGTTTACCATATCAACACCTACAACCAATGTTGTCCACACGCATAAATTTAATAACATAACAACCCTCCCAAAAAGTGCATAACCTCTAAACCAAAACATGACTCACTTGCAACAATGCAAAAATCAAAACACCATGTGCAAAAAAAACTAGCATAATCCATAAAAATTGTAAAGCATCAAAACACCATACATTCTATAATTTCAAATCACCAAAAATGATTTAAGATCACACATTTTGAAATATATCCCATACATTAAATATCTTTACTCATGTTCACATTAAATACTTACAGTAACTAGGATATAATCACATAACTAACATAATTTTTTTGACAAAAGTCACGTATTACCATATCGGTGCCTACAATCATCATTGTCCACATACATAAACTTAATAACATAACAACCTTCCTAGAAAGTGCATAACTTCCAAACCACCCCTTATATCTAATGATAAGGTCCCCTTTAACCAAATAACAATCTAAAAAATATTTTTTGTAATCGTATGAACACCTTGGTTTTAAAGTGCAAGGACTAGTAGGCCAAGTGCAAATGTGAGCCCCATTGTAAATCACCTTACGATAAACCTTCAAATCCTCAAACAAATGTGAATCACTTTGAAAAAAAACATAAGGTATACTTCGTACTATGTAATTCCAAAAACAGGATCTTAAGCTCATGAAATGCATTAAAAGCAAAACTATTTCCCTTGATTGGTACTTTGTCAAAGGGCAATGTAAAGCATCCCATACACCAACCCCTTGAAGATTGATCACACATCGACATAGTGGGAGCCCTTGCAAATTGCCCACACAACATAAAACAAAATATGGTAGGAACAAGTGCCAAACATGGGTCAATTTGACCATCCACATTGGGGAGATGACACGATGCACAATTACATACGTGTTTCTTTCCATGTCTAACCATTTTTGCCATCCAACAATAACACACAAAAATGTAAAACCTTTTACACCCACAAAATAACACATCATGTAATCATATCCAAAGTAGTCAATATGTTTGATGAAAGTACACATAATCTCCTAACTTGAATTTAAGAACTTGAAACAGATATCCACCTCCTTGAATAGTGGCATGCCAAGCGTCCCTCAATGTTGAAAATTTGTTAAAAGTTTCCATAGCCATGAGCATTACACATCATAACAAAGTTTATCATTGTTCACATACCTAAAGCCACACATTTGGATCATCCAAATCAATGATGGCCATCACATCCCATCAAATTGAAGCTAATAATTTGAATTCACAGTTTAAATAATATAAAATATGGTGAGAACCTAGATTCAAGGGAGGCCTAGCAACTAAACCTATACCCCATAACTAATCATGGTAGTTGTGGATCCCGATTTCCAATATGGCCCTTTTGGAACCTAACTTTCACAAACTTCGCTTCATCATCTACACCATCCATTCAATTAACCCATCTGCTTCATGATGATTTCATGAAGTATAGTGCGATGATCTATTAATAATTTTTCACACAACTTTTGAAACTCCCTATGGAATTCCATACCTTGATGGGGCAATGGTTATAAATGTGGTGTAGGTGTGTTGAATGATACTTGCACTCAATCACACATCGCACACCAAGACACAAACTATTGAATTTACAACTACATCTCTCATCATTATTAATATATTCGAAACAAACCATAAATCCAACAAACCCCAAAATAGCCCAATTTTTCATGAACATGTCATATAAGGTTTCATGTTGTTTTGGGTGAAGCAGAACCCACATTTGTCCATCTACCCACACCCATGGGAGGGAATTACCTTCCCACTTTAACTATTTAACCTTAGATGCACAACATGGTTTTGTTCCTTGGGTTTTAATCTAATCGAAACTTCACATGCTTGCAAATATGCAATGACCATTGCATCATAATGTATATCTAAAGCTCACCATAACCTTATAATTTAATGTTCACAACACATGAATCCCTAGTACTCATGTCAATATGAGGTGCATACCCAAAACACCTCACAACATACATATGTATGTGAAAGCATGTCAATCCTAGTACCACTTCCAAATTTGCATCCCCATGCTAGTGAGCACTTATAATATTTTCCTCATTAGAACATGGGTTTTGACTTAGGCAATTGACATTTTGATTGACCTTACTAACCTTGTGGACAATATCAAAATCATAAGCCTTTAATATAAGGGCCCATTTAGCCAAATTTTTAATGAATAGATCGAATTTCATTAAAACTTGAATGGTTGGTGATTGGTAACCAAGGTGAATGGGTTACCATAAACATAACACCAAAATGATGAAACAACCCAAACAATAATGAGGCATTCAATTCCCCCTTTATAAATTATATTTGGCATGTCTTGTTGGACCAATTAGCATGTGCCATCATGAACTTTCAACCATCATATCAAGTTGAATTAATATCAATCCTAACCTTAACGTGCTCTTATCGATGTGTAATTGGAATGGTTGTCTTCATATGGGTTGTCTCAAAATGGGAATTGAAATGAGCCTAACTTTCAACTCCTACAAGTCCCACTTCTAGTGTTTCACCCCATATGTATTCTTGGTCAATCTTTGTCAATTGGTTCAAAGGTTTTGCAATGTTATTGAACCTTTGACAAACCTTTGGTAATAATTAAACAAAGTTATAAAAGTTTGTAACTTATTAACATTTATTGGTTAGGGAGCTTGTGAAATTGTTTCAACCTTGACCTTTTAAACCCTCAATCCATTTTAATAAATCATGCAAAAAATGTATTTCATTTAAGTATGAAAGAAGTGGCACTTGCCTTTATGAAACTTAAGGTTATGTTTTTTTAATCTTCCAAGCACCTCTTGCAAATGATGCATGTGATTTCTTAGAGTCAAGCTAAAAACAATGATTCATTGATGTAACATTTGACAAAACCAAGACTTGTCAACATTTGATACATGACCAAGTTTGAAATTTTGTAGGGGCGTTTTTCAAACCAAATGGCAAAAACCTCCATGGGTACAAATAATCCTTCCCATGACAATCAATTACCCAAAATGTCATCTTGACCTTGTCACCTCTCTCAATGGCAACTAATGATAACCAAATTATGAGTCCAAGGTATTAAAAACCTTAGCAATTGAACAATCATCAAACTTATTGTTTTTCTACCATTACGCTCCTTCAAATGGCAAAAGAAAGTAATGTTGTCAATTGTGTTGAGTTGGTTATAATAAAGCTGCAAGAAAACATGCATAAGTGATTAGAGGGAACTCAACATAAGGAGCTTGAAATTGCTTAGGTGGTGGATATTAAGTTGAAGAAATGGTTTTTTTTTCTAATATGAGGCATTAAGGAAAGAGGGGGATGACATTGAGATGAGATCCTATTGCCCCTTGTGCCTTTGGTAATTGATTACCCTCTAGGAAAGGCACCCCATGGTAACACATCATTTATTAGTTCAATGACTACTAAGAGGACAATGTAACATGTGGCTACTATCACCCCACAATCAAATGGTAGTACTGTCACATTGGGGGGAAGGCTCAAGGTGGAGGAGACGAGTCTTGATGACCCCATTAACTCATAGTTGCAACATTTTTAAAGGTGATGGAAGATGTGGAACAAGGAGAAAGGGTGACATAAAAGGTAATTAAAGGTACAAAGGAGGAGGGGGGTGGTAGAAGCATGACATGAGGAGGGGGCAAAAAACTACTTTGGACAAATAGTTTTGATAACCATGAATTGTTTATAAGAGTAAAAAACGATAGTCTAATCCCAAATAATGTCACCCCATGTATCTTTTAATCCTTCCATTACTTCCAAGGAGGATGCAGGGGTAGCTGAGGAGTAGGCAATACATTTAGAACCTTTGGATTACCTCCAAAGGTTATAACATGATGTAATTGTGTAAGCAAACCTGACTATTACCATGATGCCCACGAATTACCTTTGCCCTTTATTTAACAACAAACCCAAATTGTCATGGAACAAATGATAGTGGCAATGATGGTATTACCTAACCCCATTATTGTCCCCCAAGCCCATGGACATAGTACCTTAAACATGGAAGGCATGTCTTCAAAGGAATTTCAAACCTTGGCTAAAATGACCAACCTACAAACTATTTTCAATTAAAAGGGGGTAATTTTGGGCATCATAATAAGGCAAATGGACATTTGAAAGAAGGACAAGGTCATGGTAGTACAAGGTTAAAAGAACTTTATACTAGCATGAAAAGCTTTTTAAAAAATATAAAGGGTCACCCAAGAGTTTAAGGCATAGATTATCATCTTGGAAAAACACATCAACCATGAATGAGACAAAGGGAGGGAATTTAAGGCAACCCTAACCTTGGGCTCACGATCAAGGCAAGGGCTTGCAAGGTTGTGGGCCAAGAGAGGAAGCCCGAGAGTGAAAGAAAGTGTAAGGGAATGAACCTTCGCACTCCCAAGGGAGCTTCCACTTCGAAAATTGGAGTCCCATTGGACTCCCAAATCTTTAGAGAGCAATTATAGGGGTCAAAACCTAATGGATTGAAAAGTTTTTTGTGCCATTGGAAAGCTCTTGGAACTTATATGTATGAAATGGACTCGCATGACCCATTTGGACATCTGAAACACAAGTTATGGCCAAAAGAAGCACCGAGAGTCAAATTGCCAATTTGACTCCCGACCACTAAAAGTCAAGAATCACCCCCAAATTCCATGTGTGTAGGTGGCGTGTGACATACCGTTGAAAAGCTCTTGACGATGGCTACAACTTTGCTTTAGACCTCATTTCAATCTGAGGTCTGCACGCAAATTTATGGGCCCCTAAAGTTGAAGGAGTCCCAACTTTGGCAATTTCGGGACTCCCACTTGGGAGTCCTGGGACAAAATGCCATTTGGATGTGGGCCTCATGGAGAGGCACAAAGTATACTATAAAGGGGAAGGTGGTGGCTTCCCCCAAGTCCAGGCCGTGGTGAATCTTGTGAGTCTGAATTGCCTATAGCTCGTCCTAGCACCAAAAGTGCTCCAACTATGCACTAACTTACACGCTCCCAAGTCACGGGGTGAAACCCACTTGAGGGTTTCACAAAGTCAAGTTGTGGAAAGTTGAGACTTGGAGGCACACTCCCGGCTTCCAACTCTATAAAGGGGTAGAGGGTCGAGTTGGGAGCCCAGGGATTAGACTAGGAAGAAGATTTAGTAGATCAAGCATGAATCTGCATCAAAACAAACCACCCACGTGGTTAGTTCACATTCCGGGACACCCTTGG
>Ga0209208_10010347_pt1 | contig 12115 bp, 4 predicted proteins | sample S1TSphfallax_3_FD_187694 | JGI IMG/M metagenome (GOLD analysis project Ga0209208, IMG submission 187694) | Host-associated microbial communities from peat moss isolated from Minnesota, USA - S1T2_Fd - Sphagnum fallax MG (SPAdes) (version 2) | ecosystem: Host-associated > Plants > Peat moss >...
TTGCACTTGTGCAGCTTGCCCCTCGTGTTCTAATGGCGTTCCAAACAATTCAATCTCCATCAAGCAAGGATGCATGCGAACAAGATCCATCATCTTAGCCACCACATCAGGCCCTTTAACACCTTTACACCCGCCGAGGCCGAGGTGGCGCAAAGTCTGATTTTTCTGTAAGGACTCCAAAATCTTACACACATCTGATTGATCCAGGCCAGTTTCACCCAAGTCAATGTGGGTCAAGGAACGATTCATTTGGAAAAGATCCATCATCTTAGTCGACACATCAGGCCCTCCTACACCTCCACACCCCGCTAGGCCCAGGGAAAGCAACGTTTGATTTTTCTGTAATGACTCCAAGATCATACACACATCTGATTGTTCCAATGGAGAGTAGGTCAAGTCAATCTTGGTCAAGGAACGATTCATTTGGAAAAGATCCATCATCTTAGTCGACACGTCAGGCCCTTTAACACCTTCACAGCCCCATAGCCTCAAGGAAAGCAACGTTTCATTTTTTTGTAATGACTCCAAAATCTTGCACACCTCCGATGGTTCTAACCCTTCGCCTCTCTCAATGGAAAAATCTGTGAGGGTATCGTTGGTGCGTAGCATGTGAGCGATTGCTTCGCCTGCTCCTTGTCCCATTGGGGTATCACCTCCACCAATGGTCAGATGTGTTAATGATTTGTTAAGGGGTGGGTCTGTAGCATGACCTGTAAGGGGCCGAAGCAGCGCTTCTACTCCATTGGGGCCCAAATCAGCGTAGGACAGATCCAAAGATTCCAAGGTTGAATTTATTGCCAACATTGATCCCAATGGAGCACCTGCACTGGACATTCTCCCCTTCACGATGAAGCACAGACGAAGATATTTGAGAACCCAATTGTTTGCCATCTTTTCACACACAATTTTAACGCCATCAAGGTCCAATAATCCCTCCAATGTGAGAGAGTTCAATCCCGGAAGCGGATTTTGGCAAAGTAGTTGAACCTCCTCAATACTCAACGTCTGAACATTGCCGTCTATGCTCAATTTCTTCACGCTTTGGCATCTACTGACAGCATCTATGAGCTGATGGCGATGCTCTTTATATGCTTCGTCATATCCATCCACTTCTCGCTCAAACTTGAAGTGTAACTCCTCCGGTTGCGATTCATTTAAGCAACGGATAGCCTCTTCAAAACTTACCTTCCCTCGGTCAGGTTCGTACAACGACACCCAATGGATTCGAGGTGGAGAGGCAGGCATATCGTTATAAATGAGTGGATCCAGGGCTGACAGACGATCACCTTCTACGGAGCCTTGTGATTCTTCGTTTAGGATTGGAACTGGTTGTTGAAACATTTCACCCTGCACGATGATCTCTACAGGCAAAATCTCTTGTGCAGTTTGCTCGCATGAGCTGTGGCCACACTCGCTTGTGCTCCTACCTTGTCCCGTATCCGCTAAATCTACCGCCAGTGTCAAACCCTCTGACTGCATTTCCCCAGCAGCTGACACTGAATCACAATGGTAGACCCTGCAGCACTATAACACACTATGAGTAAGCTTCACTTGGTGTGGCAGAGGCCGTCCACGGAGAAATTATCTTTTCATAAGTGCACATTCTTCCGGCAATCAAAGTCATCTAGACTCATGTCGTACTTATTGTAGTTTTTTGTTTGGCTTCTATTAGTTGCAGCTCTAGCGCAACCTGGAAAGATTCTGATTTCTCACTTGGAACTCAAGCCATGACTTTTCAACTCAATTTCTTAGGTATCAATTTTGTGAATCACTACACGACATCTAGGTATCCCACTGATTGGGACATTATATACATGATAAGGGAATCCAAGCTGAATATGAATGTTGGTGCAGGTTATATAGATCCATGTTCGGGATGCGAAGCGTGCTGGTGTGAGGCACGTACCTGGTACTTTTTGCGAAATTGAACAATTGGTAGCTCAAGGACTGGGAGTCGTTTTGTTCCGAATAGGCAGAGTACACTTAGTGGTGTGCAATAACAGCAGCAACTTAAACATCCCGCAGGCAGAAAATTTGTAAGACTTGCTCCTTTGTGCCAATATGAACCAAGCTGTTCAAAAAAGAACCCATTGTGGGATGAATATTTAAACTACTCCAGATTAATGAGTAAAGTTTCCTAGAGTGAGAGCTCAAATATGGCGAATAATAGATGTGCAAGTGATTTTTTCCGCTCTGGAGCGCACGGTGTCACCAACGAAAATTGAGGATGTTTGGAGCGTTATGGTGGGATACCCACCTCAGGACTTTCCTCCAACGACTACTATTGCACAATTTCAGGCTTCTTAGACTTGTGCACGTTCTCTTTGGTTATTTTCAACTCTTGTTCAGGACTCCATTTGATCTTGTGGCTAGCCTTGAAAGAGCGCTACCCTGCAGTCACCAAATATCACAAATTTTCAGCTGTGGCTGGGTTCAGAACATTGTTTCGTCATAATTGAAGGGTTGCTAGCGTTGAAAACTAAGAAACAACTCGACTTAGATATGAGATTCCTTGTGAATCTACCAACCTAATCAGCTTTGCAGAATTGGAGGATTGAATGAGTGTGCACAATAATGTCAAGCAGCGTGGACTTCGAATGAGATGATTTTCTTTTTTACCCGTTAGTTTTATGTCTACATGAAGAAACACCTCCCGGGAACTAATCTGCATGTCAGGAACTCGATTGAAGTGTACAACCACACGATACCAGGAATTTTCAGTCTAAAATTATACTGAATGGATAATAGCAATTCTATTGGTGCATTTTGAAAATGGGGGATAAATTCTGAGATTCCAACTTGAATGGATCTCGAGCGGAGAGAAACAAGGAGAGTAGGTGTGCACACGTAGTCCGGGTGCTAAGAGAGACAAAGAAATTCCAAAGGAAGGCCTCGAGAAGAGAGCAAGCTAAATTAAATTAAACAGAAGCGTGGGTCTTCCTCAGTGTAGTGAAAGACAACTGAAAGACATTGACCCTGATTATTACATATCCAAGTTTTTGAAGCCTCGTCCACCACTAGTACTAATAATGGAAGAAACCATAAGCTTGTGTGTGAGGATTCGAGAGAGTTAGTACCGTCAGGCTTTGCCAAGGCTGCCAATCTGCTAAGTAGTGGACTCGTAAATGAGCGTGTAGTCCCTAGTTACGGACCACCGGGCTTGGGGCTCCAACTCTCCATCATCCTGCACGCTTCCTTTGAGGGCTTGCACGCTTGCACGCCTGCAGTGCACTACAAACCACGAGGCTTCTGACCCACTCCCTCCTCCTTCTCAAAACAACCTTCGAACTGTCAAGTTTTCAGTCCCTACAAGTTACTGACCACCAGGTTCGTTGTTCACACAGATCTCCATCTTCTTGCAAGCTAGCTTTAAGAACTTGCAAGCTCGGAGTCCCTTAGCAGGTAAGAAGCTACAGGTTAATGGGTGTTGCGTTGAAAGCATCCTCTGCAACAATCTACTTAGAACGCATCTCTCAAGCCACTTCTTGGCTTGATGACGAATGTCAGACCTAGTACACTGACCCACTGAAATGATAGAGATCGATCATCACAGATTGACAGGCCCGTCAGGTCTGCTGTACCTTCAAGCGTAGCTCATTGAGTTTATTGCAAACGCTTGGCAGGTTGTACGGACTCTCCTGACCTTTCATCACCCTCATTGAGTACGCGCCTAGTGGCCGATAGCAACCTTTTCAATGCTAAGTAGCGCATGGAAGGTACAACGGGACGCGTGGGAAATACGCTTACAAGAGAATGCAGATGTGTACTTCATCACAAACTGCAGAGCATGAGATCACGGTAGAAAGGTAGGTTGGTTAAATCAAATTTAGTGAAAGAGGGAGAAGAATTGAATCTTGAAAGGCATATAACAAAGATTACAACATTCAGTAGTGACATACATCAGACATTGTTTAGAACTTCCGTGTGAGCAACAGATGGGGTTTTTCCTAGTATGGTGCCAGTGTAGGTGTTGGTTCACCCAAAGGCAGTCTTCAAGTGATGAAGCTAGCATAAATCTCAGACTCAACTTACATGTATTCACTTTTAATCTACTTTTTTCACCGGTCTTTTTTTGGTTGGCCTTTGTGTGATGGGTTTCAGCTTATTTCATGCTCTCAATTCATGAATTCAGGTTCTTTTTTTCTCTTTTATGAGCCAATGGCTTTTAACAGGCTTATTTCATCTAAACGTAGTTCATTCATGAAAATATCAAGTAAGCTGCTCACTACCTTTTTTGCATTATAAAATATCCTCACTAGCAAGATTACAAGGTAGCAACGGCTTTGTATGTTTTTCTTTTTTTCCCCCAATTTTGTGATGTACCTGAAGTGGGAATCATCTATATGAAGATTTAGCAATTTTTCTTATAGAAGGATTATTGTTAGCTTGTTGAGCTTGTTAGCTTGTTAGCTCAGAATGGGTTTCTCAAGCCACTTCTTGCTTTGATGCCATATGTCAAATTCAAAACATTAATTAACTTAACCAAATGATAGATATTGATCATCAAACATTAGATCGTGTATTTTCAAGCATAGCTTATTGACTTTGTTGCTCTTACTTGGCATGTAATGGCAACTCTGTTGACTTTTGAAACATTCATATTGGACGATGAGCAAGCTTTCTAATGCTAATGAATATTAATTAGTGTGTGCAAATGTTTTAAAACTCCAATTAATGCATGCTACATTAGAAGAATCATTGATACCCATATTACATGTTCACAAGGCTTTTTCCCCATACGTGTCACTAAAAGTTGAACATATCTTCAAGCATAGCTTTTTGATTGCCTTCAACATCATTGGCATGTTGTACCCATGGGTTTTTTCTATGGATTTTGTGAAGTAGCCAAAGTGGCCATCATTCACAAAATAATTTAGCAAAATTTGGCTATATATTAAATATGAAAGTAGGAAAAAAACAGAATCCATCTATATTTTTTGGGCTCTCTATTGCAACTTACTCATAAAAGGCTGGCAAATTGAAAAAACATCCCTTCAAAATCTCGTAAACTTGAGGCATTTTATCCGTGATAAATCCTTTGTATAGGTTGAAAGCATATTGTGAAAGAAACACATTCGTATGGGTTCTCTTGACTTTTCATAAACTAGGACCCATGTCCATCATCCAGTATTTTTTATTGGCAAGTAGAAAGCTCTTTAATGTGAATAAATCCATGTTAAAGTAGAAGATTCATTGCTACCAATATTACATGTGAATGTACAACTGTTCACAAGGGATTTCAAATTAAATAATTATTCAACAGAAATGTGTAGCACTTTCATGGGTGTCATTAAAGGTGTTTAAATATCACAAATTTCAATTGAATGTTTGCTGAGATGAAAATTGCATTTTGAATGTGATAGATCCTAAAACGTTTGCCTTTGGAATGAATGGGTGAAAGGTAACATTGTCAAGCTAAACCACAATTTGTTGGATGTGATTGCATAGTCCATGCAATCCTCCACATGGAAAGGTCGTTCTCTACTAGCTAAAGAATTCGAGGCTCAACAAGTATACATATATGACAACTTATATTATGTAACAAAACACCAAGATTCCAACTAAACCATAACTTGCACCAAAACAAAATAAAGTGAGACATATAAAAATTTAATTAGAATAGACCTTTGAAACTAAATGAAGTAAGGAGAAACCCTAAACCCTTTCCTATGACATGTACTATTTTTTGCTTTGCGGCCAATGTGTCTGACTTTTTAAATCCTGATTGGTTTGCCAAGCTCTGCAATGCATGCCCAGCTAAATTAATCTTTGGTACCAAGTGTAAAAAAGGCTCCAAGCCAAACTTGCCAAATTAACAGTGTTTTCATTGCCAATTTCGTGATGTAGCCAATGTGGGGATCGGCCAGATCTGGCTATATACCAGCTACTACAGTTAGCAAAGAAAAACTCTAATACTTGGTTACCCACTGGAATTTATGATTAAAAAATGGTGATTTGGAATTTTTGGGATTTGGTGAATTTGAGTTAGTTTTTCCATGAATGTCCCTTGTATCAGGGTTTGTTTTACATTTTTTTTCATAAGAGAATTGGTGAAACCCCCACCCCCAAATTGCAAACTTAGTTGAAATTATTCTAGAATGGGACATTTTCCCAAAAACAATTTAAATGTTTTGTCAAAAATTGACCAGAAGCTTGGGGGGGGAAAAAAACACTACTTGGTGGGACAAAATCATATTCTTTTCAAGTTGGACTTTGGGAAAAATTCGCCTGTAAAAAAATTACTGCAAACAAACTGGTTTGCATTTTCACAAAGCATTTTGCCTACTGTTGCAAATCCCAGTGCCCACATCTTAGGTCAAGTAGTGTGTCTATGTATTAGCAGTAGTGTTGCTCAATCTCACATCATATTTTGGTTTTTAGTCTAATTCTGTGGCACATGGATACTAGGTTTTCATTGGAAAATTAGAACTCCAAATTAACCAACATCCTACTAGAACCAAATGAAATGCCTCTTTCACTTATCCTGGTGTTTTTGGACCCCCAAGCTCCGCACACCTTTTAACACTTAACTCTTACCAACCTACACATCTCATAACACATTGGGTTGGCACAAAGTCTTCCAACTTTTTTTGGATTTGATATGCTCCCTAGGGTAGATAAGCTAAGACAAGCTCAGACTTAGTCTAATATGCAGACCCTTCCACAGGAGCCAATTCCCCAGACAACTCAGGCACAGTGAACCAACACCCCCATCCACTGGATTCCTGTTATTGTAGAGTTGTGGATGAACCTCAACTGAGTTAATATTTGATTTCACCTTGGCAAGCAATTTTGTAGGAAATATAGAGATAGATAGGTAGGAAAGTAGGTAACTGGTAAGTAAGCGGATGGTTTATACATAGGTAATGGCTGTTTTTATCACGTCCAAATAACCTGCTTATGGGTTACCAGTGGGCAGGTAGAGTAAAAAGCAGCTGATCTAACAACCATGGGAACTCAACAGAAAACTATTTCATGACCACTTACCATTCATCCTTAGTGGTGCACTGGTGGGTGCTGGTTGTGGTGAGACAACTCCAAGTTGTTCCAAAGCATCCCAAGAAACAACAACTAAACCAACTGTTTGGACAGGAAACAACTTCGACAATTAACTTCCCATTGTGCCATGGCAGTCCTAGCACAAGGCCCGTCTTGAATGAGATGAGCTTGTCCAAAGTGGCATGTTACCAGATATTGGATGTAAACCTTTTGTTGGCTTTGCCCTTCAAGGTAGAGACACTAGCAACCACCCAGAAAGGGGCTTCGTCCCTACATTTTAGGGTCTTGTGAAGTTCTCTATAAACTCAAGAGTGGAAACCATAGACACCAATAATCTTCCTATGCTTCTAACATTGGGCATTCTTACAATAGATGCAATATGTGAGCACAATGGAATGGCATGCCAGTATTTTTTTTCAATTTTGTCATACTGAAAATTTGGTGATTTTTTCAAGAAATTAACAAAATTAGCTGAATTTACACCAGAAATATATTCAAAAAAACTGAGTTTGGAAATGAGAAAAATTGTAGAGTAAAACGACAGTGGACATGACCTCATCTAAAACTTTTGTGGAAGCCTTATGTGTCTATTGGTTTCCTAAAGCCATATTGCTGTTTTTCTAGTGTTGCAAAATGGCACATTATAAATGCACTAGAAAAATTTCAGGCATGAATCACCAGAATTCTATCTGTGGGTGAAAAAAGTGAATCCTTAAAATTTTCAACTTTCCTACTTTGAACTTGCCAAATTTGGCTACATCTTCTTATGGTTGCTGGCCCTAAGCAACAACCTATGTAATAGCCCCACAGTGAACCAGCACCTGCCAGCGCACCATGAAAGATGAATGGTAAGTGGTCAGCCGACAGTTCTCTGTTGGGTTCCAATTCCTTAGCTAAACATGGGGGTTATCTAAGTTGTTTTTTTTTTAACCTACCTACTAACAACCTGCATGACAACTCGCAAGCAGGTTGTTAGTAGGTAGGTAGTAAAAACAGGCCTTGACTATGTATAAACTACCTACATGCATAGTAGTTTTCCTCCCTATCTACCTATACATGAGACCTATTTGCTACAAAATTGATTACCCAGATGAAACCAAATATTAACTCAGTTGAGGTTCAACAACAACTGAGTAATAAGAGGCATCCAGTGGATGGTGCACTGGTGGGTAAGCTGGAGGTTTGCAGTTGCTGAGAAGGTGACAAGCTATATAATGGGTGCAACATTGAACGCATCCTATGCAACTAGCTTCCTCAAAATGGACCTGTCAAGCCAATTCTTGCCATGATGCCGATTGTCAGACCTGGAACACTAATTAACCCATTTAGATGACAGAGAATCATCATCCATGATATCGTTTACTTTCAAGGATTCACTTTGCTGTTGATGCTTGGCAAGTAGTGCCGACTGTCCTCACATTTGACAGCCCTCATAATTCAGTATGCTTTTATTGGCGAGTGAGCAAGCTCTCTAATGCTAATTAATACCTGTTGCCCTACAAGAATCATCGGTACCGATGTTACATGTGAACAGTAATACCTGTTCACAAGGCTTTTTGCCCATCACTAGGGCTACCACTTCAACATACCTTCAAGCATAGCTTTTCGACTGTGTTGCACACATCCTTGACATGTTGTACCCAGGGTTTCTTTTAAGGAATTTGTGATCTAGCCAAGCGGTCATCATTCACTAAATAATTTAGCCAAATTTGGCTACATTCTATATATGAAAGTGGGAAAAAGAAAAATCGTTCTATATTCCTGTCTACCTACTTGAATTCATCATACAAATCTGGAGATTGGAAAACCAGACCCTTCAAAATCTGACAAGTTTAGGTCATTTTTTCTATGAGAAATCCTTGGTATAGGTTGAAATCATATTTTTAAAGAAACAATGCTTAAACTGGCTCTCCAGACTTTCCATAAATCAGGACCCATGTCCCTCATCCAATATGTTTTTATTGGCAAGTAGAAAGCTTTTTAAGTGCAAATTAATGCATGTTCAATACAAGAATCATGGGTACCCATATTACATGTGCATGAAGTTCTTTTGTCCATACCAGGCCCTACAATTTGAAACAACCCATATGAAGAATTGTTCCTTAATACCTGCACAGCTTCTCTTGATTGTTTTGACAACATTAACAAAGGGGGCAAAACAAAACAAAATTGTCTGTCAAGCCCCATCTTCCCGTTGTGATGCACATCAGGCATGTACACACAAGACAGGTCCAGGTTCATAGGTTACGCAGCAAGGCCCTCTGTTCCAATTTACTCTCACCTGTCTATTAGGTAGTCATACTGATGGTCAGTCACCAAACCTTTTTATACGCCCACCATAGAAGTGATTTTATTCCACAAAATTTTCAGAGTAAAAAGTGGAATTTTTTTGGATTCTTAGTGTAAATTTGAGATTTTTCAAAAGATTAGCCAAAATTCTGAGTGTCACAGAATTGAAAATAAAAACACTGCTCGCCAAATCCAGCTTTCCTCAGCAGGTAAGAGCCAACAAGCTCTAATTTCTTTTGTGGTGCATGAATGCATCTCATTCTACTAAGTCACGCACTTAAGCATACAGTTGTCAGTTGGTTCCTCATGAAAATGCAGTAAAATGTAACTGAAATCATCTTTTGATGAACATCTTGCTTTCTGGACAAATATTCAGACCTTGTACATACCATGAGGAATTTCTAAAAATTTCTACCCTAAGTAGTAAGGAACTCATGGGCATCCCTTAGTTACCTTAGCTGTTTTCACCAAAAAAACATTGTTTGTAGAAAAGTTGATTTTTTTAAATACATAATTTTTTCAAAGAAGAAAATTTTGTGAACTGAAATAGAGAATCTGATTAAGTATTGATATTTTGGGTATGCAATCTTCAAAATTAATTAATGTCTCAACTGACATTTGTTGAAGCTGCTCTTGTATATAGGGAGTTGTCAAACTATTTAGAGGAATATATTCCAAATAGATTCAAGTGCTTGTGCATAAAAAAGGTTAGAGGTGAAATATTTGAAGTTCAGATTTTTTGTGCAAATGTACATAAAGGGGAGTGTAAAGAGAGGTCCTTCATGCCCCATTATTGGCCATGTGCAAATCCGAAGGTGACAATATGTAATTTCGACCAGGTGTTGTTAGCCCAAGTTTTACAATTTTTTAAAAATCAGGCAGAGCTTTGCAAAACCATATTTGGGCAGACACAAGAACTTCAAGCAGATCTGGCAGTATAGGCAGTTCATTTGGGATGTGGGCAGCGGGAACAATGTTTTGACAACCAGTGCATCTGTTTCTAAAGGTTGTAGATCCCTTAAGCTTAGTCTACTAATGTCAGTTATAACCTGATTTTTGCAAGTCTGGTCACAAAATGGTAGGAGTTTTTGTTTGAATAATCAAAAACATCATCCCTGATTTGGTACCAATCTTCATTTACTGAAGGGGACCAAAGCTGCGTGGTCAGTGCAAAGCGAACTATTACAAAGGAAAGTACAAGGGGACGCGTCAGCTTACAAGAGGATGCAGATCTCTACTTCATCACAAACTGCAGATCACGAGATGGCACTAAGATTTTTTGTTTCCAATTTTTTAATTCGCATTTTCATGAAATTTCACCAATGAAAAAAAGGCGGCTTCTATCGTATGGACTAAGCAACCCATTGACAGGGTTAAACAATTTTAGTGCAATATATTCCAATTCAATTAAACTGCATGTACCTAAAACAACCTTAGGTGTGAAATGTAAATAAGGGGAATGTGAAGGAAGCTCCCTCAAGCCCCATTATGAGGCATGTCCACAATCTAATGTGTGAACATAAGTACGACATTAGGGCTGGGCTGTAGCCCATGTCTTACAATTTCAAGACCATTTGGAGAGTTTTGCAAAATATTCATTTGGGCATACACAAACATTTCAAGCAGGTACGGCAATAATACACGCAGTTCATTCCACACGTGAGTAGAGAGAATAAATTTTGGGCAACCCGTGAACCTGCCCCTCGAGGTTATAGCCCATCACGCTTAGTCTACACTGATGATATCAGCTCTAAGCTTCAATACATGTATTATGTACCTACATACTCACCCACCCATCTATGACCTACCTACATATCTACCTACCTACCAACCCACCCACCTACATGGATGTATTACTTACTTACCTCTACACACACACCTATTTACATACATGTATTATGTACCTACATACCCATCCACCCACCTATGACCTACCTACAGATCTACCTACCTAACTACCCAAATGTAATACCTATTGACCAACCCACCCACATACATGGATGTATTGTTTACCTACTTACATACATGTACTATATACCTACATACCCACCTACCCACCTATCTCCTATAACCTACGTATTTTCATACCTCTTATTTTTGTAGTGAAACATCAAAATAAACATGTGAAATAAAATATTTAACAAATGTTGGACAACTTTTGATGGTGTGGTACATTGGGTAAGAACTAGGTTTATCATGAAAGAGGTCAAAGGTTCAATTCTTAACATTATAACCTATATACATGCTTATGGGGTTAAAGTAGGTGAGGTAAGCTATGTATGATATACTAGGTTAAATTAAGGTAAATCAAGTAGGATAAGGTAAGCTACTACCTTCCTACTTACCTGCAATTTTACAACCTACCTTCCTACCTACCTACATTTTTATGACCTACCTATGCACATGCCTACATTTTTACAACCTACCTACCTACCTGCGACAATGTTTTTCATATGGGCTAAAATTTGACTAATCAAAATGATGAGTCAAATGGTCCATATTTTATTAGTCATAAAAAACACACCCATCATAATGGACATGTCGAAATTGACTTGTTTAAAGTGACAAAGTGATATTTTTAATGCCTATTCAAATTGGGTATTTTTTTAATATATTTGCTAGTCAAAAAATGCCATGTTTTCTAGTAGTGAAGGTTTAACATACATTCATTAACACTATATGAAATAAATTCAAAGTGCTATTGGGAATATTTGGGAACAATGTGGGAAGATGATGGGACCACATTGAAAACAATGAAAAAAACAAAAATTCCTTCTCCCTTATCCCCTTTCAAATAGAAAGTAACTAAATTAAGTTGATGAATGCA
>Ga0209208_10010348_pt1 | contig 12114 bp, 9 predicted proteins | sample S1TSphfallax_3_FD_187694 | JGI IMG/M metagenome (GOLD analysis project Ga0209208, IMG submission 187694) | Host-associated microbial communities from peat moss isolated from Minnesota, USA - S1T2_Fd - Sphagnum fallax MG (SPAdes) (version 2) | ecosystem: Host-associated > Plants > Peat moss >...
TGTAGGGCCAATTCCAACAAGCCCCTATGTATTGCATAGTAGATGTGGGTGTGGTGAAATATTATTAGATTTATTGATGATAAAAACCCAATAGACAATCTTACATAGAATCATGTGCTATTGGAATCTGCATGTCCACAAGCTTGGTCACCATGAAATTACATTTCAAAAAGCCCATTTTTGAACTATTGTACTTCTCATCAAACTTCTTTTTACTATTGATTGTAATTTTTCATTGAACTCGTCAACCCATTGACAATTACATTAACTTAGAAGACACAATCAAATCATTCACTCACGTAATTGTAATATAAATCACCTAATATACATATGTGTGTTGATGTGGAATAATAGTAAACTAAGGTTTATAGTGTGTAACAAGTGATGACAAAATTGTTCCAGATCTCTTGACATTTCAAGGATTATTTAATTATACAAACTGGAATATCCAATTCATGAATGACATTCGTACTTATAATATGTTTTATGTCATGTTTGTTTTTACATGCAACTCACCCGTAGATTGCACCAAACATTTGCACCATTTAGTTGCTTTCACCACAGCTTTGCTTATGTTTATTTAAGGATCAGAAGACATTAAATGTCTTCCAGATTGACCTAGTAGTAACTATAAGATTAGTCACTAATCTTATAGTTTTGCCTCCGCTCTATTTCCATCCACATTGTGTTGTGGTTGGTGAAAGCATGAATGATGAACATGTATACATTGAATTTGACTTAACTCCACCAAATGGTTTAAAAGTAAGATAAAGAGTTCGTGCCAGGGCTCCTCTTGCTATAGGAGGATACTTATTATATCCTGGGCTTCTTGCTGGGACCTTATTGTCTAAATGTGATGATTTTTTCAGGATTTTTTCCCCTCAAAATCTGGTGACTTTGGTGCGCATTTTTGTCACAAAATATATATTCCTTTGTATGAGTGGCACTGGATTTTCTTTTTGTCACTGAGTGGAGAAAATTCGCCAAATCGAAGAGGAAAAAACAAAAAAAAAACACTGCTTCATGATAAATATTTCTTTTCACTAAGTCTACAATATCCAATTATCCATTGGAAACTTGGAAAATATCCTTTGTATGAGTAGTATACAAAGGATAATTTTTTTCCTTTTTGTCACCAAGTGGTGAAAATTTGCCAAATGAAAAAACACTTGCTTCGTGCTATTTTATTTTTTTCATTACTACAATATCCAGTTGTGCATTGGAAACTTGGAATAGTTTTAAGTTCTCATTCTCTAGTTCATGCATATTATTATATCTTTGATTCTTGAATGATTCTTCAATAGGTGTGTATTTGTGGATAGGGTGGGAGTGAAACAAGGGCAAGTTCTTACAGAAGTCACTTGATTAATTATCCACTAACTATTTCACCTTATTATTATGCAAAAAGATCTCGTTCAATGAGAATTGAGGGAAAACTTGGGCTTTCAATTATTGTAATGGCTAATGTTGTATCCAACATTTGTTTGCATGTGGTTTTAGCCCCAAAACCTGAAAGCACAAAATTATGATGCAAAAGATTGGAAGAGAATTGTAAAGATAAATTGTGGTATTTTGAGAAAGGTGCTGGGTGTGGTTGGAGCCGAAACCCGATATGCAAAAACCTAAAAGATTATGATGCCAAGTTTGGGAGAGAAAAGCAAGACAAAACCTCATATTTGAAACGCCAACACCTAGAAAATTATGATGCAAGGTTTGGGAAAGAAAGACAAAACAAAACCTCATATTTGAGAAAGTTCTTGGTTGTGATGTTGTGGTTGGAGCCCCAGAAACCAAAAAATATTGTCATAAAAAGCTTGGGAAAGAAATGCAACACAAAATGTCATATTTGAGAAAGGTGGTGGGTTGTGGTTTTGAGTCCTAAAAACCAAAACCTTCAAGAATTATGATGCAGAGAGCTTGGGAAAGAGATGCAAGGCAAAATGTCAACTTTGAAAATGGTGGTAGTTGTAGTTTGAGACCTAAATCCAAACCTAAACATCATGACTCCAATAATGATGCAAAGCTTGACAAAAGAAATTACGCCAAGACAAAAAAGTTTGTAGTAATTATTCGGAGAAGGTGGTGGTATAAGTGGTGTCAAATTTCAGCCCAAAACCCTAAAGCCCAAAATTTGTAAGCAGTTAAAAATGACACCAGATTGAATCACCCAGAATCACATTACAACATGGTGCAATGTTCAATTTTCCCAATCACAATTATAATATATACAAACATACATTGAATCTGGTGAATTGAATTTTCCCACCGCTAACAAATTAAGCTACCAAAGAAGAATCATACAATATTGTACACTTCAATGCTAAGTCCTACTACTAGGTCACTAGTACTAGAACTAGTGTCCAAGTCTAATTCAAGTTCACTCAAGCTAGAGACAGAAAGATGATGCCAATCAGGAGCAGCTAATTTGGTGCAAAACAGGAGCTTGCAGCAAAATTTACAACTCCAGATCATGCAGGATCATGGGAAGCAGCTTTGCTCAAGCAACATGAGTTTGGAAAACATTTGTGAGTGCACCAGTTGATTTCAGCAACATTGAAAGATTTGTGAATGAACCAGTTGATGATTTCAGGCTTCAATTCTCTGAGCTGCTGCAAGATATGTGGAATATCAACTTGATCACGAATGAGCTCAGGCTACTTACTGTAGAGCTTAAAATCCCAGTTTGAAGAATTTAGCTCCCGTTGCTAGCAAATCCAAGATTCTCCAGCTGCAAGTCCAGATTGTTCAAAGGGAGTTAAGTTCTTGCTAAGATAATAAGGAGCTGAGCTGCAAATATTCCACTTGATAAAGCTCCAGCTGCCAGCAGGAGAATGAAGATGATCATCATGGACTAGTAGGTTCTGCAAATCCAATTGAAGAAGAAGCTCCAGCAGTCCAGGGAATAATGCTTCAATAATCATGGGTTACAAGTCGAGCTGCAAATCCCCTTGGAGAAGAAGCTCCTGCAGGAGAAGCTCCAAACCAGCAGGAGAATGAACATCATCATGGGAGCTAGCTAACTGTACAGAGCTCTAGATCCACTTAAGATGAAGATGCTCCAGCAGCTGGAGAATGAAGTTAATCATGAGCAGCAGCATATAGCCGTAGAGCTAGCTGCAGTTACAAGAAGACGAAGAAGCTTAAAATCTCTCTCATGTGCATCCTAGTGCAACATGAAGCTGCACTGCATCATGATCATGATTAATAAATCTGATTCAGGAACGAATGGTAACTCATGTCGTCGTTGTTGCAGCAGTCTAGGGAACTAGTGTCAGGAAGACCGGCCAAGTCCGACAGAGTGTCGAAGCTTTCCATGTCGAAGCTGCTGCTGGAGTTTAGCTGATTGTCTTCTGCAGCAGCTGCTGCCTCCGCCTTCGACGAATTAGCTGCTGCTGCATGATCGAGTATGACCGGGCCATTATCAGTTGTAGGAGTACTAGTAGTACTGGTGGAGCTAGCAGCTGCATTGCTCGTGTTGCAGTTAGCGGAGGCAGCTGCGTCGATCTGCATCATGGCTGCAGTTGTTCCTGCTGCAATCGTCGCCCCAGTGATGCAGAGATCCGAGAGTTGTAGAGCCTGCTGCTGCTGATATTCCGAGCTGCATGATGCAGATCCGTTCTCTGGCTGATCGACCGGTGTCACGGACGGCAGCTTGGAGAGAAGCGCTTGCAAGCTCGACATAGACGGCTCAAGCTGCCCCAAGCCCGGAATCTTCTGAGAACCGCGAGAACTGTTGATCAAAGCGTTGTCTGGAGGAGATGATCCGGACTCGGGTTGCACTAGAGTAGTACTCATGTCTTCCAGGAAGCTCCGCGACATGTCGAAAGCATAGCTCGACTTGGGCGCAGGAAGCTGCTCGACTAGGGCGGCCCCCTGATCATGTGTCTGATCTCCTGCTGCATCTAGTGGGCGCTTTACACCAAGAATGCTTCCAGTCTGCGCCGCCTGATCTGGATGCGACAGTTGCCTGCTGATAGTACTCAGACTGGAAGCAGCAGTGCCAGCTGAACATCGACTCCATGATCCATCGCTTCCTGCTGCTGCGATGCCGGGGGAGGACAATAACAACTGGTCTATAGATGTTGAAGTCTGCTGCAAGTAGTGGCCGCCGGTGGAGCTGCTACCCCAGGGTAGCAGCAGGTTCGACAGATGCAGATGCAGCTCCGGTTGACCCCTCATCATCGACATCCATTGCCCACCTCGCAGGCTCTCGGATATACTACTGATCCGTTTCTTCGATGAGCATGAGCTGCTGCCAGCAGCTGTGTTGAAGAAAGAGTGCGGAACAAACACACCTGGGATGCTTTGCAGGTAGCCGAACTTCCGTTGCAACTCAGCAGCGAAGTTGAGGTCTTTCATGATCTGTGGGCCACAACAAAGCAAGCTTGCTGCATTATAAATCAATCCAACAAACTCGCAACTGCAGGTCGACGCTATCTAGTCTCGGCGGGTCAGAATGGGATTTTGCAGAGAAAGATCATGAAAAAGTGACGAAGAAGAAGAAGAAGAAGATCCAAACCTTTTTGGTGGAGCCTAGCTGAAGTACTCCTTCTTCCACCGCAACCACTGCAATCGTCTGGTGTGATCACAAAGTCATGCACATCGCACACTCTTAATGTCCAAAGACTTCAAACAATCTCATCTCACGTGCAGATTGTTCCTCTTCCTAGCTAGAAGCAGCTTACTGCGAGGTGCAAGATTCGACATGCGATCTATAGAATGTGAAGCTAATGTGCAAGCTAGCTAGCTAGCTAGCATGATGTCGTGCATGCATCCTCGACCAGCGGCAGCATCAGCAGCAGAGTTGCTGAGCTCAAACTCTCCAAAACATGCATCGCAGCCTAGACTTACTCACCTGTATCCCTGCCTTGAATTGCGCCTCCCAGGGACGCGGATGCTGCATGCACCACAACATTCCAAAACAGAGTGATGAACAGGTCCCAGCAGCAACCCACAAGATCATGTCTTATATCTAGGACTCGATCGGGCTCCGCAGCAGCTCGCGGGGAGCATATGATTCTCGAAAGCTGCATGAGATGATAGATTCAGCTAGTTTGGAAGTTGTGCAGCTAGCTAGCTTACAGGATCAAGAGAGGTGATAGCCCAAGGTGACAAGAAGCTGCTGCTGCTGCTCTCTTGTTCCGGCGTCGGAGGTTCTCGGTATACCCACTTGAGGCCGTTGTCAGCTGCTACCTTTCCCATCAGTCTGCAGAATGCCAAAATCCCAAGCACCAAGAACTAGATCAGTCAGTCACGAAGCTAACATTGGCTATGTCTCCCGAGAACATAAGCAACTGCAGGAATGTTCAAGGAATGATGCAGGCGCAAATCTGCAGCTAGCTAGCTACTAGACAAAGCTGCTGGAAGCAGAGAAAAGAGTTTGCATGCAATGCGCGCATCAGAATGTGAAGTTCTTCTTCTACCCTTCTCCATAATTGTAGACTTCGTGCGACATCTTGAAGAAGAGGTCCGGCCTGAATGCAGGTTGCTGATCAGGCTGCTGATCTAGACGTGCGACATGATCATCAGCTATGCTGCCGCCTCCTGCTGCTGTTGCTGTTGGATGCTGATGGTTAGCAGCAGCTGTAAGATTGAAGAATTGTGCAGAGTTGCCTGAACATGTTCTTGCTGCACTGATCAGCTCTTGCTGCTGCTGGCTTGCTGCAGCGCCGCCACCGCCGCCGCACGCTGAGAAGTTGCAGAAACCATCCTCCCATACCATGATCCTGTAGCCAGCCAGTATACAACGGCTCCAACATCAGTACATGCGAGCCTCAAGCCTCTAGCTCGAGACTCCTGCATTCTGCAAGCTTTCGACAGCTGCAATATTCTTCCGGCATGATCCACATTGCAATCGTTTGAAGAAACCACATATATATATATAGTACTGCAATCCGCGAGCTGATCAGCGATTTCATGAAATTCTTTCTTTCTCGACTAGAGTAGAATGGTGATATTTATACCAGTTGCGCTTGTTGCCTCTGGACCTATCCATCGCTTCACTCTCGGACTCCCATCTATGAAACCCCACATTCACAAACCACGCAATACACATTCCTGCTGATCAGCCAAGTAATTCCAGCGGAGACAGTATAAACCCAATTTGCATTTGCAGTTTTCATAACAGGAGCACTACTAGTTCCTGCAACTTCCAAAACAAATCTGGAACTGTCCAAGAAATGAAAAATTCTGGAGTTGTAGTATGCGGTGTGCATCATGTGCAGGTGATGGCGGACCTAGTCTGATCAGCTGGGAACCTAGAAGCGAATTTCGAGCTAAACTTTCGACATTGCAACATGCAGGTTGAAGGACCAAACGAGAACTTTGCACAGGAGATGATGATCAGTGCCGTGTTATATACTGTGTACATACTGAGGAGGAGGGTAGTTGCGGGGCAGGATGCGCCAGAACACAGCATACACCCACTGTGAATCTATGCACAAGCTTCGTAACGTGTGCTGCAATAAGTGATTCAGCTCCCGCAATCGACCGCCATGAGCTAATTGCTGCTGTCTCTCCATTTAAACCGCAGATCTCGCTCCTGCTGCTGCTGATCGATCTCCCACACTAGCTGGACTTCTCAATCAACTCCTGGGAATCCATCTTTAGCTAGTGCTAAGTACTTACTTCCCATATGCAAATTCTAGCTCTAGAGCTTGCACAGCTAATTTTTTTCCTTGCATTTATGAGCTACTGACCATTCAGTCTAGAGCTCTAGAATTCAACAACCTTAGAAGCTTGCTGCCAGACTTCGACTCACATTCAAACTGCAACATTCTTCGCCAAAAACTAAGTTTTTGTCTACATGATAATATTTGCTGGAGCAGCAGCAAAATGCAATCAAATATTCAATCAATCAATCAATCTATCCGTCTCTCGTTCGAAATGTCTCTCAACATTTTCTGGAACCACTTCCTGAACTGAAGTGCTAATTTCAATCAGACTGCGCAGCTGATCTCAAATCTCAAAATCCAACTTCTGAAGTTCTCGAGACCCATCTTGCTGCACAGCTTCACTAGAGCTGCTTCCCACGGGGTCCTTTCCTCATGCCCAGCTGCTACTATAAGAAAACCAAAATGCTAGGTTTGGTAGAAAATGAATGTATCCTCTCAAGTTCTCTTGCTCTCCCTCTCTCTCTCTCTCGCGCGCCCACACACACACACACACTCTCTCTCTCTCTCACACACACACACACACACACTCACAGAGTTTCTCTGTGTCTTTGTGATCTCTAGACTGTCTCTCTCTCAAACTAGGGGAGAAAACAAGATTTTTTGTGATACCAAAACTTATGAAACTCTGAAGAACATTCTCAAAAGTGCAAAAATGGGACTAGTAAGACAAAGTTGCAGCACCATACCATACCAAAACAGAAACAACAACAACAACAAAAACAAGAACAGCAACAAGAGCAGCAAAACACACAAAGAGGAGCTTTGAAGATGGCAAAGGAGGAGGAGATGAGCTCAGCAACTTGAGTTGCTTTGATGAACTGCAATTAAGATTTGTTTTTTGTTTGGTTCAGGAGAGTCCGGATTACCAGGGGCAGATGTAATTAACTAACCATGTTTGTGTCGTGAGATGTGATTAATTAGCCACTCTGTTTGCTTAATTAACACTCCAGTTTAAATTTATTTTATCTATTTATTTAGGTTGTTTTTAATAATAACAGCCAAACTTAAGCTGCTTTTGTTAGTTGGGAGTTATTCATTCATTCATTCATGTTTTAATTTTAGAAAGTAATATATGCTAATGAGGGAGGGTAGTTGAGTTTTTCACTATTCAAGGGTTGGGGGGAAGCGTGTATTGGGAAGGGGGGAGTGGGATTGTCAGTAAAGATTCATAACAAGTGTGTGCTGGTCATCATGTTCTTGACTTATGTTCCTTTTTCTTTTCTTGTCATGGTTTTTTTTTTAAAACATTTTAATAAAAGTTTCTGGAAACTTCACTTTTCATTAGTTTTTCATGCAAGAAATATTAAATATTACCAACATTCCATTCACTTTGCTTATTAATGGTTTCATCCAATCTGTTGGGTTACAGCTTATATGAATGGGGTGCCTCCCCAGTTCTTCTTCTTTTTCTTTTTTCTTTTTTTTTGTTGCAAGGAGCCAATTTGATTGGTCCATCGCTCATAAACTATCTAGCTATGAAGGCTCCCGAAAACAAAAGGTTCTATTTTGAAGTATATATTTTCTTCCCTTTGGCCCATGTATTATAGGTGAAAGGAGGACAACATTTGCCCAAGCATATGGGATAAAAGTGAGGTGCTATGGAGAACATGTTGGGGAACATATTGGGAATCTGATGAGAATCCATTGGGAACTTGAAGGGAAAATAGTGAGAACACATTGGGAACCAGGGAACAATGAAAAAAAACTCCTTCCCCTTCCAACTTAAAAGGGCAAAAAAAACAAGGCACCTTGAATGCATGCTTGGGCTTTCCCATTGGTTGCATGAAATTTCTAGTCACAAAAGAGTTGGTCACCATTTTTGGCATGGGCTAATACCCCTTGCGAAGAACACCCCAGTTATTGAAATTGATATTGTAAATTTTCCCCCTCTTCATGTTGGGTAGTATTTGCTACTTGCATTACTTGTCTCATATTGGCAATAATTTGGGTGCTCACAAAAATAATTAAAGAAAAAGGGGCTAACCCATAGAGAGAGAGATTAATTATTACTTGTTGATTAAAAATGAGAACCCATAGTGAATGAAATTACATGCTAAGAAAATAGTGCACATTCAAAGGTGTTGTTTAAATTGATCATCATCATCAACATCATTGATGTAGAGTAGGCCAGTGGTGACACAAAGGGTATTGGAGAAGACAAATTCCAGGCTTTTTGTGTAAGTGCTTGGGATCCAGTAGTTTTTTTGGCCAGCAGCAGCTGCAAGGACAATGTACAAATGAATAGGATCAATGGGCACACACCCCTAAAACTATACCATTCCAGTCCAGGCCAGCCCTGACAACAAGCTCCCTGAAGGGAACGTTAAAATAGAACCCTCAATTTGTCCTGCAATGGGCAACGCGCCCACATTGAACTTGTTGCACCTGTTTAGTGCAGTAGTGTCTATTTTTTCTTTTAATTTTTATTATTATTATTTTTTTTTGAAATTAATTTTTTTTATGTTTTCATTTTTTTGGTTTCGAAATTTTGGCGATTTTTTTTTCAAAAAAATCAACATTTTCTTTTTGTCGAATTACACTAAAAAAACGAAAATTTCCAATTTTTTGGTGACCAAGTGGTGAAAATTTGGCAAAAATAAAAATGGCTTCCTAGGTCCATCTTGGGCATTGAGTCAAATTCACCCATCTTCCCACCAAAATTTACAGCTCCCTCTGGTGGTGATTTTGTGGGATCCATATTTTTTCAATCATTTATGTAGAAACCAAGATTTCATTTATGAGCAATATATGTTATGCTATTTTTTCTAACAATTTATGACTTTTTAATTTAATTGAGTACTATTTTTTCCTTAGAAATTTAACAATATTGAATGAATTGCACAAGGGCTATATTTCTAATACACGACAATTCTGTTCTATTATTTACTTGATTTTTATCATGAATAAAATTGATTGCTTATCATGAAGAGCTTTTGCAACATTGATAGGAGTTCATATTTACAGGAGTTAGAACATATTTAGATAACATTTGGGTGAATGGGATCTTTACACTCTACAGTCACATGCCCAACATGGAATCATAATCCTCTTTGGCTATTTGAGAGATCTCTAAAGTCATCCTGTCTTCACCCTGTCTTTGGGCCTCTTTTCACCCCCTATCCCCTCTTTCAGTGAGGTCCGCAAAGGAAGGAAGTTTTATTTAATCTGGGTATGAAATGCTGAAACTCAGCATTTAATGCACAAGGTTCGAGGTAATTAGAGAAGTTTTACATGTAGGAGCAGTGAAAATATATGTAGCAGCAGTGGAGGCGCTCAGGAAAAAGGAAAGAGGGGATCAAAAACGGGACGAAACTCAGTTTGGCACAAAAATGGTGCATTTCTGAGTTTCAGCCCCCGTTGAAAGCTAATATACTTTTTCGTAGGTTTTTTTTTCTGAATCTCACCCGGTTTTGGACCAAACTCAGGGTTCTGGTGCTGTGTTTTCCTGACTTTACGGATTTCTCTATTGAGCAAATTTTTATTTTCTCAGCTGCCCCTCGTGCCCAGCACTTTTCTGACAGGCTCCTGTTGGTTCAGGTTATTATTAACATGATTATCAAAGGAGGTTAGCAAGGAGTGCAATCTTTTTCCTTGGAATAAAAAGTGTTTTGTTTGTTTTGGTTTATGTTTTTTTTAAGCTTTGGACATCCAATTTATGAACACAAGGGAGTGCAGGTGCTTGGTTTGTTGTGTTGTTAGTTTTGAATTTTGTGTGGTGTTAGCTGTTTATTTTATTGGTTGTGTTTTCTTTCTCTTAATACAGTATTTGATGCTTGTGAAAGATGATTAGTGAAGTAGATTCTATGAAGATGGGAAATGTGATCGGGAAAAAGGATTTTAAGAGGTGGTTTTGGATTTTCATTAGCAGTGAGTTTTGTCAAGAAAGAGAAAAGCTAAGTATCTTAAAAGTTCATTGCATGTGTGCCACCAAAAAAGAAGGGGAGTTGATTTCTGGTGTGGAAATCCCTCACATTGTGAATACAAACTCAATAAGATTTTGCTGAAATGTTCAGAAACAGAAAGAATGTTACAATGACTATGGATTCTAAACCTAAATTCTTCCAGCCTGGCAAATCTTGTTATTCTAGTTCTATGGACCTCAAGGGATCAAACCTTTCTTAATTTCCTCACAAAGAGCCAATTGGTTGCTTAATGAGTGTGGCAGTTCATATTTCAACAACAGAAATCTCACAAGTGCAACCTCAACATCATTACATGGTTTCTCTTAGAAATTGGACAGAGACTCAAAAAAAAACATGTGAATGTGATCGTATACACTTCATAGTATCCCCTTGCTCCCAAAATCCTCAGAGCTCCCACTATCCAGTAGGTACTCTCTTCTTAGAATGGTCACATTGCACATTCACATTAAGACCCCCAAACTGTCAAAGATGATGCTGACACAACAATCACCCCTGAAATCTTAAACTCATTCATCATTTCCCTTGTTTTGATCCCTAAGATGCAAACACCCAACCCCTTAATTCCTTCCTGACGCTCTTGACACAACGGAAGATTAAGCGCTAGGTTCAAGAAAAGAAAATCCAAAAGGACTTTCATCCTACATGAACACAATCCACATCCAAACAAATGCCACAGTTCCTCACAAGCTGAATCGGAACTTAGCTTCTCCACTCCATGCCCCAAAAAATCTACCATTCCTTCCCTTCAGCCAGCTTCATATAGCTTCCTCTTCTCCTCCTCCCTTCACTCCTTTGGAAGCTCTGCACCAATCCTCCACCAGACCAAGCCAAAACAGAAAAACAAGAATTGAACTTTCCGACATCCTTGAAACACCATGGCTTTGACAGCTCTGCAACAACGTTAAATTAGGGTTTCTGCTTTCATCCACAGAAAATACTTGACACTGTTTTTAAGGTCACATATGTTCTTAAAAGTGTGAAGACTATAGTAATAAGTTTCTGGTCTCAGATTTGCAAAATTTTCCAGAACTTCTCTCCTCTATGTCGGGAAATGTTGGCTCAAGAGATCAGAGCCATGTTATAAGAATATGATTAGTAGCTACATTTTGGAAGTGATAAAAATCATTAGGGTATTTGAAAAAGTTGGTATGTGATGACATTCTCATTCTCAGGTCTACCATACTTGAAGAATTTTGGGGGGTCTTTCTAGGTCACAGTGGGATAGCTAATGAAGTGAGTATGTATTTGCATAGTTACTTTGAGTGTTTTCTTTTCTGGCATCATGTGTGGGTTGTTGGAATAATTTTAGCAAATTATGGGAATGTAGCTTGCTGGGAACTTCAAAGGAATTGCTTCTCATTTATCAAAGCTTCTAAGATGTAGGGAATCGGAAGGATTATATTGTAAAGTATGAGATTTGGACTTGATGTCACTAGCAAGAAAATGTGATTAGAGGGTTTGGGTTATGATACGTGAGATTGAGATGCCATAAAGAAGACCATGATAGCTCTTGAGAA
>Ga0209208_10010349_pt1 | contig 12112 bp, 9 predicted proteins | sample S1TSphfallax_3_FD_187694 | JGI IMG/M metagenome (GOLD analysis project Ga0209208, IMG submission 187694) | Host-associated microbial communities from peat moss isolated from Minnesota, USA - S1T2_Fd - Sphagnum fallax MG (SPAdes) (version 2) | ecosystem: Host-associated > Plants > Peat moss >...
TTTTTTGAGTGTTGTTTAATGTTTTTGAAACTTTTTGAACACATGGCAATGCTGATGTATGTTAAAAGATGAACATAAATTTTGAGTGAAAATAGAAGATTTTGGATATTCCATGAATTTGACAATTGTGAGTAAGTACACAAGGTGTACACCTAGTTTTGCATTCATATTGGTAAGATTTAGTTGTAGGGATATCATTAGGTTGTCCCAAGTTGGGAGTTTGATATTCTAGAATTTTACCAATTGTATGTTAAAATCTTTTTTTTTAGCCAACCCTGTTGAAAATGATGTAACATTGAACATTAATGACATGTACTAGATACAAGGTTCATACATTGATGATTGCAAGCGAAGTCCATGGTGGTCTCACAATATTGTTGTTTGGAATAGGACATAAAATATCGTATTTATAACTGATGTTTGGCACTTCTTTGTCGAAATTTATTTATTTAAAAAAGTGAGGTTAGATAGTGTTGAATTTAATTTTCAGAAATTTGACATTTGATGAACTTCAACAATGCAAAATACACCTTTTTGTTGTGTACTTGTAATAACAAGCCAATGGTTGGGACAATAAATAAATTTTCACAACTGGGAGTTCAATTCTCAACAATTTTGGCAAATATCCATAAAAGTTTTCCTTCTTTCAACTAGGCTTTATATAAATTTTATTTTGTCTTGAACATTAGTTGTCATTATGATATACATTTTCACACTAATTTATTTCATGTTGGGTGTAAATACAAGAAGGTGAGGAGGTAGAATAATTGCAACCCTTACAATTGTTACTTTTATTATGTATGTGATTGCTTGTGAAAATTGTTCAATGAATTTCACATAGATGTCATTATAGTGGTTGGTAGTGGAACAAGTCTACCTATCCACCTTGCATTTATAGTTGGATTTTGAATCCATCTAAACCCAAATTGGCTGAAAATCCATAGTGGTTGAGGACCATGTCCTTCAATAGTGATTTCTTTTGACAAATTGTGTCCCAACTTTTCAAATCCTCATAACTATGAGGGAAACACTTTTATATCACACATATGAACACATCATTATATAACCCTCATTAAGAGCTTTTCAATAACACCCAAAATCATTTAAATTGGACTTGTTTTGACCTTTCAAACATCAGTAGAAGGACATGAGACTATTTCACCTTAAGGTGCATTCACATCTAATGTTAAGTCAGTGTTAAGTGAAAATATAGGTGACATCTTAGGTGGCAACCAATGTTAAATGGGTGATTGTTTAACATTAAGTGAATGTCACCTTAACATAAAATCTTCATGGTAAATAGGTTTAGGTCCTAAATGACTAACTTGGTGTTATGGGGCTTAATACTAAAGTCCTTAACATCAATTGTGAATGCACTTTTAACCTTGTTACTGGCCCTAATGTAAATCATAAGTGATCCCAAGGATAGGGTTGTGACATTTGAGCTATCATTAACTTGGTGTTGCAAGTATGACCTTTCATTGCTTGCATCCTTCTCTCTCAGGAGAACTTCTTACCCATTTGTAGAGTTAATGTCTCTTTAAGTTAGACCTTTATACATTTCATACTTTCAATTTTGAACTCTATATTTTTCTTTGCATTGTTTTTATTTTATGTGCTTTTGGGGAAGTTTTTTTCGCATCTTAAACAATATTGTTATCTTGCATTGTCTAATCTATAGTATGCTTTTGGAGGATGGGCTCTAATGATCATGGTTACACACAATCTGTTGTGATCATAGTGGCCTCATGGAAAGCTATTGACATAGAGCCTTATTCCTTGCTGCAGGGAGAGTCATTTTCCATTGGAGGGTTGCAAGTTGCACATGTGTTGAAAATAGGCAATTCAGGAAGGGCTCAGAACACCTAATTGAGCTCTCAACAAAGTGACTACCTGTGCCTAGGAGAATTATGTGGCCAGTGAAATATATCTCTCAAATTCAAAGACCAAACCAAGTTTCATTAAAACTTTACATCTAACAGCTGGAGGACAAGATATAGAAGACATGCAGACTACATGCTGCATGAACCCCCCTTGCAAAACCTTGAATGACATTTAATAAGGTGGAATAACTTAAATCAGGGGCCTGTGCTCACTAATGTACATATAACAAATGCCATACAAAAACTACAAGTTTTGTCTCCCTACTCGAATGGAGCCTCCCCACCCTCCAGCTCGTGTCTTTTGCTTCATGCTGGCAGCACTATTTGCAGCCCTAAGCTGAAATGTCACCATTGTTTACAGCTCCCTGCCCTTGAGACCATGTCTCCAGTTATCACAAACATTTGTCCTTGCCTTGATTGCTCCTATCCAGAAACATCTCATACTTCCAATCTCCTCCAACACTTGCAGCTACTTATGAGTCAACATGTTCACACTGACCTTCCTCTGGGTACTAATGCCTCCTCAATCATGAACAAGGAAGGGCAAGGACACTGGAGGTTGTAGGCCCTCAAAGAGGATGGCATGCAAACTTCAAAAGCACTACACACAAGGCTCCCTTTCTTCAATTATCCCTGCCCCTTCACCAAAAAAGGCCCAGTTCCAACCATGAAGCGCTTAGCATGTTTGTCACACCTGCATCTGCTAGGCAAAAAGAACAGAGCCAACAGGCATTGCTACAAAGTTGAGCTAAGAAATTACCTTGACTGTGCGAGGAGGTGTGCCTGGTCTTGCTGCATTGTTGCCATAACTGGCAAACTTTTGTTTCTTCTCAGCAGGTTTAAGAATTTGAAATGAGCACATGAGAGTGTCATCCACACTCATCATTGCTCCAGCATTGTCAAATTCACCACAGTAGTTTGGAGCAGAGAATATGGTGACTAGCTGACGCTTTGCAAAAAACTCATAACCATCCTCAACTACCTGTACCAGCAATGCATTCGTCAACAAGAGGTGGGAAAAAACAAACCCCTGGCCTTCTCATACCATGACCTATGACCACCAATCAAATAGGCACCTTTGGATAGACATGGTCTTGAGCCTTGGCTTTAACCCAAGAAAGTGGGCACTGGACTGACCTTGCCACCTTTTCAAACACATTCTCCAGACGGGGGACAGAGCAGATAGGGCTCTGTCAGTGAGCTGTAGGAGCACAAGAATAATGATTTGAAAAACCTAATGTAAAAGCTCACATATTCTCATCAATGCTCCCAAGACAAAGGCAATATGCCATGACTAAGTCAAAAGTGTATTCCTAATGCATCTGTCTGTCCATATTTCTGCAGAGGTTAAAGGCACAGGAGGTCCCTTGAACAAAGTGCGATCCACAAGTCATGTTTGGAAATACTAAAAAGTTTCCTGAGCACGTCCAGGCTATATTTGGGGACTCACAATCTTCAAACATTCTATATTAGGTTGTTCAGCATTTCAACATTCACATTGTCTGTCTTCAAGACAGCATGCAAATTAGGGGAATTACGAACACTGCTGAAACCAAAGAACAATGAGAACACACAGCTAGTTTCATCAACAACTATTGACAACTCCTGTTGATCCTTAAATTTACGTGATTGTGATCCACAAAAACTCTTAAAGATTGAATGTAACCAGTAGTGTTGCCCTCTAACCTCCAATCCTGAGGTTTTTTTGCCTACTTACTAGAAAAACCTGGAACTAAATTCCTTAGCTTTGGTTTCTCTGCTCCATTTTGGTTGTTCCTTGTGCTCTACCTTGCTTCCTGCTTGTTTGTTGAGGTTACAGCAAGGCTATTAACTACATTTCTGATACATGCCATTCTGCTATGTTCTTTATGGAAGTCAAAGGAGACCAATGGTGGGTGAGGGGAAGAAAGATGAAAGTGCACCTGATGTGCTCTGCAGATGAGATCCAAGTCATGCTTTTGGAGGAAGTCTGAGACTATGTCTGCACCAAAAGTGAAGGACACACCTCGGTCATTTTCTCCCCAGCCTGTAACATCTTTATCAGGGTCTGCCCATAGCAGGTCACACAACAACCCTGTATCTGGTACATCAGTTGGGCGTGCAATTTTCTTTATCTGGTCCAAGTTCTTGAGGTCAGGAGAGAGGCCTCCATGCATACACAGGATTTTCTCATCAATTAGAGCAGCCACTGGTAAACAGTTGAAGCAATCTGTAAAAGTCTTCCACAAGCGGATGTTGAAACGTCGTTTACACTCATCATAGAAACCATATATTCGGTTGATTGAGGCACATTCATGGTTACCCCTCAACAAAAAGAAGTTTTCAGGGTACTTGATCTTATACGAGAGTAGGAGGCAAATGGTTTCCAGGCTTTGTTTCCCACGATCCACGTAGTCCCCTAAAAACAAATAATTTGCCTCTGGAGGGAATCCACCATACTCAAACAGCCTCAAGAGGTCTGAATACTGCCCATGTATGTCACCTGCAAACTCAGCCCCACAATCTCTCAAGCTTGCACTGTATGTATACAGAATGGTTGATAGCCCTAATTCTAATCCTTACATCCAATACATCTGCAATCTCCGCTCGATGAACAAAAGAACAATCTCTGCTTGATGAAAAGCTTCACTCTCATAAATGTTAGGAACTAGGGCGGCTATACCATTTGAGTTCTTCATGTGCCTCTGTATCTATATTTTTCCAATTAGTGTTCCTAACACCACTTATGTTCAAATGAACAACAAAAGAAGCTGACAGACAGACAATATACAAGAAAGCCAATGCTGACACTTCAAACTTTGCAACAATCACTGGCTGAACAACCATCCAAAGCATCCTTATGTTATCCTTTTTAGGCGGCTCCGAAATGAACGAAATCAAGGAATCCAATAACTACCAAATGCAACAAAACTGTTGTACTTAAAACACTGCATCAACAAAGCTTCATAACCCTTTATGTTCGGCCCTTTGGACCCTGTTCCGGAAGCCACGACAAGCGTATAGAGTGAAGAGAAAACATACGAGTAAACATTAAGGAAAAAGGCTCCCTCCGAGATGCTCGCCGAGGGGAGGGGAGGGAAGGGGGGATATCCTACCACAGATCTTGATCGGAGCTTCAAGCTCGAGGAGGTTCGGCTGTGCAAGGAAGATGTCCTTGGATGCAAGGCACAGCTGCCGAATCTCCGCCTCTGAGAGCTGCACTTGCTTTCCAGGCCTGCCGCTCCGCACATCTAGTAGTCTGGTTATGATATCGTCCAGAGTCGTGCTATCCATTCCTGCTCCCCCTCCTCACCTCCCTCCTCGACTGCAGGATTGGTCCCCGTCTCTTCCCTCTTCCCGGTTCCGGATTCCTCGCCCTCAAACCACCAGAGAATACGTTTCACCGATTATTTTCACAAACCCAGAAGCGAAGACAAAGAATAAGAAGCGGAAGGAGAACGAAAAAAAAACACAGAAGCAGGAGAAGCACAAGAAGAAGAAGAAGAAGAAGAAGAAGGAAAAGCGGATCAAAACACAGAGTGCGAGGGCTACGGAGAAACAAATCAAAGAAGGAAGAGAGGAAAAAAAAAGACCCTACAGTCAGCGGCTAGGGTAGAAAAAGAGATCCCCGTTAGAGCACGGCACTGGCGAGAACCATCAGCGATGGAAATACGTAAAACGGGAAAGAAGAAGAAGATGATGAAGAAAGAGGGGGAGCAGCAGGCAGCGCGTGAGAGAAGAATAAAAGGAGAAAGCGCGCCAGCAGCAGCAACAGCAACAACACAGGACGCACACAGCAGGAGTCTCAGCACCGCAAACGAACGGCCTCTGCCCCGTAAATCTACCATGGGATTAGATACCCCTGTCCAACTCTTTTGTCCATCCTAAATCTACCCCAAGAGCTACATTCAAGGTCTACAAATCAGGTAGAATATTAGAAGCTCTCTAGAAAGATCTAGGTAATAAAAGTAATTAAGTTTAATTTTTCTTTGTTTGGAAAAAAAAGAAAAAAGGAAAGAAAAACAAACCTTTGGACAATTGGTGGTTGCCTATAGGTATGCTGGAATTTATTATGATTATTCCAAAATACCTAGGCAGGTTATTCACTAATTAATTAATTTTTTGAAAATTTTGAAAATTTTGAAATTTATAATTACAAATAATAATAATAATAAATTAATAAATTAATAAAACCTTATCTGCTGTGTGGCCAAAAATCTGAATGAAGCTCTCAAGCACAAAGCTTTATTATTTACTATTTTCCAAATTAATAATATTCTCACTGCTGAACGTAACAGACCAAAAATGATTAATTATTAGGCACCTTGATGCCAAACCAGCCTAGCTACTACTACTACTACTACTACTACTACTAGGGTATGGTTATTTTTTCACCCTGGGTAGTTGAAGAGTTTACTTAATTAAAGCTAATTTTTCCCAACACATCTTATTTTACATATAAAAAATAAATCAATAGTTTGTAATATTATATAGTAAATGATGGAAAAATATGTAGTTTCAAAATTAAAATTCGTTTTTTTTTTTTCACCATGGGAAAAACACCCTTTAGGGTGGGGGCATTCCAGAAATAGGGGGTGCCTATGGGTGGAGACGGAGTCAAGCCTATCCCCCCCCCCTGCATTTCAGGAATGCCCATCACCCATGATGGGCCTTCAACACACCACCAAATTATAGGGACAATTCGGCTTTCAAAAATGTTCAATTTTGTGAAGTTTCTTAGGTTAATAATAAAATGCTTTTGGACTTGCATTTCTTTGCCTTTTAGAAAAAGATATTGTGGACACTAGACACTTCTTCTTGCATGGAAGGAAGGAAGACACAAAATTTGCCACATATTATGCAATACCCAAAAAAAAACAACTAAGGAGCTCATAGTATACTTTTTAGTCTAAAATGGCTTTGAGGGCAACTTCCTCTTGGGGGGGGGATATATCCAAGAAGCTTATGATGTGAGGAGGTGAATGAAGAAGAAGACACTGCAATGGTTTCCAGGAAGCCTGGGACTCATTGGGAACAGGACCATAAATAACTCTTTTATTATTACATGGGAAGCTTCTGGGAACAGCTGGATGAAAAGGAAAAAATGTTAAGGAAAAATGATGCTTTGTGTAGGTTAAAAGCCCCCAGGAGAGGGTGTTTTCCCCAACTAAAACACCCTCCCAAGGTGGAGTTGAGGGGGGGAGGGGGTGCTTCCCAAGTAAAAAGGCCTCTTAATGGGCCATATTAAGCTCCAAAAGTTAGATTTGAACTCTGAGACTCTCTGATTTAGTCTAAGCCTGGGATTATTTCTAATATTTAGAAATAATTTAAATGAATTTTTTGGGATTTTTTTTTACCATTTAAGCCTGGGATATTTCTAATATTTAGAAATAATTTAAATGGATTTTTGGGATTTTTTTTTACCATTTTAAGCCTGGGATATTTCTATTATTTAGAAATAATTTAAATGGATTTTTGGGGATTTTTTTTTACCATGGTAGTAGCATCCTGGGGTGCTAGTTCAACCCAAGGCACGTTCTGAGGTGCCACTTTTCTCGGGCATCCGAGAGCAAGTCATCCAAGCCTTTTCCTCCATTATTAAGTCAACCTCACGTTGAGTTGACTGTTTCTAAAAGACAAATGGACGTTTAAAAATTTATAAAAAATAAAAATAAAAATAAAAATAAAAACTCAATGGGTATAAAAAAATGGAAAATAAAATATTTCAGCCAGGGTGCTTTTCAATGGGTGTATAAAAAAAATGAAAATAAAATATTTCAGCCAGGGTGCTTTTCAATGGGTGTATAAAAAAAATGAAAATAAAATATTTCAGCCAGGGTGCTTTGCAATTGGTACAAAAATGAAAATATAATTTTTTTTTGCCAGGGTTGCTTTTCAATGAGTATAAAAATGAAAATAAAAATATTTCAGCCAGGGTGCTTTGCAAAATGGTTACCCCAGATTTAGGGAATTATTTAGGGAAATCTGGGTAACATTATTTTCAATTGAAAAATCACATTTCGATCTCAAAATATTTAGAATTAAATTAATTTTTTTCGTCTTCTGCAACTGGTTGGTTCATAGTTTTTTCAACAAGTATATATCCTGAAAATATCCTGAAAATCTGGATATCATGACACAATATCACTCAGGATTTATCATTTTTTGAAATCTTCAAGATATCAAAAAAAAATTTGATATCCTTATCTGTGGATCTCAAAATTATGATATTTGGTCATATAATATTCGGACATAATTTTTTTTTGTTGAAAATATGATATCCAGGGCGTATATTAAATCCTTTGCCCAGATTATGGATATGAGAGGGGTTTACATTACACGTGTAGGTTATTAGAATGATCAAAATAAAATTGTGGGTGCCAAGGTATAGGTCGAAAGGAAAAAAAAAGTTTTGTCCCTTGGGTTAGGCTGTTACAAGGGAAAAAATTGTTGTTGCCATTGCTCTTAGACCTAAAAAATCAAAACCCTAAATTTAGAATAAAATGGGTTTCGAGCTTAGCTCAAACCCCACTTTCTCCTTTTCTCGCTTCTTTTCTTCACATTGTTCTATTCTCCTTCTCATGTTGTTCTACTCTCCTTTTGTTGCTAGGTTCTTTTATGCGCATTGCTAGGCTTTCTTCCTCATGTTGTTGGGTTTTCCTCCTTGCACTATTCTCCTCTCCTCCTTGTGTTGTTCTACTTTTTTCGGTTCTCTTTTGCGTTATTGCTTTCCTCTTTGCGCTACTCTCCATTTCAATTGTTTTCATATTTCAAGTACAAGTTCTTCATGCTAATGTTCTCCTCTTCACATTGTTGTTGTTGGTGTGTTGTTATTCATTGAAGAATATTGTATTACCCCTTACATTCCTTCTTGGAAGAATTGGGAGTGGTTAGGAATCGAATCAAAAACTTGCATTTTTTCAATAAGTTTTTTTCACTTTGTTTATTTCTATTTCTTTTGATTTTGTATCTCATGTGTTTTGTTTCTTTTTTTTGTTTTTTTGCTTGTGGTGTAAGTCTTATAACAAATGTTTTTGGAAACAAACATAAACCCTTGTACTTTTGACAATTTTATATATTTGCTAACTTGTTTTGTAATATTCTTTTTTGGCTTGTTTGTAAATGTTTTACAATATTATATCTTTGTTTGTTTTGTAGTTTTCTATCTTTGCTTACATATAAATAATTTGCATCATACTTAGTTATGCATAAAAGGATTATCATCAGATCACACAACAAAACTTTATTTCCTTAGTTTTCTCCACCATTTGGCCTCATAGGAAAATTGTGAAAGATGGAGGGGTCAAATGAATTAATAATCATACAATGCAAATTGAAGAATATATAATATGCACATTTGATGAAACTAAAGTTAATCAAGTAAAGGAAGAAATAAAAAATCCAAGCCTACAAATTGAAGGAGGTAGAGTGTCAATAGAATCTTATGAAGATAAAACTAAACAGATTTTGCAACAATCGTAGACTCAAAGAAAAAAAATGGCGTCCTCATAATAGAAATGCACTTTGTTGATTTTTTTATTATGTTAATGATAACTCAATAGTAAACTTAGATGTTCCTTAAATAATGCATTGTTTATTATGTCATTCTCAACCTATTGTTTCTATGAATTCAAGAAAATAGTTAAGGAAAAGTTTGATAACATAATATAAAACAAGTGGCATAACATGTATGAAGAAACAACTTGATGCAGATCATTTAGCAATTTATCAAAGGTTTCAAGGAAATTTTTTTTTTCAAGGAAAATAAAATGTTGAAAGAAAATATTCAAAGAAGAGGTCTCTTGTTTCCAATTCTTCCATTTTTGAATTGTTTGCTTCAAAAGATCCCATAAAAAAAGATGACGTGGAACAAAAAATGTTTATGGATAATCTTGCACTTTTAATAGCGAAAAGTCACTTGCAATTTGGGGAGAGTGTGTGGTTAAAGTGTTTAGTGTTACAATTATGTCCTTGTGTGCAATTCCTTTCTTGAAAATTATTTTCAAACATTGTTTTGTTTGAAATGGTGGAAAAAACTAAGGAAACATATGTTTTGCCTTTGTTAAATGATTGTAGTTGTGTTATTACTAGTTTTCATTTGGAGATGTCCAAGTGTGCACATGATGTGTTTGTCTTAGTCATAATTTTTTTGGGATCTAATTGGAAACCAAAACATGTTACTTTTGGTTTGTTTGAAGTTATTGAAACTACAAGACAAGCATTGACTAAAAATCTTATTGAACTTTTAGATGCATATGGCTCGAAAAATAAGATCATAACATATGTGAAGGATCAAGGTTCAAATTTAAATACATTAAGCAATGCATTCAAATCTGTTGTTAAATGTGAAATTTTAGGCTTGGAAGAAAACTTTCAAGGAACATGTTTTGGTCATGTTTTTTCCAAAGCATGCCAATATGCTTCAATTGATGATAAAGTTTGTAAGGACTTGAAATATGTGTCTATTAAATTTTCCCAAACATATTTGCAAAAATGCATTACTTGGCCAAATTTTTTTGGTAAAGGTAATCGACAATGGAACAAAGTTTGCATTGAAGCTAGTTTAAGACCCATGAAATCAAATACTCTAGTGAAAACAAGGTTAGTTTAATTTTTAGACATTTAACTTTTTACTCCATTTTTGTAAGTTTATTGTTTCTAATTTATTTTAATTGTAAGTTGTTTTGATGGTCCTTGATCAACTTTTGTAGGTTTGCAAGTAAAATCATCATATTTCAAAAGGCATTACAATTCAAGGTAGCAATTGTCCTTTGTTATAGCCAACAAATTACAATGAGGAGTATTGGTCGTGTCCCTCCACCTTTAACTTGGCACACGTCTCAAATAATTGTTGATGTTTTGTCTTCGATTATAAGTGCTTATGTCTTGAATGAATCTCGTGGGCATTGGCTACTTTTTGATGCTTTGAATGTAATAATCATTATGAGCTTGAAATTTGAAGAAAAAATCTAAAATTTTATCCAATTTGCAGGATTTAATTAATGATGATTTAATTGTAGCCTAGGAATTACCATTTGTTTACATCTAACATTAGAAGAGAAGTGTGTAACATTTTAGATGGTTTTTTTTCATTATTTAAAAAGTATGAAGGAAATAAAACACATAAGATGTTGTCCCCTATGTTAGACCCTAGATTTAAAGTTTGAGGTTGGTTTCATCTCTTATTGATCGAGAGCAAGTTGTTTTCATTATGGAAGAATATCACCAAAGATCTTTATTTCCTATGTTTTTGAAATGCTACGACATCCTCCACCCTATGGCAAAATTTGGACTTGTGACAAATATGCAAATTGATGAAGAAAGTAGCTTGGACATTTTTGAGATGTCTATTGGCACCACTGAGCCAACAAAAAAGGCAGTGAACAAGGATTTGATGATGTTTAAAAGGTTTAAAGTGGATGTCAAGGACATTAAATGTCCTTTATAATGGTGGGTGAAACACAAATCTCTATTTCCAATTGTGGCATTTCTTGTTTGTTAGATTTTTGGCATTGGTAGTTTTTAAACATGATGTAAAAGAATTTTTTCATTGGTTGAAATTTTTACAAATTTGAGGAAATGTTGTTTATAATCAAATAATTTAAATAAGATATTTTTGTTAGTCAAAATTGGCCTACTGATCCTAGGCGGGTTGTAGTTCACCTTTTAATTTGATTGAGGTTGATGTTGCCTCGAAGAATGATTAGAACAATATGAAGGTGAATTTGTCTGAGATGAACTTTTGGATTTATAATTTGTAAAATAATTTTGAATTTTTTATAAAATTTTTTGTTATCCAGAATGTTAATTTATCTAACAAATATTATTGGTGATAGATATCCAATCATATTGAAATTTGGCATTAGACTTTTAATTTTTATGATATATTTAAAGGATATTACAATTAAGTTTTAAATACTAATAATAATAATAATAATAACTGAAACTAGTGGATAACAAATAGGTGGATAACCAGAATTGGCGAATTTAAAAAAAATGTTATATTTGCCCAACATTAGTTTGATCGCCATTTTTGTAGGAGGGCCCTATTTTGTGTGGTGTTAAAAGAGTAGATGGAGCCCTCCTCTTGGCTCTCATCTATCACACTAAAAATTGGCAAAAATGACTTTGGAGTGACATTTTTGCAAAAAAAATGTTCACTTCACACCTCATAGCCTATTTCCGATTCTCTCAAAAAAAAAATCCAAGTAAATATTACTCTGTTGCCTTTAGAGTTAGAAGGTGATCTT
>Ga0209208_10010350_pt1 | contig 12111 bp, 12 predicted proteins | sample S1TSphfallax_3_FD_187694 | JGI IMG/M metagenome (GOLD analysis project Ga0209208, IMG submission 187694) | Host-associated microbial communities from peat moss isolated from Minnesota, USA - S1T2_Fd - Sphagnum fallax MG (SPAdes) (version 2) | ecosystem: Host-associated > Plants > Peat moss >...
ATTGATTAGGAAAAGATCAATTGTTGAAAGTTCAAGTTGAAAAAATAAATTGATGAGATAGTATAAATAACAAATGTAACAAAAAAAATGCTCAGGATTTACTTGAACTTTTTCACGCATGTGATGTCATTAACTTTGAAATGGGTTAGCGATCATTTGCAACAACTAATTCATCAAGCAAAAAATATAGGATTAATATTTTCATTGTAATAGACAATGCATTGCATGACTTGAACATTGACAACATGTACACATCCAACATCATTTGCACAAATGAAAGCCTAGGTGAGAAAATTGCAACTTCATGTCTTCCAAAACTTAACTTGTTCATGTATGGTTTTGAAAAGGTTAGTTACAATAGGTGAATTGGGTTGTTAAACATCATTTCTATGTGACAAAGTAAATGCCCCAAGTATGCTAGGTTCTTGAGCTCCATGGCTACATGATGGATTTTGGTGCACTAGTTGGTATGCTACTAGTTTCACTATTTTCATGAACTTAAAACGTAAAGACAAAAATATTAACAACCTAACATCCTTACAGTCAAAATTGAAATCCATTGCAAAATGGATTAAAATTTTTAGTAGCAATTAGTTTATAATGTATTGCGATGTCAACTTTCTCTACTCTCTACATAACACAAACTAAGCAAAACACAACTTAAAACTTGAAACATGAAACCTTCACACAAATCTCAAAACTCAAATTAACAAATGTTGATGTTGTGATTTCATACCAATCACTAAATGGACTATGGATTTCCATCACCACCTCCTTCCAATGCTTAAAGCTTATAGTTTAAAGATACAACCTTCAACAATCAAAACCATAATTAAAACTACTACCACCATTTGTCAAACACATTATAATTCATAATTGAAAAAACCATTCAAGAGGTCAAAAAAACTTTACAAGTTTTTCAAGTCAATACATCTTTGGTGCATAAGGTTATTTTGCCACCTTAAAACCAACAATTTTAAACAAAACCAATTATTTTATAATTTGACCTCAAATAAGTGTGTATATATTTGGATATATAGCTGATGTGGGTTCATTCACAATTTTAGTAACCACCCAACATTAGGATAATACTAATTATAGTCTTGTAAAAATTTGAAATTCAAAGAAAACATAAAGAACTAAATACAACATTTTTATTTTTCAAAAAAACATTATGCGCCTATCCCATTTGGATCTCCTAGTTATGCACTTTTTCAACCTTTTCCCTAGGTGGGATAGGTTGCCATTTACTGGTTCCAATTTTGATGTGTTCGGTTTCATTTGTAATGTGAATCAACAATGGAAAACACAATTGAGATGTGAATCAACATCAGTAAAACTCAAGTACAATTTGGAACAAGTCATGGTAAAACCAATTACTAGTTACCACCTAATGGAACGGTGGTTCACCTTCTTGGGCTTGCCTCATTCCTAGGTCAAATGCATTACATTGCAAAACACATATTAAGCTGATATGATTGAGTAGATATGTTGATACAACATGGTTCCAACTTCCAACTACTACACTATTCAATACCTATGTTCATTTGTAATAAAATATGAATGCAATGGTGGACCATTACACCTCAAAAAACTCCAATGCACATTCTTTGTTGTTCCTTTTGTCTCTTTCAAGACTATGTGTTATGTCCTTAACTTTTCCCCAACTTAAACATGAGTTACTCTTTTGAAAGCACAACAAACTAAACTAAAAAAACCCCGAAAGATGATTTGTATCCATTTATAAACATGATCATCAAGCAAATTGAATTACAAATGCAAGTGGAGAGGTTGTAAAGGAACTCATAATTGGTTTTAGATTCAACCCTTAAAACAATTCATCATCTCTTCTCATACATGAATGCAATTATACATCTATGAAAAGTGCCACCCAATTAGCATAGGACACATGAACAACACACATAACTCATCAAAGGGATTGGAACTTGGACATGTTCTAATTGCCATTCCTCAACCATGTATGGAAAACATAGAACTCTCCAAAAAGGTTGAAACTTGGACATGTTCTCATCACCATTTATGAACCACAAGGAAATGAAGATCTTCACAAGAGTGCAAGGAAATAATGTCGGGCTTTACTTTCTCACTCACCCAACCTTTATTACAAACTAATTATTTATCCAATAATTATTATGTCTAGGTTGAAAAGTCAAGGACATTTTATTTGATTGTAAATATGTAATTAAAATTTAATAATCATTCAACGTGACACCTTCCATGCTGAAAATGGACTTGTGTGACGAGAGAGATGACACCTTATTTTTACATGGTGGAATAGTTCTAGGATTGAGAGGATGGTACCTAGTTGTGCTCGAGGTTTTCCTATTAAAAGTTTATTGCTAGGAAACTTATTGCTAGAAAAAAATTGAATGAAAATTTAATTTATTAAACCTAGCAATAAATTTAATTATTAAGAAATTATTTCAATTTTTACTAGTTGCCAAACCCATTAGTTTTTTATTGAATTTTAAAAACATTTTTTTCAACAAAAAAAGGATCCAACAACCCATTTTTTTGATAATTCAAATTTCTATTTTATTTTGCAATATTTCAATTTTTTGACATTTAAGAATAATTACACAAAGTACATAATTGTTTTGTAATTTTTATAAAAAAAATCTAGTTGCTGAGAAAGTCATTCCTTTGTAGATTCTATGGGGTTTTTTGGCCAAACTATTTCTAAAATTTCCTTTTCTTTGGCTATCCTTTTAGGAATTATTTTAAGCCGAACTATAGTGCTTGGTACAGTATGTAGATATGAATTGGGATTTTATTTTTATTTTTTTGGCAATCATCCCTAGTAACATTAAGTCAAATATGGCTATCGACCAGAGGTGGAGAACAACTCTTTAATCAACCTTGTATATTCCTGGCTACACACTGAAAAACAAAAGAAGAAATCTTACAATTTTTACTTTTTTTATTCCCTCACTTCTGGCGATGGAAAGCCCCTAAAAAATCACTTTATTTTCGATTTTTGGCGAAATTTCGCCACTAGTAGAAAAGGCTACCAGGTAGCAGACTTTGGTGCTCAACCGATTTGGTAGATTCTGGAAAGGAGAACGATTCCGGCCGGAACTGCAGTCTAAAAATGGTGTTGGAATGCTCTTCTCGTAAGCCTGATTACGGGTCTTGTGTTCTTTCTCGCGGTAGACTTTTGGTGGAAACGTGGAAACTCAGCGATTTGTTGGTAGATTCTGGTAAGGAGAACTATTCCGGCTGGAACTGTCGTTGTAAAAGCGGTGTTGGAATGCTCTTGTTAGTCTGCTGCCTACGGAGCTTGTGCCTGTCGCACTTCTTGCTCGCGTTCTTCGTCACACGCGAAGCAGGCAGTTCTTCTTCGTCGTCGCGGCGGCATCGGCACGGATCGGATTTATTCCCGTCCAAGACAAGTCCCGATCTTCGATTCCGCATACTATTTTTTTATAGGGAGGGGGGGAAAAAAAAACAAAACAAAACAAAACTCGTCCGGAACAGGAAGTGCGATTTTTTGTGAATTGGAGACTGAGTTTTGAGCTGCATTTGTAGAAGAATTGCGCCGCTGTTGTGTGTGCGTGAGCGAGCAGTAGACATCTGAGGATAGTCCCCGAATGCCTAGCTTCCGTGTTGTTGAAAGAGCTTTTTTTCGGAAATAAATATCGTCGAGGCTTAGTTTCTATCTTCCATATCGTTTTTTGTTTGAGGAACCGGAGTTAGGAACCGTTTTCTTGCTCTGGTTGCTTGGCTCGCGACGACTCATCGGGGGTCGACCCTATCCGTCGTTGTTGGATGCTGCGGAATTTGAACATCTTGCTTCACGGAGATGGAATTCGTGGTTTTCTGGAGAGGTTAGGTTTTGGTGAGGAGGTTGAGAACAGAGGGGAGGGAGGCTTTCTTGTCGTCTGAAGACGACTTGGTGATGGGACTAGGAGAAGCCGAGGAGGAACGGCCAGAGCGGCAGCGGGTGGTGGCTCAAGTTGTAGGGCAAGGGCGGCGCTTGTAAGGCATGACAAAGCAGCGGTCGAGCGCACAGATAAGTGCGGATGATTACGGCGATGATAGCGCGGCATTGACAGCAGGAGGAGGAGGAGCACGGCTTCGTCCGATGCAAGAAGTCATCAGGAACTCCCCAACCTCGCAGCGTCCGAAAAGGATACGCAAGAAGAAGAAGGAATGGGATTGGGATATGCTGGAGTCTTACAGCCGCCGCAAGGAGCGCATCAATAGAAGAGCCAACAAGGAAGGGAGAAAGACACCTGATGCTCCTCGGGTGAAAGACAATAATGGCAAAGAAGTGAAGGAGGATGCGAATCATGAGAAACCAGAGAACGCCGCCGCCGAAGAAGACGACGGATCCGAGGAGTCCAACATTGATGACCACAGAAATGATGACATAGAAGAGGAGGAAGAGGAGGAGAGTGACGAGGAAGATGAGTCTGTGTACGAGGAAACACTTGGAGAGGGAATGTTTGAAATTGAGGCAATCCGCAGAAAACGAACACGTAGGGTAAGAAGGCCTCTATACTTTTGCCACCTTCATTCTGTTCCTTGTTTGAGCTTTGATGTCTCACCTTCAAGGTCTCTCAAGCAAGCTCTTCTGGTGGCGTTTTAGCTGAAAAGACAGCATCCACTGGAGACAAAACTGTATTTCTGTGAAGTTTTTGGGCTAGGTAGTCATTCACTCTAGAAACAATTGCTCAAATCCAACATACTGGAACAGAGATTCAACCCTGAAGATATAGACACTCAACCCTAAAACAAGGAGAAGTTCTCAATACTTGTGAAGATTTAGACACTCAACCCTAAAACAAGGCAAATTACTCAATACTTGTGAAGATATAGACATTCAACCCCGAAACAAGGAGAAGTTTTCAATACTTGTGAAGATATAGACACTCAACCCTAAAACAAGGAGAAGTTCTCAATACTTGTGAAGATATAGACACTCAACCCTAAAACAACCAAGTATAATTTTTGACAAATGGTGAATCCTTGGCTGGTGGTTGAGAAATGTTTCCGATTGTTGGTTTGGATCCTTAGTCATTGTCTCATGCTTGGTGTCCTGATACAGGTGTTTACCGTGTTGAAACTGATTGGATTGTTGTTGTGAACCCATATGGGGTTTGTGTTGTTTCCAGGGAAAGAAGGAGTATTTTGTGAAATGGTGAGTTCCAGAGATTACCCTGTACTTGTTTCTTATCATCTTGACACATCATCATTTAAAAACCTTGAACTGGTTGAATCAGGACTCCACAAGCATGTGTAGCTTTGGATTTGATGGCATAATAATTATCTTTGTGGAACAGGCGAGGGTGGCCAGAGAAAGACAATACATGGGAGCCTTACGAACACATACGAAGATGTAGTGACATTCTTGAGGAGTTTGAAAACAGGTGTGTCTTTTTTTTAATAAACCTGGAAACATTAAGTGCTTGTTCTGGTTTTTTTTTCTTCACTTGGGATTTTTCAAACAACACATTATCAGGGCATGATTTTGACTGGCTTTATTCTTTGAATGTTTGGCAAAGAACACGACGGGGAAAGCGCAAATTTGGACAGTACACTCTTGAGAGTAGGAAGAAGCGCACCTCAGCTTCCACTGCTGATGAGGATGTACCTAGTGTAAGTGGAGGGGATGAAACTGTGAAGTCATCAACAGATTCTTATGCCGTACCTCAAGAGAAGGAGGGTAAATCACGGCAGCGACACATCTTAGCTGGGAGAATGACTAGTCCCACTTCAGCTGAAGCAGCAAGAACATTGTTAGACTTACCAGAAGAGGCACCCACAAATTCACTGCCTGCCCCATCCAGTGATCCTGCTGCTCCAGGCACAAGTACAGTTGCTGGGAATGGTCATCCCAATGGGGAAAATGGAGTTGAATCACAAGGCAAGAATGCAAACCTTGAAGAAACAACTCCATTGGCTGGAGCACAGGAGAGGGTTGAGGAGATTATTGGTGAAGCCCCGGGTATAGGTTTGAAAAAATGCAGCAGTCAAATGGTGGGAGGGGCCAATGTCCTAGCTGATGAAGCCATGGCCAGGCTGTATGCAGAAAGGAGTGATAGGCCCATTGTGCCCACATCTGAAGCTAGTAGCAGGAGAGAACAGGCAAACATTCCTGCTACACCAGCCAGTGCGTTTGCGGTCCCTGATGGCCATAGGCCAATAGATGCAACTGAGCAGCCAGGAGAGGCAGGGGGGCTGGTGGAAATGAGGCACTCTGATGATGAGTTGGATGTGAAAAATACTGTTACAGGGAATGAGCCGATTCAAGGTAGCTCAAGGTCAGAGGGACTGGCTGTAGGTTCAAAAAAGAGGAAGATTGCTGCCCCGCGGCGAGTTATACAACCACAGGAACCTGAGGATGCGCAATTGACTCTGGATGGCAGCAAGGAGGGTGGGCAAACAGTGGAGAAGGAAGTTGCAACTCAAACTGCAGAGGGAACTCCTGGGCAGAAATTGGGAACCACAAAAAGAAAGAATGAAACATCCAACCATAGGGAGTCCCCATCTAACCCCCCAGGTTCTGAGGGGATTGGGAAACACACGCTATCGTGGGATGGAAACATTAAAGTAACAAGTCCCCCATTTGTTACCCAAATCCTGAAGGCCATCAGCTACAGCAATTCAGTCACTGATGATAAGCAAGACGTAGTGGTTCTTTTCAAGGCTTCAAGGTTTCCTTGCCTAACCATCCCGAAGATGCACTGCACCCTAGGAATCTGTTTATGTGATTCATTTGTATCAAAACTGATCTAAGAGTGCAGTGCTGTTGTTTCCTGTCTGGATCAGACTTTTCTCCTGTGTTTGTATCAGTTGTGTAACTGTGGTGTGGGATTTTCATGTCTGCCTGGCAGATCTGATGGGGAGGAAGTGGTGGTTGATAACAAGTTTATGCGTGATAATTACCCAATTCTGGTACTACCTTGTGCTTTCCTGGTACATGTCATGATGCTAATCATAAGCTTACCAAATAGGTTATTGACACTGAGTGTACTGCAACCATTTGTTAGTTTGATTTTGCTGGCATGCACATGGTGCTGATTGCCTGTCCCTGGTAGGTTAGCTACAAGAGGTGAGAATCACAGCATGTTGGGCATGCAGGAGTGAAGTTGTGAATTGATTCACTGTTCTATTTATGCATGGCTGGTTAGTGGGATATAGTTGTCAACAACTTGAGGATCATGTGAGGTTTCTTCTGGCCTGAAAAAAAACAAGTTGCTCCTACCAACAAACCAATTGCTGCTAAGCATTTTTCTGTTTAACAGTCTGCTATCTTCGTTCAAGTATATAGCTGCAGTAATTGATTGCAGATGACTTGCAAACCCATGTTAGCTCACAATAATTGGATTCTTGGATTGTTGCAGCTTATTGATTTTTATGAGCAACATCTGCGTTACAGTACTGCAACTTAACTTGTAGCACGTGAGCGGTAACATCTTGGAGACACAGTCTTTGCAATGGAATCAAAGTCCAGAAGGATGAAACCATGTGCTGCCTTGCATCAGCAGATGGATATCCTTCTTTAGTTCTGGTCAGGGATTTGGAGACACAAAATTTAATATTGAATCATGCCCAGAAGGATGGAAAGCATTGGCTGCCACTGATAAGCAGAGAGATACCCTCCTTGAATTATGATCCAGGATTGACCCTAATGAACTGAGGTGTGTATTGACAAAGCTGGCACAGTTGAGGGAAGGACCTAGGTTCTTCTGTGCTACATTTGAAAGTAGTGTATGAGTTTTTTGTACACTGGATTGCCTGTGTACATATGTTGCTAGCTTTGTGGTTGGAAAGTTGAGTTCTCTCTTATCTGCCTGAACTATTAGGAGCTCATCCCACTGGGAACATACTCCCTTTTGTTGTAACATGAATCTACCAACAATGATTGCCAACTTTTTGACGGGCATCATAGGTCTGCTTCTCCAGCAGTCTTGGTTATTCTCCACTGTCATCTGTCAATGTGGATTGTTCTAAGTGAAATGAACATTGGTTGATCATTTACAGCATGATTTCTTTCTGAAGGACACAATATCTTCATTAGAGGATGCAAATTCAATGACATTTGTGGACCATTCTCACAGGATTCCACCCGTGTAAATCAGGTTGAATCCAATCCAGTCTTCTCCCTTCCTTTCTGCAGTATGGATGGTATGTTGTGCATTTTTTATTGCTTTTTGGCGAGAGAGCTGCTGATCATGAAATCTACTAATCTTGAATTCACAGGGTGGATTTTACAGCAAGTAGGACCACTCAAAATGATCCAAGGGGTGTTAATGTATTAGCCATTGACCTGGGGCGGTAGAATGGAGAAGACTCAACTTCATCTCTTGAGGTAGGTTCAAATTTCCAGCTAGTTTTCTGTCCATGTCCATTGAGTTAGCCCTCTTATCTTAGCACTTCAGTTCTTTCTTTCCATGCTTCCAGGTTACTGTTTCTTACAAACATTAGTGGCTTGGTGTGAGAAGATGGGTGGCTGAGTAGGTACCTTAAAGAACTAATACAATAAGAGAGTTAATTTCAGCCACAACCACCCTTCACAGGCTGAAAAGTAATTTGGCCTCCCAAGCCCTTTTTGATATTAGGTTTGCATGGTACCTAGCATGAAATTTGTCATATTATAGGCATTTAGGTTTTTTGGGCAGGTTTCTTGGGACATGAAACAGCACATGCACCATTGCTCTGTTGCCAAACCTAATGGTGATTTGCAACAACCAAAACCACTGGAGTCTGGAAGGGAGCCTCAAGTTTTAGCCACTAGTAGTAGGCTATGTGCTAGAGGTTCACTTCACTCCAACTTCCACTTAGGTGATGACTTTAGCCCAGATTGATTCACATGTATTGATTTGACAATGACACATGCAATATCCTCTATCACTGCAACTTGACCTTGGGTTGTAGTGAAGAGGATCATGTTCAAATCAATGGTGTTTAATGCAGATTAATGCTGGGTGGGTATCAGTGCTGGACAGATCTTTTGAGGTCATAATCCTAGTTATGTAAATCGGGGTTATACAGATACATATGTGTCAGATGCCAGAAAAAGAGAACAATGCTCAGGTGAAGTGTATTCATATGGAGATCTTGCTCAGCTGTACAGCCTGATACTGGAATATGACATGAGTTTCTCCTCATATTGTGGGTATTCTTGTGCCCCACAGTATAAGTCTTAGTTGCAATGGGCATTGAAAGACTACATTTTGTAGTTGCCATTTCAAGTCCTTGGTGCTTACAAACTTTTAATCTTCAATTTCCAATGTAGTAGGGTATCATCCACCCATCCATTTGTGCATTCGATCACATGGAAGCATTATGGATGTTCATAGTAGTCTGTAGTCAAAACAATACTTTGCTGCTTTGTGATGATGAATGCCTGGTTTTCTGCAATTGCTGGGTAGTCTAGCAGGTTGTCAAATTAATCTAGATCTAACAAATAAACTCAGCAGAATATTTACAATTGGAATGTAGTAAGATTCTTGACAGGTAAAATTGTAAGTTAGGTGAGAAAATATGATATTTAGTGATTTTTTCCAGACCTTGGTCTTTGCTGTAAGACAGCCTCCATCTCAGATTGGCCTGATTTGAGCAAATTCCTGTTATAAATGTTTCACACCCGTGCTATTGAAAGCAAAACACTAGACTAAATTCTTTTCATGAATCTTTTGCACAATTTTCTTTCAAGAAAAGAATTTCCCAAGTGCAATATTACAGATCAGCCTCTAATGCAGAATACTGTACTAATAACCCACTTCTACTGAATACTAGCCACAACTTGCTTCTACTTCTGCAATGTCTGAAGGCAACTTTGTGTACAACTTAGTTACAACTATTCTCTAGCACATACCATTACATAGCCTACTTACTAAGTAGCATAAATTCTTACTAGGTACCTATTTAGATAGTATTTATCATAAATACATATTTAAATAAACTATACAAATATGTATTTAAGATAAATAGTATCTAAATTATGGAGTTGCATGGTACCTTCAATAAATATTTGAGTTGCAGCTTGGAATCCACTTCTGCAACATCTGCAAATTTGGATTTTACATGTCCAAAAACATCATTAGTATTTAGACTTCTTGCAATTGTGAGCTTCAAACCTAGATAAGTCCAGACACAAACTTCTGATATGCAGCAGATTCCATGCCATTTTACAGTTTTAAACAGCAGATTTGTCTTGCGAAATCAAAATGTACAATTGAGCTTCAGTTGCAAATGAGCTGCCATCCCACCCAACTCTCACCTTGGTGTGAGACTTTTGCAAGATGATGGTTAATATACACACAAGTGATAAGACCACTTGCTCACTTACACCACTCCACACCTGATCCCACTCACCAAGAAAGCAGACCTCAGGGTAATGAAAGCACATCGCACAGAATTGGAGTCACCAGAATTTAACTAGAAAAAACTGTAAGTTGATCCCTTGAGGATTTAGCTCTATTTCAGTTACTTAGAAAAAGTGACACTGCTCAATTTGGAAGGTACATACTACAACTCAGTGCAAAAAGTTGTTCCAGAGGTCTCACAGATCTCAAGGGATGGGCTGAGAACTTACAGTGTGCACTTTATCCTGTATAGTTTGATTTGGGATACACTCCCCATTTTTCCCCTTGCAGTAGTATACGGAAAAATGGCCCAGAAGCCAAGCTTTTTGCACATGTTCAAAGCCACATTCCATCGCCCCTCAAAGATTCAACCCAAAAGCTGCAACCCACAGAAAGGCTCCAGATTCAAGGATGCAGCTTTGCTTACATTTACCAGCTGTATTTGATTTTCTATGATCTTGGACTCATTGATGCAAACCCATCAATACAGATTTTCATAGGTGTGGATCATCCATGGCAATATCCTCCAGCTGCTCTGCAACCTGCAACACACCCCCTCTCAAATCTTGACTTGAGATCACTGCTTTTGCATCCAAGTACACCAAAAGCCTCAACACCAATGCACATTTATGATCCCTTTGATCCAAAGCCAAGGACAACATTGTTGAAGTACCCCTCGAGCAATGACTGTCTTTTTCCACAAGTCAGTTGCTGCCTACGCAGCTGGTTGTGCCTGGGCTGCAGGAGGTAGCCTAGGTGTTTCCATAGCTAAGTCCTGTGCAGGACTGATAGAAGGACCCCATACTCCCTGAGACTCCACAATAGGGCCACTTTTGTCTTACAAGAAAATCGGATCCTGCATTCCCACCTCCTATGGGAGCACTTGGCTTTCTGAGAAATCCATAAACCCCACTACCTTGGCGAAGCACCATGGGACCAATTACACTGCCTCACATTACAGGTGCTCCATAGCGACCGACAGGAGCAGCAGCAGCTGCCATCCCTGGCACTGCCATTAGGAGTGGAAGCACTCATGCAGTTTCTCACTTCATCTTGTACCCCACACCCACTGTCTCCCATCCCTCAGCCTCCAACCCAGCCATAAAACTCCCCATCATTGGCTCCCCTGGCATTCCACCTCCCATTAATCCTCCTGACATTATTCCCAGCATGCCTGGCATTGTGCTCCTGGCACCTGGCATGTAACCTCCAGGCATATTCCCCACCATTCTTCCTGGTGTATTTCCTGTTCGCCCGTTCCTCATTTGCATCATCATGCCTGGACGAAGCCCTAACTTCTGCTCCACCTCTGCATGAATTTCAGTGATCCTCTTGGCTTTTCACTTCCTCGCAGTGAGGAATCCACTTGTTTGATCAAGGATATCACACGCCATGAACTTGACCTGAGCTGGTAAGGATTTGCTCCCAGAGAAATCCTTCAACCTTGCAAAATAGGTATCAAATGCAACCCTAGACTTGGCACTATCTTCCAGCTGCTTCCCTACTGTAGAAAACAACTGACACAGAGCTTCCACATTCTCTTCAGCTGAAATGGCTTTTGTATCTTCTGCTGCACCATCCAGAAGCTCCTGAATGCAAGCATGGACAATCTTCTCTGGTAGCAGCTTCTGCTTGAACAACTCTCCGATGAGATTGATGTTCCACAAAGTGCGGAGCTTCACCAATTTGTCCTTTTCAGCCACCTGCTCCGGCTTGCCAGTGGTGGTAGTCAATCTGATGAATTGAACTCACAACTTGCAAGGTGCTCATGAAT